>JYMV01042177.1_pt1 | contig 43681 bp, 38 predicted proteins | sample 338911 | NCBI WGS metagenome assembly JYMV01 (sample SAMN03354496, study PRJNA234377) | hydrothermal vent metagenome | biome: Deep sea; feature: Hydrothermal plumes at the Eastern Lau Spreading Center, Western Pacific Ocean; material: Seawater | place: Tonga | collected 2009 | depth 2000 m m | reverse complement strand
TAATGTAAATTCAGGTAAGAAGCATCACAAAACTCTGTTGGGGATGATTCAGAAACGGTGAGAATATCGACAGGAATAACAGCTTTTACTGAAAAGCCATATGAATTAGTAGTTTACCTTTCTTTCAGTTTGCACCTAGATGTCTTTTCTAAACGAGAGTTAATTAAACTTTAAAACTGAGTTAATTAAATAATTTAGGACTCTTCTTTACGTCACCCCAAGTCATTGACAAACTTTCTTTTTGCTTTTTCACGCCAAGTGACGACTGATACTTAACCAGTTCAAAAACTCTTTCTCCTCCTCCACCTCTCCAAATTGGCATACTCATTTTAACCGGCCCAACCTTAGGAGCCAGCCAAATATACCCGACCGATGACCCACGACGTTCCACACCACCTCTTTCAAAAACACGAACTTCTGACACTTTAAGGCAATTTCGAAAAGTTCCCGCAGGACAACGAACATTTTCGAGCTTAACCACTTCCCGATTTACTTTCCCCTCCACTGTCCACTTTGTAGCCAGACGAATCGAGTTGGGAACATAATCCTGGGGCGGATCATTCTTAAAAGTCATCGCCCAACCTTGTCTATTATTGTTTCTTGGTGGAAACTCATAGCTCAATCCAATTTGTTTGATGCCATCAGCTTTGGTGAAAACAAAACGTTTGGTTGTCGGCATCCTCCGATTGCGACCAGCCTGTTGCCCTTTTGTCTCTATCCGATCTAAAATAACCCGCATGTTTTCCTTTCTTAAGTTACCTGGCAGTTCCAACGGCTCTCCCTGTTCAGGTTGCATCATCTCTTTAGTTAATTTGCCGATTTCAATAATTCGGCTGGTATCCTTATCATCCGTCTGACGAAAAACCCAATTATTTCCTATTGCCACTGGATAGTAATTACGGGCATTACTGATTGAAAGAAGACATGACATGAAGCCAAATACAGTCATCAGAATCGCTACAATTTTGCTATTACCAAGACGAGGTAAATTCTGTCGGTATGATACTCTTCCAATTGGCATTCTGCACCCCTTTGAATCTAAACTTTTAGACTTTTACCAAAATCAGTTTAGGCATAGAGAGAAACTGCTTTATATTATTATAATTTTAAGTCAACGTCCGTCTCAAAGCAACAAAATAATTATCATCCATTGACTCAGCAGAGAAGAATGAGATACCATCAATCAGCACCACCACTTTGGGCGTATTCTACCATACGTTCAACATCCTCAGCTGGAATAGCTGGTACATAGACACCAGTATACAGTGGGCACTTTCCACCTAGAGCTTCAACTCCCTGCTATGTTGCCGTTTTAACCCATTCAATTGGTTTATCATAAAAATTGTGATGAATCATCGGAAAGGCCACATCAAGATCCCATTTCGGCCAATCTTGACGGACATATTTTCTGGCTAATTCAGGTGTAGCGAAAACTGCGGCTGACAGGAGTTTATCCCCTTTGTTTTTGGCTGCACTGCTAACGATCTGCCGGATTCCTTCATAACGGAACTCACGCCAATCTTGATCTACAGTTGGATCTTCCAAGTCCAGCGGATCAATACCATGTTTTTGATAAAATAGAGCACGACAGGTTTCCGAACAGCAAAATCAAACTCCGGATATTCACGATCTTGCACTAAATTGTGTTCAGGTTGCAAAGCGGCCGGTAAAATAACATCGGGATGGCGTATATAGTTAAGATGAATGCCGTCAAGTTGATCGTAACTCGCTAGTTCGGCAACAGTACGGTTAACGAAATGGCTAACGTCTGGAACAGAAGGACAAAGCCATTGGTAATATCCGACATAAGGCAGTTTCTTCAGCGAAGATTCGCCATTCCGGCTGACACAAAACCATTCCGGATGCTCCTTTTGAATCTGTGGAATGTTGCATCTTAGGGCAATCATCCATACATGCAACTCCAAACCAGTCGCCTTCGCTATAGGCAACATTCCTTCTAGTATTTCACCGGCAACTGGTAAATGCCCGCTATTATAGAATGTCTGAGAACCAGTATATAAGCAAGGTAAAATGGCATCAATTCCAGCTTGGCGAAATTGGTTAAATTGCCTTTTCCATTTTTCTGGTGTTTCACTTGTGTCGGGATGCAACCAGATCCAATTTTTCATATTTTTTCTCAACTGATTTGATAATTATATTTAAACGAAAAATAACCATATTCCAGGCAACTGATACTCCAGCAGTATCAAATTTAGTAATATTTTTCAATTATATGATTTACCGTTTGATCAGGTGTTGCCTGTCTAAGCAATACTTTGAACTAAACCAGTATCTTCACAAAAAGATTATTTCAAAACGTGATAAGATTGTCAATCCTAGTACCAACTGTAGGTGAGCACATTCGAAAAAACGACCAACGGTTTTGGCTTGATTGAACAATCACATTCGTGTTATTTTACCCACGTTTAAAGTAAAGGAGATAGAAAATGGTTTTTATGAAAGTCAGGTGTCAGTCTGCATGTTTTCATATTCGGAATTTGCTAATCTTGCTTGGCATAGTTTGTTGTGTTTTCAAGGGAATAGCTGAGCACAATTGGACAGAACAGATTAAGGCTTTTAAACCGATGGTCGTTAATGTTGAAACCTCATCGGAAATTGTCTTTGAAACAGAGGTAAAAGGTACTAGTTTTGCCTCTGGTTTTGTCATTGACGCCAAGCGTGGAATCATCGCTACTAACCGACATGTAACGGGCAGCAGCCCATCTTACGTGAAAATTAATTTCTATGATGGAAGTTTTACCGAGGCACATGTGCTTTATTACAATCCCACCCATGACTTCGGTTTTTACCAGATCTATCCGGAAGAAATACCTTTTGAACTGCAAGCTGTACAACTGGGTTCTTGGAAGGCACTGGCTTTGGGCGATGAACTTCTACTGATCGGAAACAATGAAAAAGAGGAATATTCAATTAAGTTCGGCACCGTAGCCAATCTCAACGTAGATAAAGGAGACCGTCACTCCAGTTACATCCACTCCACTTTTGATCGCACAGGTGGTTCCAGCGGAAGTCCTGTCTGGAATACAAAAGGCGAAGTGGTAGCTATCCATGCACGTGGTACCGATACATCAAGTTTTGAATTGCCAATCGAATACCTAATTGACGCTTTAAAACAAATTCAGAATAATTCAAAAATTCAACACGGAGAAATTGGCGTTGATCTAGAACTGATATCTATTGGTGAAGCAATCAAGCATTTTAAGCTTCCAGAAAAATCTCGACTTGAGATTGGTCCCTCCGAAGCTAGTACACCCAAAGTCATGCAGATTGCGTCCATCATCCCTAGAACAACAGGGAATCAATTCCTGCGCGCTTCAGATATCATCTACCGAATCAATGGCCAACTTATTCGTGATGATCTGTACGGATTTGATTTTATTCTGAACGAGCGGGTTGACAACACCATCAATTTAGAAATTTATCGAAATGGAGAGAGCATTTTTATGGATGTTCCGGTAGAAAACCTAGAGCAGAGAAAGATTAGCAGATTTGCCCGTTTTGCCGGTTCAATCTTTCACGATATCACACCCAAATTAAGAAGATTACTTTACTTTGAAGCCAACGGTGTTTATCTTCCACAAGCAGATGCAGGTAGCAGTTTTTCAATGCTAGGCCGGCGTGAAAGAAGCGGAAACTCCAAGGTCGTAATTCAGGAAATTAACGGTCATCAGATTGAGGATCTGGATTCATTCATTCAAGCCTGCCAAGGAATTTCCAATGGAGCACACACTTATGTTGTTATCCGTGACTTCAACCTTTTTGATACCTCACCTACACCAAAGAGTTTAACAATTAACCTCAAATTCGGACCATTACAGGTATTTGAGTGGGACCAGAACCTACTCGATTGGGAACAAGTGGAAATGTAATTGACGTCGAAAACCAATCAATAATTGACAGTAAGCTAAACTATCTCTATTAAAAAATCCAATGTTACTACTTTGTATACAATCCATACGCATACTTGAAACAGTCTGTATCAACTCAACCAGCCTTACATTCTTTTCACCACAAGTATGTCAGCCATAAACCAATAAACAATGGGTGAAAAATGGAACTGACCGCATACCTTTCACAAATACCTTGGGAAATGTGGATACTCGGTGCGTTGTCCTTGTCAATTGGGTGGGGGATCCGCGGTAATTTTGGGCATGAGATCGGTGCTGCTATGCCAGGAGCCCTAGCTAGCATGGCAATTGTCATCATGTCCGGACGCCCGGATTGGTGGCAACGAATTCATTACTTTGCCATGTTTGGTGCTATTGGTTGGTCATTTGGCGGTAGCATGTCATATATGCAGGTTGTATCATACACACACTCCGGACACTCGCTAACAATTTTTTATGGATTTGCCAATCTATTCGTTATCGGATTCTTGTGGTCTGCCCCCGGCGGAATAGCAATAGCCATGCCTGCCATTCTAACGAGTGATCAACTGAAACTCTTTTTTTTTCCCTTCTTAGTAGTTTTTATCGGTTGGGCACTCCAACAGTTTTTCGTTGACTTGTTTTTCCATCGACACCCTATGCAACGCCACGAAAGCCCCTTATACTGGTATGACACCGATTGGCTTGATGTGTTGATTGCCATGATTGCGGTTCTGATTGTGGTCATAATGCGCGGAGGTTTTGATTTCTCTACCTCATTGATTTTGCATATGGGAGTGGGTTGGTACGTGGCGTTTCTGGTATTGGTCAATCTATTAAAACTCCGGATGACACCACCGCGTGGCGACAATTGGTCAGGTTGCGTGGGGATTGTATTGGGTGCCTTGGTCTTCTGTTTCCGCAATGGCCTTGAGCAAGTAGCCTTAGCTATCTTATTAACTGGTATTGTGGGCGGGATTGGTTTTGCATCTGGGCAACAGATCAAACTTCTTTTTATCAAAACCGGGTTACAAACCAATTGGCACAGCATTCTCGAACAAATACAGGGTTTTTTGTTCGGCATCGCCTTAGTTGCAGGTGTCGGAACGCTTTCAATCCTAACTCCACGAATCACTGCCGCAACAGATCTTCCTGTTTGGACACACATTTTTGCAGTTGTGTTTGTGTTGGTAATTATCACTTACCTCAACCACAGAAAAGCAGCCGGTACATGGATTGAACAAGTCGAATCACTCCCAGAAAAGTTCTTCGGCCTACCAACTGTTGGTTTGTTCCTACGCTCCAAGGGATTCTTTGGTTGGTTTGAGATAATCTATGTCTCAGTTGGTATTGCATTCATCTTAATCTTAACGGCGCATACCAAAAACCCCATCGATCTGATACCAGAAAGCTGGCTTGGTAGAAGTCAACTTCTGTACCTGGTATTTTTATGGTGGATCGTGACCTTTAACTTTGAAAGGGCGCTAACCGGATTTTCGCCGCATCGTCTTGTCACTGAAGGTGTGATTACCTTTAACGCCATCATCGCCACCATCTTGATGGCCCTGAAACCCTCACCGGCCAAAGAAATTGTTCCCCTGTTCATAAACTGTGTGACTTGGTTAATGGATATAGCCTTTTACGGCACCGTTATTACCTTAGTTATAATAACCATTTTTTGGTTACTTACGCGCATAGTGTTTAGCGATCATCCAATCGCTTATTCCGGACTCCATATCCGATTTGGCCCAGAAAGAACCGCTACAAAAGCAAAACCGAAACCGGGTGAGCGCCACCCGTGAGATATTTAAATAAATTTCGCCAAGAGGAAATAAATGGTTAAGTTTCCAAAGTTGACAACTTCTGAACTAATCAAACGACTAACTCCCCCTACAGGGAAAGTTCGCCTAGTTCTTGACACTGACACGTACAACGAAATTGACGATCAATTCGCTGTGGTTCACGCTCTGTTATCACCGGACAACCTGACCCTAGAATCGATCCACGCTGCCCCGTTTTCCAATTCCCGATCAAAAAACCCTGCCGATGGGATGGAAAAGAGTTATCAGGAAGCACTTAGTCTTCTAGGCCGACTGGACGTAGAACCGAAGGGTTTGGTCTATCGAGGATCGACGGCATATCTCGATAACATGGAAAATCCACAAGAATCCGAGGCAACAGATAACCTAATTAAACAGGCAATGGTTTCTGATGATCTTAACCCATTGTATGTTGTTGCCATCGGTGCAATCACCAACGTAGCGACCGCAATTCTCCTAGAACCGACAATTATCGAAAAAATCGTTGTCGTTTGGCTCGGCGGTCATGCACACTATTGGCCTAACACATTAGAATTCAATCTTCGTCAGGATATTAAGGCTTCCAAGCTGATCTTCGATTGTGGCGTACCTTTGGTTCAGATTCCTTGTGCAGGAGTTGCTGATCATCTGGCGACAACAGTTCCAGAGATAGAACGACACATCCAAGGACAAGGTGAAATTGGCGATTACTTGGCAGAAATTTTTAAAAATTACGGCAAAGATCACTTTGGTTGGTCAAAAGTGATTTGGGATCTTTCTGCTACAGCATATGTCGTCAACCCGAACTGGATTCCAACAAACTTAGTCCACAGCCCAGTTCTTACAGACCAATTCACTTGGAGTGTTGATACTTCCCGACACATGATTCGAATCGCTCGGTCAGTATCACGGGACAAGGTTTTTGGTGATTTTTTTACAAAATTGAAATTGCACACTTTAGCTTAGTAAAAATGTAGATAAACGTATACAAGGACTAGTCTTGCCAAAAAATCCATATGCGTGGTAGAACTGATTAGCAACACAGCGCTTCAATCGGACCAATTGACGTCAATTGGCATCCAACTTCCCAATAAAATCCAAACTTTGCTTGAGCCCAGCGAATTTTGCTTGTGGGAACGACTGAGAAAAACAGTTGTGTAACAGAGAGAGACTTAGATCTATTTTGATGCCCAACTTTGTATCAAATCCTCTGGAATTTCATCGATAAACATTGATGCTGCCTGAACACGATTTCCCTGGCGCTGTCGGACGGAGGTGAAGTATAATCGCTCTTTCGCTCGCGTCATACCGACGTAGAAAAGTCGTCGATCTTCCTCGATTTCTTGCCTCGTTTGGTCTCTATAACGTATTGGGAAAACCCCGTCTTCCATTCCCATAATTATAACCGCTCGGTACTCCATACCCTTAGCCGCATGGACGGTCATTAAAGTCAGTTCGTCTTTATCGATCTCCGGTTCACGATTAATCAGGTTGAAGTATTTTAGAAAGTCGGAAATCCCAATTTCCTCGGCGTCAAAATTCTGCTCAAAGTTGGAGAGGTCCTTCATGAAATCCAGTGTGCGTTCTTCCCAATCTATATCCTGAGACTTTCGCAAATCGAGCGAAGATTCCTTGAAATTTTCAACATTTTGCACCAACTGGTTGATCAATCTTTCAGCCTGGCTGATGCTATCAATATGATTTAAGAAATCTGCATAGGACTGGATTTGGTGATTCCTGAGGTAACGAAGTGACGCTTGATATAGTATTTGGTTATATTTTGGTGCGGTTTCTGACCGATATAGAATTGCTAATCCGACTAACGGCAAGGATTCGGATAAAGATGTCAACTCTCGTCGCTTTGTGTCTTCATTTACTAATTGACGAAATATTTTCAGGGTAGTATCAACAATTCCGGTAGGACGACTCCCGCTCTCCATTATATTGAATTTCTCAACCAGCGCTTCAAAGGCTGGATTTTGACGAGGATAAAGTCGTTGTGCAATAGCCATAATATCACAATAAACGGTATTTCGGAATTCCTGATTGAGATGCTTAACCAGATCTCGGCGTATTATTTCATTATCGAAACTAGCAACATTATGTCCCACCAAAACCTGATTATCGATAAAATTGATAAAGCTTGGAAGGACTTCCTCAATAGATGGTTTATTGGCCACCATCTGGCTGGTAATGTTATACGAATTTACGCTTGTTTGCGGAATCCAACCTGTTGGTTTCACTAGTTGATGGCGTGATTCTAAGGGTTCCCCCATTTGATCCAGTTTAGTTGCCACAACCTCAATTATCTCCGCCCATTTGGGATTGTTGCCTACTGTTGCCAAATCATAGACAACAAAATCCTCAAAATTTTGTCTCTCGAATTTTGAAATCAGCCGTTGACACAATTTTAAAGCAACAATGGAAAGAACTGTATACCGGATTTGGATAATAAACGAATCCTCAGTCGCTGAAAGTGGGCTAATTTGTATGACGAATTTACCCCCATTGATGATAATCTGAATATTATCAAGATCTCCTTTTTTTTCTACTTCTATTTTGGTATCAAGGTAGTCATTTAGAACCTGCTGGATAATGTACACTGCACAAGAAGCATCAATATCATTCCCCGAAATGATTTGAATCGGTTCCTGTTGGAAGATCGCTTGGTATAATACGGCTACGGCTTCTTGGACATTTGGAATTTCAGCTTCACTTCTAAGCTCCAAAATCTCACTATCAAGATACGGTAAACGCCACTCAGCGAGAGAAAGGAATAATTCGTCCACAATTTCAACGACGTTTTTTTCCTCAAGTTTGGATTTCATGTAATTTATTTGAGCTAAAAACTGATTAATATTCTTTCGTGTAAGCGGGCCGAAATACTGCGGATAATCATCGACCCGTTCGATAATATCGCAAAATTCTATTCCCTTGCATTGTGCCAGAAGTTTGAGCCGCGCTAGACTAATGTCAATCAGCCGCCGTTGTGGAAAGTTTATCGCCCGCTCAGCCTGCAGCGGCATGTCTCGCCACTCCACAAAATTCAGGTATGCTACCACATTCTTAGCAAACTGCTCACGAAAAGAGATCTCGCCACCAACTCTCTGAAACGGGATCTCTCTTTCTTCTTCACCAGATTGGTTTTCGTCAATTAAGCGATTTTCTAACTTGTTCGCAACCAGATGATTACGATAAAAGACTGCGATGTCACCAAATTTATAATCACATTCCTCAGTTAAGTAGCGAATGATCTTTATTACATGATCGGCTTCCTGATCCGGGTCTTGCAACGTGTAGTGTATGATCGGGTTCTGTTGCGTGATTTGGTGAGTATTAAGGTCAATCGTATTGTATTCCAAATTCTTAGTAATCACAGATCGAGCGGCGTCAAGAATATTTTTATGACATCGGTAATGGTCTGTTAACTTCACAACCTTGGGGTGGTAATCAGCCTTAAACTGATTGATGAATTTTGGATCGGAACCACGCCAACTATATATCGATTGGTCGGAATCAGCCACAGCCATTAAATTATTTTCTGGTTGGCGGCAGAGCAATTTAAGCAACTCATATTGAGGTTCATTGATGTCCTGATATTCATCAACAAGAATAAATTTTAGTTCTCTTTGGTATCTTTCACGAACGATTAAATTCTGTTTTAGTAATCTAACAGATTTAGCAATTAGATCAGTAAAATCAAGTGCATGATGAGAATCAAGTTTGGCTTGATAAGTTGAGATCAGGTCCAAAATCGCTTCAATCTCATCTCTGTCCGTAATCTTCCTGCCACTGTAGGTTTCGAATTCGGTGATGTCTGAGTCAAGGTCTCCAAACTTCGATTTATAACTACCTACAATGTCACGTAGGCTGGGAAGCAGGAAGTTGAATTGACTCGTGTGTTGTTCACGAATACACTCAATTAAAATTGCATCTTGCATCTCCTGATCAAAGATGGCAAAATTCCTCGGCAATCCAATTTCGCTAGTATACTCACGAATCAAACTAACACAAAAGGCATGAAAAGTATGAATACGAACCCCAAGGCTGTTATCACTATCAACTAAATTCTGTTCCATAACACGATCAAGCATTTCTTGTGCGGCTTTGTTAGTGAAAGTAACAGCGAGTATTTGTTCGGGAAGAATATTATGATGACGGATAAGATGGGCGATACGATGGGTAATGACTTTAGTTTTTCCGGTGCCAGGGCCCGCGATTACTAAAATTGCGTTTTCGAAGTGCTCTACAGCTTCAGCTTGTTTTGCATTGAGATCGCGCAAGACTTCCATTTAAAACTTACCTTACGAAATGAAAGCAACGTCTTGTGAGGTCTGCAGTACAATTTTTCTCCATCTTGACTTCAAGCCTACGAAAATTTATCAGCTTGTTCCTTGACTGCTTGCCTACCGAAATTGAGAAATTGGTCTGCCGTAATTATCAGAGTTGGTGCTAGATTAGAATTACTAATCGAATTCTTAATAGTTTCTCCACCGTGCTTCTGAGCAAAAAGTAAAACAGTGCCTATCAATACACAACTGAACATGATACCAAATACTGCCCCAACCATGCTGTTTATCCATCCTAACACGCCCTTTTCTATGATAATGCCAAAGCGCTCAAGGAAAAAATCGACTGTTACACTGACACTAACTACTATAACAATCACACCAGTCCACTTTGCAATTTCTTCATTCTTAATGAACGCTACTATTAAGGAAGCTAGCAACGGCCAAAACTGGCTTGCCATCAAAACGCCCAAGGCAATAGACAAAATGCCTCTGATACTGCGAGTAAACCCATGTCGGAAGCAACTCCATCCACCCAACCCCACTAAAATTAGAATGCCAAAATCCAGTGCTTCCATAATCAACCCATATCTATTTTCCTCTGCCAGTCCGAGAATATTTGGACTGTAGGCTTGCCAAAGGTTTGCTGGATAGCATCTTCCGGTTTCTCTCCACTACCAATTAATCCAAGAAGCACACATATAGATGAAAACCCAAACTGCTCAATCAGGTCTAGAAAGATGGCATGTGCTTGATAATAAGCAAGGCGGCGTTGTCTATCATCAATTTGACTAAAAGGCTTATTTAATTGTTGAAGTCTTAAGATTGCACCGTTTCTATTTGCGGTTTGTAGATACTCCATCTCGAAACTAAACATTTGGCGGGCAATCGACATGGCTAATCCTTCATCGATCCAAGTTGGACACTTTCCATCCGTAATCAAATCTACAAGTAGATGCGTCCATTCATGACGGATTAGAGTTTGCAGAACTCCCAATCCTGACATACTGTAATTGCAACATCTTATCCGAATAGTACCATCGTAGTAGGCAGGTGCCCAATCCGGAAAAGTATCGAGATCATTATAAGAAGATTTCGCTAAATGTTTTTCCTCAATATAAACTTTTACAGGATCGAGGGGAAAGAAATTTAAACGATATCCAACGAAATTACAGGTTCGTTCAAGAATACCAGATATTTTTTGAACCAGATCATCAGACAGGGTAGAAATATCAGGCGAAACATTTAAATCAAAATATCTTGAATCTTCAAGTGGGGATGATATCACGTCGTATGGTATATTGTAGAAGGAATTTTCTTCGGTGATTCGATTTTTGCGACGTAGCGAGGTTGGATCACTGGGCCGAAGTCTAAGGGCTTGCTCTATAGCTTGGAGCGCTTGATCCCAACAGGCAAGCATCTCGTAGGACTTTGCAAGGTCCGCATACGCTTCAACACATTTAGGCTCAATTGATAACCCAACGAGGTAGTAGTCAACCGCTTCTGAGTAATTTCTTTGTTTATAGCATATCGACGCTTGAGAGAAATGCTTTTTGGCAAGATGGTTCATCGATACCGGTAATATCGATAGAGTTTTGGAATGCTAAATAGTCTCAATTTCTGTGATTGGAACGATCTTAGTATCAGTGATTTTCAGAGTGGTATCACCTAGCTTAATCAGATCGCCCTCCTTTAACAACATAGGTTCCATTGCCCTAATACCATTAACAAATGTTCCATTTGTACTATTTAAGTCAGTGATGTAGATCTGATTATTTTTCAGATCAAACCTAGCATGCTCTCTTGAAAGTTTCCGACTGGCGGCAGGAAACCTGATATGAGCTGTCTTTTCGTTTCTACCAATAACAACGTTTGGGATTCGGACAGTAAAGATTCCTCTCTCGTTTTTCCCTTTCAAATTTTTGAAGGAAATACCAATCATACTTTGAGCACACGTTAGTTCAATGACCTCAAATTCACTATTTCCAATTTGAATTACAGAACCAAGATTGAGGAGAGTCGGTTCCATAATTTGATTTCCATCTAGATAAGTCCCATCTTCTTGATCCAAGTTAACGATAAATAATTGTTCACGGTGAGTTGTAAGGAGGGCATGAAAGGACGAGACATTCGACTCTTTGCTCAAGCGAATAGTTGCGTTCGGGGCTGAACCAATGGTTATCGGTTGTAAGTTTATGCCATAATTGCTTCCTACGTTTTCGCCTTCAATGACTCGCAGGTTCAGCGTAAAACTATTTGGGATTTCAAGGTTGTTTTCTGTATCTTTATTGGTTTGCTCTGAATCCAAAGAAACAATTTTATCGATTTCAAGTACTGAATCAGGATTGCCAACCTGTTGATCTATAGGCGAACCGAGTGCTGGCTCTGGAATAAATCCGATGCCAACATCACGGAAGAATTTACCAATCTGGCTGCCGCGATGTTGTTGACTAATTCTATTCATTAGTTTTTGCTCAACTCGCTGCTTTACATTGGCAGGTGGTTCAAAGACTTCGCTTTCCTCATGTTCCTCAAAATTGTAGTGGACGTAGTCAACTAACTCTTTCAGCGGTTCTAAGTCGCCAGATCCTTGAAAAACTCGGAGATATTTTTTCTGTTTATCAGAGAGTTTCTCACCGTTAAGCCACTGTGTGTATGCCTCTAGCATTTCTGCTTGATCGGTTTCGTTTTCAGGATCTAGTGCTGATGGGGGCCAAAACTTCATCTTCCTTATTCTCCCAAGAGGAATGCGTTTTTCTTGCGTTGTAAGCGTAGTTAAAGCCCTTCCGGCTCAGAATCTGTCGTAACTCCTTTGCACAACGGAAGATCCAGATCTTTACCGTACCTTCTTTACGCTTAAGAATTTGCGAAATTTCTGCAATGCTACATCCTTCAATATGTCGTAGTATCCAAGCAATACGGTGGTTCGGTTTGGTAATTCGTTGCAAAGCACGCTCAAGAATTTCCTTAGCTTCAGCCGACTCAGCTAACTTATCGGGAGTCGGTTTGTAGTCGACATGTTCAATTAACGGTACGCTAGGATTATCTTCTTCCGATGCCTGAAGCGACTCACGAATTCTATCTTTCTTCCGAATGGCATCGATAATCGTGTGCTTGGCTACGGTGTTCAACCAAGCCTGGAAACTGCCCTGTGACGGATCCCATTTATCAGTTTTCTGCCACACCTTCATGAAGATGTCTTCAGAAACCTCTTCCGTTTCTTGATGGTGACTCAGCGTGCGATATGCCTTGCTATAAATCCAATTGTAATGTTTATTATACAGCATTTGGAAGGCATACTCATCACCGGATTTGACAAGCATTGCAAGCTGTGTATCTTCTTGAGAAGACAGATCGTCTACACGAGACGCCAAAATTCTCTCCTTGTATGATGTTTGATTGCTCTTTGAAGATCCAATCGACATCAACATCTAGATAAACGCAAAGGATATCTAAGAAGTTTCACCCTTTTCTCAATAGAATCCAAAGTCACATTAATCTAAATTGCCTAATTGAGGAGTTTAACTATTTGGTTAAAAAATATATCACAGATAAGAAACTCCGTCAAGTAGTGTGTTTACACTGCGCGAGGTAAAACGTGTCAAGACAAAAAACTGGCGCTATACGCGGATATCCTATCGTGGAACAGCAGATTCAACTTAAATGGGGTTTAATCAAAGTAGCCGTTGTTGCGGATCTAGAGCCACTTATTGATCAAGCCGAACATGAAGATGATTTCCCCTACTGGGCTGAAGTATGGCCTTCATCAATTGGCCTTGCTAATTTTATTGAATCACCAAATGCCCCGGTTCTCGGACGATACGTCTTGGAAATCGGATGTGGTTTGGGCCTTACCGGAATTGTAGCATGCCAACAAAAAAGAACAGTGATTTTCACTGATTGGAAGATTGACCCTCTAGTTTTTGCTCACTACAATACGTCATTAAACAACTGTAATGATTTAGCGAGATTCATACAGATGGATTGGAAAAGTCCATGTTTGGAATCCAAGGCATATAGGTTTCCACTTATCCTCGGCTCTGATGTGATTTACGAGGAGAAGAATTGGGAACTCATTCTCAAACTCATATCAAATCTACTTACTAATGAAGGTGAAGTAATACTATCCGAGCCAAACCGAACAAACACAGATGTTTTTTTTTCACGGCTAAGATCCATGGGGTTTATCTACCAGAAGTTCTCTGAATCTGTACCTTTGAACAACGCAGTTTCACGTATTGCAATTTACCGAATTAAACGAAATTTTGTTTGAAACCGTAGAAAGACATCTGCGTTTTTTACAAGGAAAATGTTTTTTTACACATATGCTGAATTTCCCACATTAAAATATCCTTAAAAGTACATCAAAAATTAGGAGAGTTTCATGACAAGATTACCTGTTTTGTGCCTATTCTCACTTGCTGTTTTGGTCCTTTCTATCGGATGTGGTGGTAGTAGCGAAAACCCAATCAAAGAAAAGAGCGATCAGTACGACATTCACGACGTAGATAATCCTATCCCTTCATCCGCACTGGATGTTAAAATTGAAGCGAGCAAAACAATAATTAAACCGGGTGAAGTTATTGAACTTGAGGTGAAATATACTCAACTTCCCGAGACCCGCGTCTTAGTTAACTGGATTAACGTTACTGAATTTGGGGAACTTTCAGAGACTGAGGATGGAAAGCGCACATGGACAGCACCTAATAATATAAATACACTTGAAGTTATTGAGATTATCAACGCCGTTGTCACTGGAATTAGTCGAATGATCTCAACAGATGGACTTGACACACGGACAAAAATTCTGACAGAAACAAAAACCATTTTACTGACCGTAACAGGAACTTGATCACGAAAGAAATATGCTCCAACACCAAATGCAACTGTTAAGGGATAGCAATTTTCTGCCTATTGCAATAGCAGTTGTTCTCTTCTCCTTCGTCTTTGCCGATCAATCTGTTGCTTCGGCAAAAGCATCAGGAATCTGGTACCACGTAAGACAAGGCGATACTGTCTGGGATATTGCTAGAAAATATAAAGTTTCGCATAACTCAATCTTGAAAGCAAACCGGATTCAGTCGGAAAAACGGATACACATTGGGAAAAAATTATTTATCCCAGGCGCTTTTCCTGAGCAACAATATGGGACCTGGTATAAGGTCAAACATGGAGATACTCTATCAAGAATTTCAGTTAATCATGGTGTTCCTATTTCCAACCTAGTTTGGCAAAATAGACTTAAGTCTGCGGATCATCTTCAGGAAAATCAGAAGATATTTATCCCAAATCTTCACTCTTCCGGCTTTGCACCACCGATGCGAATAAAGTTAGTATTAACTTCGAACTACGGCTATCGTCGACACCCTGTTTTAAAGAGACGAATGTTTCATCACGGAATAGATTTCCGTGCCAGAAAAAGGACGCGTGTCTACGCCTCAAAATCCGGAAAAATTGTGAGATCAGGTTGGAGAAGCGGCTATGGGAACTACGTACTTATCAAACATGCTGAAGGTTTTGAAACTCTATACGGTCACCTTTACATCATCCGTGTAAAAAACAGACAATACGTTAAAAAAGGACAGGTCATTGCACTGTCAGGTAACACTGGTAGATCAACTGGCCCACACTTGCATTTTGAGATTCGAAAGAATGGAAAGAGCATTAATCCAATTCACTATTTAAACTTAAGGTGATAGCTTGCGGAAATTTTGGATTTTATTTCTCACCCTGATACTTCTCGGTAACCTAGTTTATGGATCACGCCGACCGCAGATCGGGGCCAAACCAATTGGTTTCGGTAGCGCGTTTATCAGCAATTCTGAAGACGCATTCGGTGCGCTATGGAACCCCGCAGGATTAGCTAACCTTGTGGAAATAGAGTTTGATTACGATCTGTCACAGGGAGGTTTTTCGGTTGGCCTACCAATCTTTGAGTCTCTAACTTTAGGGACTAGTTTCTTTGATCTAAATGGCACTGATCGTTTCATGATTGACCAAACTAATAATCCAATCGGAACTTTTGAACGTGGCCGCAATCAAGCGGTCTTTTCTCTAGCAGGTAAATTTGGCTCTCAGCTGCTCTTAGGTGCAAATCTAAACTTGACAACAGATGTCCACGCAAGACGTCATCCAAGCTATGATCTAGGCATTCTTATCAATGCTACCTCTGGTATCCGTTTAGGAGCAAGCCTAAGGGAATTCGGAGATCAATATCGCGAACCAGTTTTTGATCTTGGGATGACATGGCAGACTAATCGCTATTTCCAATTAAGCAGCGCGCTTGATACAACCACATGGAAGTTTCGAATTGGTACTGAACTTAGCTTTCACAGATTATCGTTACGGTACGGCTCAATTTTTCACCTTGATGGATCTCGTAATTGGTCGACCTGGAGTGCAGGAAGTTCTGTTCGAATAAGCAGAAGTGAAATTAGCTACGCCTACATCGAGGATCAAGAACGCGAAAACCGTCATTTCATATCTGTTAGTTTCACCTTTGGTTTGCCAACAGGTATTGGAAATAATAATTACGGAAAATCAAAAATAATCCGTACGTCAAACGTTGAAACCATCGCCAATCAATATAACCTTGAAATAGAATTACTTCTTTCAATGATTAGAGTTGAATCCGCATTCAAACCAAATGCGATTTCCAAATCCGGTGCCGTTGGATTGGGTCAGTTGATGCCACCGACCGCTAGAGATCTCGGTCTTAGAGTCCCTGATTATGAGAACATTACTCAGCCGAATCACAATTCAAAGATTGATGAGCGCTTCAACGCTGGGAAAAATTTGGAAGGAGCCGCCAGATATTTACGGATGATGTTGGATCGCTATAACAATAACTACGCACTCGGCATTTCAGCGTACAATGCCGGCCCAGGACGAGTCGGAGAAAATGTGCCGGCTATCCGCGAAACAGAACGCCATGTAGGAAAAGTACTTAACTATTATTATCAATACAAAAACAAATCGGAATTAAAAAACCAAGATCTCCTAAAATTGAATCAAGCTATTAATAGACCATAACACAAAATAGTCCCACAAGATCTAATTTTGATTTGGAGCTGATCTAAGTCACATACTTTTGGCAAACAACCTTGAAAATCATTGCTTTTGCCCTTGACAAATAAATTAGCGTACGCTACAATTATTCAGCCTTTTGTCAAGAGTTTCTTTGGGGCGGATAGCTCAGCTGGTTAGAGCGGCGGCTTTACAAGCCGTAGGTCACAGGTTCGACTCCTGTTCCGCCTACCAAATCAGAACAGTAGCATATCCTTACCAATTGGCCCTGTGGTGTAGCCTGGTCAACACACCTGCCTGTCACGCAGAAGATCGCGAGTTCAAATCTCGTCGGGGTCGTTCCCATACCATAGGTTATATAACCTATGGTTTTTTATTTCATCATATATAGGTTCCTATTTAAGGAAAATGACGCGTGTTGGATCTTAAATTCATTCGTGAAAATCCGGATATTGTCGAAGCATCTTTACAGCACCGACAAGCCGATATTTCACTCTCTCGGTTGCTGGATGTCGATCGTCAATGGCGTTATACACAGACAGAAGCTGACAAGCTTAGAAATTACCAAAATAACGTTTCAAGGGAGATTGCAGAATTGAAGCGATCAAATCAGGATGCATCCGATAAGATCGCCGAGATGAAGGACATCTCTCAAAAAGTAAAGGAATTCAATAATCAGGCGCAATCGCTAAAGACAGAAATTAACGAAACGCTGATGGAGATTCCGAACATCCCACATGAGACAACTCCCATTGGTTCTAGTGAATCTGATAATCCTGAAATCAAACGTTGGGGCAACCAACCAAATTTTGATTTCGAACCGAAACCTCATTGGGAAATTGCTGAAGCGCTGGATATCGTTGACTTTCAGCGGGGATCAAAGATAGCAGGTAACAATTTTTTATTATACAAAGGAATGGGAGCTAAGCTTGAGCGTGCGTTGATTAACTTCATGCTCGATCTCCATACAGACCAGCATGGGTACACTGAAGTTTCACCACCATTTGTAGCTAATCGGCTCACAATGACTGGAACTGGGCAGTTGCCCAAGTTTGAATCTGACATGTATCGGTGTGATCAAGACCACGAAAATCCGGAGAATGATCTCTTTCTTGTTCCAACGGCTGAAGTACCCGTAACCAACATTTTTGCCGGTGAGATGTTAGACGGTGCTGACCTACCAATAAATTATACTGCCTATACCCCCTGCTTCCGTCGAGAAGCAGGATCTTACGGCCGTGAAACTCGGGGAATGATTCGGCTTCACCAGTTTGATAAAGTAGAGATGGTCAAATTCACCACCCCTGAGACCTCCTATGACGAACACGAATCACTGCTGATGAATGTGGAAGCAGTGGTACAAGCACTCGGCCTGCCGTATCGAGTAATTACGCTCTGCACAGCAGACTTAGGCTTTTCGGCATCAAAGTGTTACGATGTAGAAGTTTGGACAGCTGGTGAAGAGAGATTTCTAGAAATCTCTTCATGTAGTAATTTCGAGGATTTCCAAGCCAGACGGGCGAATATTCGTTTTCGCCGAGATAGGGGAACAAAGCCGGAATTTGTGCATACATTAAATGCTTCAGGATTGGCCTTACCACGTGTAGTCATTGCTATACTTGAAAACTATCAACAAGCAGATGGGAGCGTAGGAATCCCACAAGTACTAAAATCATATATGGGAGGCCTAGACCAGATTCAGCCCCTCGCTCCATAAGTTATACTTAAATCACTCGCCTTCTATTAACTCTCCACCTTTTTTAAGGAATGCAACAGCATTTCGCGTCAATTCTACTTTGACGCCCTCCGCAATGGTAATTACAACAATATCTTTATCGACACCAACAACTTTTCCGTGCAGACCACCATTTGAAACAACTTGATCCCCTTTTGACAGGTTACCCAACATGGTCTGATGTTTTTTCCGCTTAACCTGTTCTGGACGTAAAATCAAGAACCAAAAGATAGGAATAATTAAAATCAATGGCATAAAACTACCTAAAATTTCCAAAATTTTCTCCTCAGAATTGTGGTTTAACAAATCAACATCGCATCGCCGTAACTATAAAAGCGATACTCCTGATCAATCGCTTTCTGATATGCTGAAAATATGAGTTCCCGAGTTGCAAAAGCACTAACAAGCATTAACAATGTTGATTTGGGCAAATGAAAATTGGTGATTAATGCATCCACGATTTTGAATACGTAATCCGGATAGATAAAAATATCAGTATCGCCTTTTTGTGGACGAATTTTGCCATCGACAACTGCAGACTCAATTGCACGCACAGTCGTTGTTCCAACAGCAACGATTTTTCGCCCCTGTTGTCTGGCACTGTTAATCTGATCGGCAGTTCTCTGGGATATCTCAAAATATTCGGCATGCATTCTATGTTTTGTAATGTTTAAGGTTTTAATAGGCTGAAAGGTACCAAGCCCAACGTGCAATGTCAAACTTGATATCTCAATATCTCTCCCTTTCAGTTGATCAATCAACTCAGTCGTAAAATGTAAGCCTGCGGTCGGTGCAGCGACTGCACCTTTTACACTAGCATAAACAGATTGATACCGATCAATATCCTCCAAATTTGGAGATCGCTTGATATACGGAGGGAGTGGTATCTGCCCCACCTGTTCAAGAATCTGATTAAAATCTCCATTATAAATGAACCGGATGATATAATTCCCAGCATCTGTACGCGTCAAAATCCGAGCTGTCAGCTCGCAATCAGCAAATTCAAGTTGGGTGCCTTGCCTTACCTTTTTTCCCGGTTTGATTAGCGCTTCCCACGTTTTTTTCCCTCTTTGTCTTAATAGAAATACCTCAATCTTCCCTCCGGTAATTTTTTTAGCAATCAACCGCGCTGGAATGACTCTTGTATCATTTAGGACCAGAAGAGACGGGGAAGGGAGAAAATCAGCAACCTGTGAAAATTGTGTATGGTGAATTTTTTCCGTATCCCGATTGACGACCAGAAGCCGAGAGAGATCTCGTCTTTCAAGAGGATCTTGGGCGATAAGCTGTTTGGGAAGATTGTAGTCGAAATCGGTAAGTCGCAACTTCAGTTAGAATTCAAGTAATGTCTGATTTTTATAACCTAAGTGATTATATGCCCGATCGGTTGCCACACGCCCCATCGGTGTAAACGATATAAACCCAATCTTAATCAGATAGGGCTCATACACCTCTTCAACAGTACGTTCATCTTCGCTGATTGCAACAGCAAGTGATTTCAGACCCGCACGGCCATCAAACTTATCTATTAACGTTCGCAAATAGTACCGATCCTGTTCATCAAGTCCAAGTTCGTCAATCTGAAAGAAGTTGAGTGCCTCAAGCGCAATATCTTTTGTAACAACACCATCATATTTTACAGAAGCATAATCCCGAACGTTAAAGAGTAGATTTTTAGCTATTCGCATTGTGCCCCGTGACCGCAACCCTATTTCGAGTTGCGCTTCATCGTCAACTTCAACATTTATTTTTCCACTATTCTGTAGAATAGCGATTTTTAGTTCTTCAACTGTGTAATAATCAAGATGAATACGAATACCAAAACGGTCGCGAAATGGGGCTGCCAACAGGCCTTCACGCGTCGTAGCACCAATAAGAGTGAAATGGGACAAGGGAACTGGAATGATATCAGCCGATGGTCCCTGCCCCACAGGCAGATCAAGCTTATAATCTTCCATGGCAGGATACAGCGTTTCCTGTATTTGCGGCTGCATCCGATGAATTTCATCTATAAAAAACACATCACCTTCTGCCAAATTCGTCAGAATCGTAGCCAACTCAATCTTTATCATTGATGGTCCAACCGCTGACTTAAAACCATTTGACATTTCGTTGGAAATAATTTTAGCCAGCGTCGTTTTACCGAGTCCTGGAGGACCAACCAGCAGAACATGTTCAAGAGCCTGATTACGTCGTCTAGCGGCCTCAATATGTATCCGTAATTGTTCTTTGTTCTTTTCTTGGCCAATAAACGCACTGAGTTCTTGCGGTCTAAGGCTATATTGATTTTCTTCTTCATCAAGAAAATTCTCAATTTGTTTTTCCATTTATCCCAGCTCACCTAAGAAAATTTATTCAAGTAGCGTAGTGCAAGGAGGGTTAAATCTTCTATTTTTGCCTCATCACCGAGTACTCGCTGAGCTTCTACTACTGCCTTTTCCGACGCTTCTTCCGACCCACCAAGCCCTATTAATGCCTGAATTGCCTCTCTGTTCCGTTTTCCAGATTTGTCTTCTTCAATTGTTCCGTCAAACCCAATCTGAGTAATCTTCTTTTTCAAAGTCATAATCACAAGTTGAGCACTCTGCTTATTGAGTCTTGGAACACGTATTAATGCTGCATGATCCTCAGCCAATATTGCTTGTCGAAACTGTGAAGGGGTAAGTTTAGACACAATATTTAAAGCAAGTGCTGGTCCGATTCCCTTTACAGTAATTGCGATTGTAAAAACTTTGAGCTCATCGAGCGACCAAAACCCGTAAAGTTTCACATCTTTCTCACGAATATGATAGTGTGTGTAAAACTTAATATCTAAGCCAACATCTGGCAACTTATTTTCTGATCCAGGCGGAATCTCCACCATATATCCAACACCGCTGACATCGATGACAACATGATTCGCGTCTTTGGACGCAAGCACCCCATGAAGAAACGCAATCATATGGTATGTTTTTCCTGAAGTTCAATATATTTCCGCGATCTAAGATGACAAATTGACAAAGCTAGTGCATCCGCTGCGTGATCGGATTGAGGAATAGAGTCGAGATTAAGAACAACTTTAATCATTTCTTGAATTTGGCGCTTTGTCGCTGCACCATATCCAACGATGGCCATTTTCACTTCTGCTGGTTTGTAATCAAAAACGGGAATTCCCTGATTAGCAGCAACTAATTTTGCGACGCCTCTCGCTTCCCCCACTGCAAGCGCACTTGTTACATTCTTACTAAAAAAGAGTTCTTCGATAGCCAAAGCCTGCGGCTGATGCTGCTCGACAAGCCGATCTAGTGTGTCTGATATTATCTTTAGTCGCTCAGGCGATGGTATTTTGGCAGTAGTTTGAATATTACCACTATCCACCATCTCAAATTTCGACTCGACGGACCTTACAAAACCATAACCGGTATTGGCAAGACCGCTGTCGACACCCAATACCAACAATCTATTACCCTACTAGGCTGCTTCTAGAATATCGTCCGGAATATCAAAGTTTGCATAAACTTTTTGGACATCATCGTTATCATCGAGCAAGTCCATGAGCCTAATCATCTGTTCAGCTTGTTTCTCATCCAACTTGATCGTTGTCTGTGGAACCATGGTAGTCTCTGCTAAAGAAATATCAGCATGGGATTCTTTAATGGCAACACGCACTGATTCAAAATCTTCAAATGGACAAATAATTTGAATTTGTTCTTCTTGCGTTTCAAGATCTTCAGCACCAGCATCAGCTGCAATCAGAAAGAGTTCGTCTTCATCAATGCTATCTTTTTGAACAAAGATTAAACCGCGCTTTTCAAACATCCATGAAACACATCCGCGTTCCCCCATAGCACCACCGTTTCGATCTAGAATATTTCGCAGATCAGAAACAGATCTATTTTTATTATCGGTTAGAACCTCGATAATTAGCGCCACACCGTTCGGCCCGTACCCTTCGTAAACGACTTCTTCGTAACCGATTCCTTCGAGATCCCCTGTGCCTTTAAGAATAGCGCGGTCAACCGTATCATTCGGAACATTCGCGGCTTTAGCAGCTTGTATTGCCGTTCGCAAGCGCGGATTCATTTCCGGATCTCCACCGCCGTTTCGAGCAGCAACAGTGACTTCCTTCAACAACTTCGTGAACAGCTTTCCTCGCTTAGCATCATTAGCAGCCTTTTTATGCTTGATCGAAGCCCATTTGGAATGTCCAGACACTCTACACCTCTTGAATTTTTATCTCGCAAATTTAAACAAAATAATAGCACAGGCAAAAATATTTTGCTAGAGAGGCAGCAACAACTAGATTCAGAAACTAAAAAAGCCCGTGGAAAGCGGACTTAATCCAAATTCCACAGGCTTTTCAGATAAAAAATCCCGGCAACGTCCTACTTTCCCACGAGGTCTCCCTCGAAGTATCATGAGCGCTGAAGGCCTTAACTACCGTGTTCGGAACGGGAACGGGTGTTTCCCCTCCGCTATAGTCACCGGAAAAACAATCAATTTGATGAAAGCACATCAAATAAATTCAAATTGACAAGTACAATCATTTCAGTTCACTAAAAGTTAGAAATAAGTTAAGCCCTCGACCAATTAGTACCAGTTAGCTAAACACGTCACCGCGCTTACACATTTGGCCTATCAACCTCGTTATCTACAAGGGGTCTTACCAGATTAACTCTGTGGGAAATCTTATCTTGAGGAAGGCTTCATGCTTAGATGCTTTCAGCATTTATCCTTTCCGAACATAGCTACCCAGCGATGCCACAGGCGTGACAACTGGTGCACCAGAGGTTCGTCCACCACGGTCTTCTCATACTAGCGGCAGCTCCACTCAAATTTCCTACGCCCGTAAAAGATAGGGACCGAACTGTCTTACGACGTTCTAAACCCAGCTCACGTACCACTTTAATGGGCGAACAGCCCAACCCTTGGGACCAGCTGCAGCCCCAGGATGTGATGAGCCGACATCGAGGTGCCAAACCGCGCCGTCGCTGTGAGCGCTTGGGCGCGATAAGCCTGTTATCCCCGGAGTACCTTTTATCCGTTGAGTTACGACCCTTCCACACGGAATCGCAAGATCACTAAGCCCTGCTTTCGCACCTGCTCGACATGTCTGTCTTGCAGTCAAGCTCCCTTATGCCTTTACACTCTACGCGTGGTTTCCAATCACGCTGAGGGAACCTTAGGGCGCCTCCGTTACATTTTGGGAGGCGACCGCCCCAGTCAAACTACCCACCTGAAACTGTCCTCGGCTTGGATATACAAACCAGAGTTAGGATTTAGATACAACAAGAGTGGTATTTCAAGGACGACTCCACTGGTGCTAGCGCTCCAGCTTCAAAGTCTCCCACCTATCCTACACAAGCTAAACCCAAATTCAATATCAAGCTATAGTAAAGGTTCACGGGGTCTTTCCGTCTTTTTACGGGTAATCGGCATCTTCACCGATAATACAATTTCGCCGAGCCTCTCGCTGAGACAGTGCCCATATCGTTACACCATTCGTGCAGGTCGGATTTTACCCGACGAGGAATTTCGCTACCTTAGGACGGTTATAGTTACCGCCGCCGTTTACTGAAGCTTCAGTTCAGAGCTTCGAGCCTAAGCTCTAACCCCTCTCTTTAACTTTTCAGCACCGGGCAGGTGTCAGTCCGTATACTTCATCTTGCGATTTAGCACAGACCTGTGTTTTTAGTAAACAGTCGCATGGGCCTTTTCACTGCGGCTTTCGCTAGGCTGGCGAACCAGCCAACTCAAGCACTCCTTCTCCCGAAGTTACGGAGCCATTTTGCCGAGTTCCTTAGCGAGAGTTCTCTCGAGCGCCTTAGGATATTCTCCTTGCCTACCTGTGTTGGTTTGCGGTACGCACACCACTATTTGTCCTCTCGGAGTTCTTTTCTTGGCAAACAACCGAATCAGTTCAGTCCTTAAGGACACCTCATCACTTCCAGAGGCAACTTCCGGGATTAACCGGAACCTCCGTCCGCTTGACCTAGCACTTCCATCCGCTAGTAGATTCTAATGCTTGCGTCTCTCCTAGATTCAACCGCCTAGTGGTGGTACAGGAATATTAACCTGTTACCCATCGTCTACGCTTTTCAGCCTCGACTTAGGATGCGACTAACCCTGGGCGGACTTGCCTTCCCCAGGAAACCTTAGGCTTACGGCGAACAAGCTTCTCACTTGTTTTATCGCTACTCATGCCGGCATGATCACTTCTAATTCGTCCAGAGAGTTTTTCAATCCTCCTTCAACCTACTATAGAACGCTCCCCTACCACTATCTTCGTAAACGAAGATAATCCGCAGCTTCGGTAACAAGTTTAAGCCCCTGAAATTTTCGGTGCAAAGCCGCTTGACCAGTGAGCTATTACGCACTCTTTAAATGAATGGCTGCTTCTAAGCCAACATCCTGGCTGTCTATGTAACAAAACATCCTTTGCCACTTAACTTGTATTTAGGGACCTTAGCTGGCGGTCCGGGCTGTTTCCCTTTCGTCAATGGAGCTTATCCCCCACTGACTGACTCCCATGCTTTGGGACGATGGCATTTGAAGTTTAACTGGAGTTGCTAACCTGGTGGGGCCGCTAGTCCAATTAGAGCTCTACCTCCACCGCCGAACACATAAGGCTAGCCCTAAAGCTATTTCGGGGAGAACCAGCTATTACTGGGTTTGATTAGCCTTTCACTCCGATCCACAGGTCATCCCCCAAGTTTTCAGCCTTGGTGGGTTCAGGCCTTCACGTATTTTTACATACGCTTCACCTTGCCCATGGATAGATCACCCAGTTTCGGGTCTACTCCATGCAACTATACGCCCTATTCAGACTCGCTTTCGCTACGACTACGCTTCAGAAAAGCTTAATCTTGCTACACAGAGTAAGTCACCGGCTCATTATGCAAAAGGCACGCGGTCATGCATACCAAGCAAAGCTTGGTCTAGCACTTCCACAGCTTGTAGGCCATTACGGTTTCAGGTTCTATTTCACTTCCCTACCGGGGAACTTTTCACCTTTCCTTCACAGTACTTCTTCACTATCGGTTGCTAGGTCATATTTAGCCTTAGGAGATGGTCCTCCTAGATTCCCACAGGTTTGGCTATCCCGCGGTACTCGGGAACAAAATCCAGGAAGTAAGTTTCCTTTCGCTCACAGGACTATCACCTTCTATGGTGAACCTATTCCAGAGTTCTTAAGCTAGAAAACTTATTTGTAACTTCCCGAGCAGCCTGCACGCTACTCCAATTATGCCCCTCAACACCAAATATGCAACGTATGCAGACTATCACACATATTTGGTTTAGGCTATTCCCATTTCGCTCGCCGCTACTCAGAGAATCGATTTTTCTTTCTTTTCCTTGGGGTACTGAGATGTTTCACTTCCCCCAGTTACCGATCACATTCATTCAAATGCAATCGATAGATATTAAATTATCTATCCGGTTGCCCGATTCGGGAATCTCTGGATCAACACATATAAACTGCTACCCAAAGCTTATCGCAGTTTGTCACGCCCTTCATCGTCGCCTAGCACCAAGGCATTCACCGTAGGCCCTTAGTAGCTTAACAATTTTTATACTAAGAAGCTTTTAATCAAAAGAAATTCATGTACTTGTCAAAGATCATCGCTTTGAATTAACAAAGCTAGAGTGGAGACGAGCGGATTCGAACCGCTGACCCTCTACGTGCAAGGCAGATGCTCTCCCAACTGAGCTACGCCCCCACACTAAATGGGCATATCTGGAATCGAACCAGAGACCTCTGCGTTATCAGCACAGCGCTCTAACCAACTGAGCTATACACCCAGTTATACACCCAATCTAAAGATTTTGAAAACTGAATATCAATCAAAGCCGTAATGTTTCACAGTAACACATATTGCTCCTTAGAAAGGAGGTGATCCAGCCGCAGGTTCCCCTACGGCTACCTTGTTACGACTTCGCCCCAATCGTGGATCTCATTTTCGACAGTAGCCTCCCGAAGGTTAGCTAGCTGGCTTCGAATGCTACCAACTTTCATGGCGTGACGGGCGGTGTGTACAAGGGCCGGGAACGTATTCACCGCGGCATGCTGATCCGCGATTACTAGCGATTCCAGCTTCATGGAGTCGAGTTGCAGACTCCAATCCGAACTGAGGCCGGCTTTTAGGGATTCGCTCCACCTCGCGGCTTGGCAACCCTCTGTACCGACCATTGTAGCACGTGTGCAGCCCAGGGCATAAGGGCCATGCGGACTTGACGTCATCCCCACCTTCCTCTGGCTCTTCACCAGCGGTCTCGCTAGAGTCCCCAGCATTACCTGATGGCAACTAACGACAAGGGTTGCGCTCGTTGCGGGACTTAACCCAACATCTCACGACACGAGCTGACGACAGCCATGCAGCACCTGTCACTCTGTCCCGAAGGAAAGCCATATTTCTATAGCGGTCAGAGCGATGTCAAGCCCTGGATAAGGTTCTTCGCGTTGCTTCGAATTAAGCGACATGCTCCACCGCTTGTGCGGCCCCCCGTCAATTACCTTGAGTTTTAACCTTGCGGCCGTACTCCCCAGGCGGGGTACTTAATGCGTTAGCTACAGCACAGAAGAGTCGTATCCCCTATACTTAGTACCCATCGTTTACGGTCTGGACTACCGGGGTATCTAATCCCGTTCGCTCCCCAGACTTTCGCACCTCAGCGTCAGTATCGAGCCAGAAAGTTGCCTTCGCTACCGGTGTTCTGTACAATCTCTACGCATTTCACCGCTACACTGTACATTCCACTTTCCCCTCTCGTACTCAAGCCATACAGTATCGAATACAGTTGCTTGGTTAAGCCAAGCAATTTCATACCCGACTTATATGGCCGCCTGCGTGCGCTTTACGCCCAGTAATTCCGGACAACGCTCGCCCCCTACGTATTACCGCAGCTGCTGGCACGTAGTTAGCTGGGGCTTGCTGCTACAATACAGTCACTGCAGCTGGCTTATCACCAACTGCTCGTTCTTCTTGTAGAACAGGAGTTTACAATCCGAAGACCTTCATCCCCCACGCGGCGTCGCATCGTCAGGGTTTCCCCCATTGCGAAATATTCTCGACTGCAGCCTCCCGTAGGAGTTTGGGCAGTGTCTCAGTCCCAATGTGGCTGACCATCCTCTCAGACCAGCTACCCATCATCGCCTTGGTAGGCCACTACCCTACCAACAAGCTAATAGGACGCAGGTTTCTCCTTGAGTGAAAGCAGAGCTTTCATTTGATCTAAAAACCCGTGGGTTAATAGATATTATCCGGTATTAGCAACCCTTTCGGGATGTTATTCCAGTCTCAAGGGCAAATTACCTACGCGTTACTCACCCTTTCGCCACTCTCTTTATAACCGAAGTTACAATTCTCGTTCGACTTGCATGCCTAATCCACGCCGCCAGCGTTCGTCCTGAGCCGGTATCATACTCTCCAAAAGTAATTCTTATAACACGTTTAACGTCCAACACACGTACACGCATGTCAGACAAAATTCATGAGCAATGTCCACTATGATAGTGTTCAATTCACTACAAAAAACACACCGACTAATCAGTCTATTCAGTTTTCAAAGAACTTTAGAATCCACTTTCTTTTTCAAGAAAGCAGGCCAATTATATGTCTTATATTTCAATATGTCAAGCTGAAAATCACTTTAATTTCTTAATAATCCAATAATTCCGACAGCATAAGCCTAAATATGGAAGTCCTTTCTCATAAAATACCCGTATTGCCTTAGCTATGCGCAGGCAGTGAGTTCCACATATCCACTCTTACCCTACAGAACGCAGGACAGAAATATGATATTTCCAGACAGCCCGTCAGCACACAGAAATACGGTGATTCCGTTAAATATTCTTCTTCCCTATAATTTATAGCTAGAGTGCAAATCCCAAGATGTATTGTTTAATTTTAGGACTAGACCTGTTATGACGTTTCTGACACTAGAAAATTAATCTTTGTTCCCAAGCAAATTGTTCCTAGTTCCTCATAATCGCTCCTTCAATTCGGTAGTTCCAATAGTTTAAGAAGACGTGATACTATCACAACTTGCCTCTTGAACATTTCACCTACTGTTGCATTTATGAGTTGAATTCAAGTAGAATTACAGATTATGATCAATCTTAAAATGGAAAGTGAATTTCAAGTTACGGGCATTGGAGAGGTATTATGGGACATTTTTCCTGAGGGTGAACGTTTCGGTGGTGCGCCAGCCAACTTTGCCTGTCATGCACAGGCGTTAGGAACAGATGCACATGTGGTTAGTTGTGTTGGCAAAGATCAACTGGGTCAACAAATCTTAACATTTCTAGAGACACGCCAGATTAATACATCATCAATTTCCTGTTCTGATCAGTACCCAACCGGAACGGTTCAGATCCAGCTTGACTCATCAGGTCATCCACAGTTTGAAATTTGTGTTGATTCAGCTTGGGATTTTATTCCATGGTCTGGGATGCTTGCACTTTTGGCTTCTACAACTGACGCAGTCTGTTACGGTACACTGAGTCAACGAAACCAGATGTCACGAGATACCATCCAACGCTTTCTTGAATCTCTGCCGTCTAACTGCTTACGCATTCTCGATGTCAATTTGCGGCAGCAGTTTTACGACCTTGCGTTGATTCAACAATCCCTGAGATTTGCTGATGTGCTAAAGTTGAGCGATGAAGAACTGCCTATTTTAGCTTCAGTTTTCGAGTTGCCGGGCTCAGATATGGCTGTTGTCGAGACATTGATGAAACAGTACGATTTACGTCTGATCGCTCTAACTCGAGGGGAACAAGGTGCTATCTTAGTTTCAGACGATCAAGTTAGTGAATGCCAAGGCGTTCGTGTTGAGGTTGCTGATACTGTCGGCGCTGGTGACGCATTCACTGCGGCGATGACTATAGGCCTGTTACGGGATCATGACCTAGAAGTTATAAATCATCACGCTTGTCGCGTGGCAGCTTTCATCTGCTCTCAAGCCGGAGCCGTGCCAGATCTACCCCATGAACTACAGATGGTAATATGATAAGATCATAGTGATTTTATCATACATTTCCCTAAAACACGCGGCACTTCGAATGTAAATCCATCGACTGTTAAAGTCACATCTGCCCTTGTATCGTCAAAATCAGTTCGTCTCAATAACAGATAATCACCTAATCTGATTCCTGATATTACCGGGCTAGGTTGAGGAGGGACATCGAAATTAATAGGGGTACCCGACTCCAGAAAATCTCTGTATTCCAGGGATGCGGCATAAACCTGATGTACCAATCGTGTTTCCTGAACTGTCTGGTCTAACGGGCACCACATGAAAAGCGTATCGTGTCCTCGCAACAGAAGATGCCATAGAAGCTCCTGATACATGTTCTCACTGAACTGCTGTATACCTGAATTGCCATCCTCAATGGTATGTACGGTATGCCAATGCACAAATGTCACAATAGGAATTTCAGGTGGCGTAGACTTTCCTGCGTTGCTACCTACTGTTAACATATTGTAGAACCATCGATAATCAACTTGATCAAAATCGTACCAATTCCAAATAGTGTCCCAAGTATAGACCACCGGCATAGCAGAAGTATATCCGGTCAACGGAAACTCATCAAACCATTGGCGGTATTTAGCCAGACCTTCCTGCCTATAAGGAGCACCCTCTACAAATTTTTCAAAATAATCGTACCAGTACCGATGGCCATCATGAGGGTAAACTCCATAATTGCCAACCAAAGCATGAGGAAAGTATGAGGTGACCGTATCGGCTAACATCTCCCGCTGGAGTTGACTTCGTTTTTGCCGCAACGCAGATTGAAAAGTTGTGAAATCATGAATGTCCTCAATTTGATCTTGACAACGCTGGCAACGCTTGGAAGCCGCCCAAGCACCGTTCCATTCAATAGGACCGTCAATCTCCCAATCGGCAAAAATGAAGCCGATTTCCAGATCAGCTTCATAATATGCTTGAACAAAGAACTCAATACGTTTCCGCATTTCCGGTCGACGAAAATCAAGCGCAAACGGACAACCCATTTGATGGCCTTCACCGAACGATTGATCGAAAAAAGCCTTACCGCCTTCATCAATATGAGCAGTGCGAGGGTCGCCGTTGCAAAACGAATACGTACACGGATTGGCATTAACACTGACTCTCAATCCCAATTGTTTCTGAATTCTACCGATCTGCAAACCTCTGGTTAATGTCTGTTCCTGATCAGATGGATTCCAAGTGGAGATTAGCCCAATACCACGTTCGTCAAGCTGTTGAATGATGGATTTAGCTTCTGCTTCATCATCTATCGTTAGATCCATAATAGGCCATAAATATACAGGTAGACGATTACCGCGTGACCATTTTAGAGGCTCAGTGTTTTCAAGAACAAGTTGAACTTGTTGAGGTATCGATGACATTTACAATGTCTCCCAGTAGCATTTATTTGACAAAATCCCTCCCTTGACGCCGATAGGTTTCCCATTTTCGACTTGTCGCAAAAACCTTAACTTGATGAGGCATCATCCGAGTAACCAGTTCTCCTCGCGTTATCGTTATCGACTCATTACCATAAAGGAGTACGAATTCTGTTCCTTCCAAATCAATTAGCCCAGTGACCTCAATACCCATACATGTCTCATTACTTTCATTCACCAGCACAATTAACCAATCCCTGCCAATTCGACGGGCAGTTAGTTTGACCACTTGACCAGAATTGATACTCGGATTCTCATCCTGCTTACGTCCTTCAGTCACACTAACTTGCACATAACCTTCTTCAGCAGCAATCAAAAAAGGTTGTAAAGCAGAAAGTTCGCTCGTTAATGCATAAAGCGATTGTCGAAACGACTCATGGCTATCAGATTTCAAGTAACTTGATCCCCAGTACAAAATCCCTCTGGCGCCGTGTACAATGCAATCGTATGCCATCAGACGAGATTCGTTGAAAGTTGGGTATGCAATCCCTCGGTCATAATCCTCCAAATCACTCCAAGAGAACCCCTGAAGTACCATCCAAACCGGTTTATTCCTACCGACTTGTTTCCATCGGTCGGTTGAGACACCTACCCGTACAGCTTCCCGGTCATCAGATCGAATCGGATAGTCATCACAACCGATAATGTCAATGTGATTGATATATTGCCGGACAAACTTCAAATCGCTATCCCGTGCTTCGTTGATCCAAAACTGGCGATTGTGCGGATCAAGTCTGCGGACAAGTTGAATTGCCTCGTTTATTTTCGGCATAATTTCTCCCGATTTCTGTTCGGAGTAATTAATCACCATAGGTGTTTGCATCCACCATTCGCCTTCGTGCTCAAATATACCAACTCTATCCTTCTTCCATAAATGGCTCCACGCCGTAAAGTTCCAGACGATTTCGTCCGGCCCTTCCCAGACCGCCAGTGCCGGATGATCAGCGACCAACAAAATCTGTTCCTTTAAATCATTCGTCGCACCTAGCTGAACAGGTAGAGATATCCATCCCATTGCGCCCAGTGTCTCAATCCGATCTAAATCCAATTTGCTTCCACAGCGTATGAGATTAACACCTGATTCAACCATCGCCTTGAGATCCATGTCGTCTTTTGGCAACTCATAAAATCCAATAGGAAATAAGCGATGTCTATCTTTTGTCAGTAGTCCATCACCATATCCACAAACACGATTATCCACCAGCCATCCTCCTTGATTTAACCATCCGTTTCTTGAATTGATGAGTACAGAAATAAGACCGACATCAATCCACTTGCCGCTTGGGCAGGATTCAAACTGGTGTTTACGCGAAGAGTGACCTGGTTCGTTTCACCAAGCCGCAGAACATTGGTAACATCTAGTTCAAGCTGTGCCGGCCTGATATAAGCTTCCATGTATGGACGACGACCGACATATTTCCCATTTACCCATAACCATGCTTCTGTTTCGACGATCGGGGCATAAAGAAACACCTTTTTCCCAGTAGCTTCAGGGGAACGTTGACCTGTAAACGGTACCAAATATTACCTACATATGGAAACCCATTTTGATCCATATATCCTTGTGCATAAAAAGGTTTAGTGGTTCGAATAGTGGACCAGTTGGCATCATCATAACGCGGATCGATACTAAATTTTGCTTCTTTCGGCAACACAGCAACGAGATTACCGGTGACACCAGCAATCTTATCTGCCAAAGACTGGTAATAGGCTTTTCGGTCGATCACCTTCCAGTACCAAACGCCAGTTTGATAACCGTCTTCGTGAGGCATGATGAAAAACGAGTTGATCTCGTGTAGTTGTTTTCGAAGATCCAGCATCGCCTGTGCATAATTAGCTGCACGATCAAATTGACCGTCAAATTCTGCTGTACGCATGGATACATAGGCACGAAGGTGTTCAAGGATCAAGCGATCTACTTCTACATGCAATTTCGTTCGTTCAGTGACTGCCAACTGTTCTGCTTTTCGAATTTCGCTATCTAGTTTGTCAATTAGCTGACCAGAATATACATAGGGCATAATCCGATCTTCGTGACCAAGCATCGGTGTGGATTCGACAATGTCTTCTAGCATCTCCCAAAAGGACCGTGCGGGTTCCGCTGCTTGACCATACCAATTTCGGTAGAAATCGTTGAGCAAAACATCTACATCTGTTTCTGCGTTCCATTCGAGTTTAGTACGCACATAGCGAGTTGCGATACCGCATTCAGCCAAAATATTTCGTGTTTCATCAAGAAACCCCATCACTCCCCATTTTTTCATCAGTGGGAAATCACGAACCAGTTTGCGAACGCGCGGAACAGGTGTTAGCGCTGAAACTAAATGCACATAGTTGTAGCCGTAGACCCACACATTTGAACACTGGTTGGCCCATTCCTTAAGCATCTGTCCCTGTCTTACTGTTTGCCAACTCTTTGGATTATCATATGCATGTAAAGTGTCACTCCAGATTGCGGCAAACATTATAACTAGATGATCATCCAGTTCAACTCCTTGCGGCGGGATATTGCGATTAGCATATCCATTGGTAACAATATACACATCCGGAAACTCCGCCCGCACAGATGCGGTTACATTATTGACAAACGTAAACCACTCTTCGCTAATGCTCAACTCTTTTTCAACACCAGGCCGTCCCAGCAGGTCAACAAATCGCTGATTCCGCGTCATCGTTTCCGGATCAAAATCAATCGGTAGTCCATCGTCTGGGGCAAAACCATATGAGTTGGTATCCGGTGAGTTACGAAACACATCCTTGATAATATTGGCGGCTACCTCAACTGCTTTGGGATGACTGAGGTTGGACATATACCGATTGCGGCTTCCGTCAGCATTCATGGCAAAATATTCAGGATGTTCCTCAAATAAAGACGGATCAACGATACTCCGAGCAGAAGAGTCACCGGGCGTAGCAAACATTGATTCCGGGTTCATTTTGTTACGGAGTTTCCACCTATTTTCCAGTGTTCGCATTTTCTCAGTTGTATGCAACCACCAATTCCGCATTACAAAATCAGGTGTTTGATAAATATCGATTTCGGGGAATTGGATCGTTGATTGTTTCGGCACAATCTCACCAAAATCACCAGGCATGTACCAACGAACACCCAACCGTTCAAGAAAATCATATACCGCGTATTCAGTTCCATGATATGGCCATCGTTATTACCTGCGAGCAGTAACCGACCCCCATCACAACTGATAACGAATCCTTCCCCCCTTCGAGTATGGGTTAGCCCTGATGGAATATTCACATCTATTTGATCGGCTAGCTGACCTCGGCCTACTAAGATTAATGGCCCAGAAACATCTTGATCGTCAGTTGCAATCGGTAAAGTCGCACTTGAGATCGCTTGAAGATAATGCTGTAATTCATTGGCAGCAGTCAATGTTTTTTGGCAAGCATCAGCGGAAATTACGATGGTGGCTGCAGGAACTCCATTTTGAATCAAAGTTAGAGACGTTGCAGCGTTACTAGCAAGGGATATCAAGCGACTACTCAACAGAACAACAGTTATAATACGTGAAGATGCATAATACATTCCTTAATTGGCTGTATAACAGACGATATTAAAGTCTGTAACTGAGATCAGAACACAAAGTTATAAATCATATTTAGAACTATCAAGCTTATCAATTATAGAAAAATGATACAAATATAGAAAAATGATACAAAAATTAGTACTTCAATCGGTAGAAAATCAACTTGATATATTCGTTGTTGATAGTTACTAATTCCCGTTCTCTTGTCCACCATTTCTCGACACTGAACCAGCTATTTTCAACCGGACTATATTGAAGTTCAATTCCCGAATTCTTGTATATTTTGTTAAAGATCATTCGTACCCGTCGCATATGGTAAGGAGAACTGACAACAATCGCTGATTGAAATCCTTTCTCCTGCATAAGTTGATAAGAATATTTGGCGTCGTCATAAGTCGAAGTCGACAGAACAAGCGATGTTGATCCTTCAGAGATACCTGCTTTTTTTATCGCGTTGGTGGTAATTTCCTCCCAGTTTATATGTAAATCTACGAGTAGTAAAGGCGCTGAATCACTCGTAAATATAATGTGAGGCGCGTATTCTGACTCATAGAGTGACACACCATGTTGAAAGCGTTCCGCATCTCCTGCCAATATAATAATAGTATCAACCGGTTGAAGCGAATCTGTTTGTACAATCAGCACCATTGCTAACCTAGTTAACCAAAATTGATATGGAAGCACAGCACCCACCAGTAAAATTATTGCGAGGCATGACAAAATAAACCATTTCTTTTTCAGGCGTATATATTCAATCATCTGAAGAAATAAATCCATTTAATGTGCTGATTTTCGGGTTTACTTCCAAACACGATCTTCGGTACAACCACTTCGATATACCCCGTTTGCAGTGGAATCTTAGATGTCCTTTTACCAATAGGAACAATCTTAGCAGGCATCCAGTAGGAACTAGTCTCTTCCAAGATTGCGCGATATTCCTCTTCGACCGCGTTTATCTCACATAATACGCTGTACGGCGGATAGCTCAGTATTGCTGTGTTGAGTACAAACGCTCCATTGTTGACGGAAAACGACTCCAATCCATGCAGATAAAATCGAAAACAGACCTTGGATGCCCATGTACCTCGAATCAGCGAGATGGTAGCCTCACCAACTCTACCTTGGCTGTGGACTTCAAAAATTAAATCTTCACTCTCGCGAATAAAATTTATTCGATTGCCTTGTTCCTTTGATCTACTCAGATCAACATCGAACACAGGAACAATTTGCTCTTTTAGCATTAAAATTGTGCTGCAACCACATAGTATAGACACACACAAGGTGACAGCCCCAAAGAGAACTTTTAATCCCACTCTCAACCTATTTCAAGTCACCTTTCCATAATCGCAGCATCTCTTCAAAAGAAAAGTCTAGAGTAGCCCTCCCGCTCTGCAGTATAGATCGGCAAGCAATGTTTCTTGCCAGATTACAGATCCAAAAAGCAAAAATTGCAGAGGCTGTCAGTGCCAATTCAAGTTACCAATCTTCGCGAAAAACCAAAGTCAGTACGCCAATCATCCTAATCAAAAATCCTGGGAAGAAATTTGACAGTATTATGGTGTCTCCATCTACACATTCCACGTCTCTCCAGATGTGCATTGATGGTGGAACAACATGCCAAGATTCAAGCAATGCAAAGCTAGGTCTTCACGCATCCGATTTGCAGCACGCCAACCGACATCCTATCCGAGATTAAGAACTAATCAGCCTGACAACTTGCCGTAAGACACCAATCAGCAGAAATAGAGTACCAACGACTATCAGAACATTCTACCCCAAGTAGGAACTAACTAACGTAACAAATCGTCTGAGGATTTCGCTGTGGATAGGAATCCCTGATTTAGCAACATCATAAAATAACGGAGAATCCGCGGACTGAGCAGATTTAAGCCACCTCTATCGACATAAACATGGCCAGCCAATAACATTACCCGAAACTTCTGCAGGCCAAGATATTTTGCTAGTAATGCAGCGTAATGTCGAAGAGGTACTCTCTGCAAATTTGGTTCTCCTTTTTCCCAAGTAAATTATTGAGATGTTAATAGCTTTCGACGAAAGCGAAGATAGTTTCGTCCACTTAACTCCACAATCTGTCGTGTGAACGTTCGTTTTCCCACTCGGATGTTGGAGGGAAGTATTCAGAATCGCTGGAATGGAGATGTTGCTGGATGACTTCCGAATTCAAATCAATACCAAGCCCTGGAGTTTCCGGAACTTTGATATAGCCGTCTTGAATAATCGGATTGGGCAATCCCACTACAAGGTCATCCCACCATGGATTATCTACAGAATGATTTTCCAGAACGAGAAAATTTTCGGTTGCGGCCGCGCAGTGCACACTAGCCATAGCACACACCGGCGTGCCTGCCATGTGCATAGCCATAGCAATACCATGCTCCTGTGCTAAATCGCCGATTTTCTTGGTTTCCAGTATTCCTCCCGAGGTAGCAATATCCGGATGACAAATAGCAATAGCTTTGGCTTCAAATAGCTTCACGAATTCTTCCTTGCAATAGATATCCTCACCTGTACAAATCGGAGTTGCACAGGAATTTGAAAGCCTGACATACTGATCAGTATATTGCCAGGGGATCATATCCTCTAACCAGGCTAGATTATACTTTTCCAGTGCCTTGGCCAAACGGATACAATCTTCAATACCGATATGACCAAAATGATCTACCGCGAGCGGAATCTCATATCCGATAATCTCACGTATTGTTTCCACATATTCACACAAGATTTCAATTCCCTTGTTCGTCAAACGTATACCAGTAAAAGGATGCATCAAATTGCTGGTTTCCAGATTTCCATCCGGTGCGCATAGCGTGCCTGATACATCCCTAAGAAGCGAAACCCCGACATCCATTTTGAGGAAGGTAAATCCTAAATCTATCCGCTGCTGAAGTTTTTTGCCCATCTCCTCGGGATTCCTCAGCGTTGGGGTATCCGAATAGCAGCGTATTCCATCACGGAACTTTCCACCTGCCAGTTGATAGCAGGGAACCCCATAAGCTTTTCCCACAAGATCCATCAATGCCATTTCAATACCGCAGATACCTCCACCCTGACGTGCATGAAATCCAAACTGCTTAATCTGGCGAAAAATCTTGTCAACATTACAGGGATTCTCCCCCAAAATGCGGCTTTTGAGCAGCAAGGCATAAGTTTTACTAGCACCATCACGAACTTCACCAAGCCCATAGATTCCTTGATTGGTATCAAGCTTGAGAATTGGCCCACCAGTAGTTGTTCTTACCAAACGCATATCGGTAATTTTTAACTTGGAAGGTTGAGAAGCGGTATTAATATTGGATGATATTTGCTCCGAATCACTTAATATCATAAACTTTCTCCTTACATGTACGTGTAATAATTATCTTTATATATGCCTGTCAGAATCCACGACACATGTCTATTCGTTTTCTTGACAGGTATCATCGGACGGATCCCGCTTAGTTTCAACCACATTATCTATCCGTTGTTTTAATTCCTCTATTTCCTGTTTCATGCGCTGCACTTCTTCATCCTGGATTCCTTCAACTCTCCTGGACTTCATCTCCCTAACCCGTTGTGAATTCGCATCGTGGAAGCTAAGTTGATAATGGCACTTCTTGGATCTACCCACCAATTCCTTTCCCAGCAGACCCAATTCAATCAGTCCTTCAACCAGTTTATTTACCGTCGGTCTCTGTAGCTTGCATTTATCGGCCAGAACCTGTTGAGAAATAGCTTCAACCTGACAACATCACCTGATCAGATTTGCGCTGCTTCATCTTCAGGTTACGGAACCTATCAATGGCAAGTATCAATTTGACGTGAGCCCCCTTGGGATCAGCAAAAACTTCATCATCAGTCAGTTGATAGGGTATGGTAGTATGGTACCAAAGAAGAATGGGATTTGTTCGGTTTGGGAGAAGGTGATTGCAACGGACACAGAACTCCGCTAATGGGTATAGAAGCTCGAAGAATCCCAAGTTAACCGCTTGGGATTCTTCGGTTTATAAACACATTTTAAATGATACAAGTGTTTTAATCAAAAGAAATAATTTCCACAATCTTTGATTTCGATATTTTTCCTTTGCTATCGTTGACAATTCAGCGCAGCTGGAACCAACTTCCTTCTAGAGAATCAATAATATCCGGCGACAAAAATAAGTTGCCTTAGCGGGCTTCTGTTCAAGCATACTGACATTCTAGCTAGTATACCAGCATGCTGATACTGCATCGGATTGTCCCATCAAGCCACTTAGGATATCTGGCGTTTGTTTTCTCATTAGGTTGCCACCATCTTCTTGATTAGTTGTTTGTAATTGATCGCTCCGTTTGACCGAGGCGCATATTCATAAATCGATTGGCCATAACCAGATGCTTCAGAAATTTTGACGCTGTACCTGATTAGATGACAAACCTGATTAGGTTCAAAATAATTTTTCAGTTGCTCTAGAATTTCGTTTGACTTCTTGACTCGACGATCCATAAATGTCGGCAAGACATATTTTTGCTTTATACCAGCATGATATTCTTGAACCTCAGAAATACAATTTGAAAAACCCAATAGCTCTTGAAGCGTGGGCACCTCCAAAGAAACAGTTGTCAAAAGTTCCTGCCCATAAAACAAACATTAATTGATAATGAATCCCAACCAGGGGCCGTATCAATTACTACAAAATCAAATTTCCCTTCCAGCGGTTCCAGTTTCTAACTTAGAACCTATTCACTCCCAAAGCCTTTTCTGGCGATCATTCGTTTGGCGCCTGCCAGAGATACCCCACCAGCTAAGAACCAAAGATTCTGCCGGACGGAAGTAATAGCCTCCTCAGCCGATATTTCATCTGACAAAACATCAGCTACCCCTTCTCCAGTTGAATCCCGAGAGCTATACTGATCCGTCCCTGAGTATTGATATCGATCAACACTATATGAAAACCCGAGGCAGCCAAGCCGGTACTAAGATTAACAGCGGTTGTTGTCTTACCAACACCACCCTATGGTTAAAGCCACAACAATTTTACGAAATTCGGTCCTCCTTAGTAGCGAATCCCTGAACGAGCAACATCCAATTTGGCTATGTTCAGACCTACCATTTTACTGATATACTTGCTTAATGACCTAACGGCAAGTGTGCGGTTTCGATTATTTATAAACATGTCCAATTAGGAATTTATATGCTTTGCTCTGTAAACATTGGCTATATGGGATTAGGGCAAAGCGGGTAAACCCACTAGGTACCAATTTGATGAATCACTTAATCATATATTGGTAGCGAAGCGGCTTAATCAAAATTCTGATATTACGAGCCACAAAATAAATGAAAGGGCTTCTGTATGCCAAGAGACATTGCGCAACATCTGGAAGATTTTAAGCAAAACGGATTGACCGTCTTTGAGAGTCAACTCGATGAGATTGCGCTCGATCGGTGGCGGTTCATTTTCCAGCAAGAGTTAGCCCAGAACAGCAACCAAACTCCAACGGGCAATCGCCATGACACCTATCAACTGATTGAAAAGTATCCAAATTTTGCTCTCTCTTTTGTATCTAATACAGAAGTGTTAGACTTTCTCGAACTTTTGATAGGGCCGTTTGTCAGCTTAGAAGCAATGGCTTTTGCCTCCACCTATCCAACCACGCCAGAAGATGCCATTGGCAGTATCAAATGGCATCGGGACATGTGGGCTTCAGTAGGTCGAACCGACGACTACCTGCCACCCAACGCCGTCAACGTACTGAACTATTTCCCCCATATAGACCCTGCACGTGGGGCTTTTCGTTTCATTCCAGGGTCACATCGAAAATCCATTTTTGTCAACGCTGACCAGTCACGTCGACCTCACCCAAAAGAACAATTGGTCTACCCAAAATCTGGCGATACGCTGTTTATCCATAGCGGGCTTCTGCATTCGGGGACGGGCAACTACAGCGATGAGATGCGTTATTTTGTCTCCCGCTTTTATGCCAAGTGCTGGTATCCTCGACGGGAACAGGTCGATATTCCAGCTATTCAGTCCTTCATTGCCGAAGCCGAATTGAATCGAGATCGCCGGTTGATGCGTCTGTTCGGGAAAGACGATCTCTTGCTGTCACGCGCGGGTCGAAGTGGCACCCTACCCGAAGTGGAAATATGGCAGAAGTGGGTTGAAGAGGACCGACAATACAAATCAACCATAGATTTAGAATAAGCCATCTAAGAACAAGATTAAGTTGACTCATACACTCAGTCCGAGCCAAATCCAAACTTTTCAAGACCAAGCCAGTATGCCAATATATCACATTAAAGTGTACAGGCATCACAGCAAACCATTATGCAAGCCTGACAGTTAGCATCTATTTATTGGCTATGCTGTTAACCATTCATGCAAATCAGGAGAAGCTACTACGGCTCCTCTGACTCACAATCTATCCTACAATTGCCTATAGACTGTCAGCAATCTTTTTAGATTTAACCCCATTGACATTCTAAGAATGTTCTCATACAATGCCAAACATCCAATACTCTATAAGAAGGAGCATAAACGTATGCCTGAAGAAATGTTAAGTCTCGATGGGAGCCCCTATACGCCGGGAAAAGACGCTGATATTGACATGTATATGGTAAGCTGGAAAGAGTCGATGCCTTACCAAACTCACGGCTCTCTTGTGGAACGCAATATTCTTACCCAAGGTAAATCAATCAAACCGACAACCAAAGGCGCCATTCTTGAGTACGTTAATCGCTTTACATATGCCACCCTTGATATTGGAGCCTCAACTGTGCTGACAAACCTTGAGGGTGAGCAGGAAATATTATTCATTCTGTCGGGAAAAGGAACTATCACTGCGGGAGATAAAACTGCCGAGCTCTTTAAAGGAATCACTGTTCTTGTCCCTGCAAACTTGAATTTTACTTTGCAAAACAAAGGCGAAGAGAAGCTAACAATGTATCTCGTTAACGAACCTATCCCCAAAGGTTTTCGGCCAAACAATGAATTACTCGTTCGAAATGAAAACACTCTTCCCATTGTTACAACCACTGTTCACTGGTGTCATATCGACAGAACACTATTTACAACTCAAGATGGTCTTGGAACTATCGAATATGTGACTACATGTGGGATTGCTCCCATGACGATTGGTCATCCTCATAGTCATGGAAAAGGTACTGAAGAAATATGGACAGTTATTAACGGGGAAAACATCGCTTTTCTCGGTAAACAGATACGTCGGCAACTGCCGGGAACGGCATACATGATACCACCTGACGGAAATACTCCTCATTCCAATATCAATACCACTGAGGATGAACTGAAATTCTTTTATTTTGCCCGATACCGTGACCATGAAGTACGGGAATAACAAAATGAGTATCGGAAAGAATTGGAAAAATGGATAGCAAGGGCTGCCCATTCTGATGGGATATTAAACGGTTTCTGTTGACTAGGGTATGAGAAACGGGTAGAGTGGCCATCTAGTATTTCCCAAAGTAGACAGTAAAAGCTACCGAGAGTTAATTATTGCCAAAACTTAATCAAGGGAAAAAGTATGCTTAAAAGTCTTTCTAAGTTTCAATGTTATCTGATATTTACACTAAGCCTGTTGTGCTTATGGCAGTTTCAGATCATTGCATCTGCAAAGGCGATAGATGATGCAATGCTGATTCTGACTTTCGACAAAGCCGCCATGAAGATTAATGGCGGCAAACCTGTTCAAGTCACTGATATGTCGGGTAACGAGAATCACGGGCTGATAAACGGCAAAGGGGGAAAATCGGTCGGTGGCGATCCCCCCGAAATCGTGTTAGGCAAGTATGGGAATGCCTTGCAATTTTCGGGTAAGAACTGGGTCGAAGTGGTTGACTCCAAGACGCTTCGCATAACCGACGCGCTGACGATGACCGCCTGGGTCAAGCCAAAATCCATTGCAGGGGAGCAAACTATCTGCACAAAGGACCGTGGCTACTACTTACAACTGCGCAACGGTCGCATTGGCAACTATACCTATAATTTAACAGCACCCGGCTATCACGAATCTCCCAAGGCTATCCCATTGAATCAATGGTCGCACCTGGCGATGTCTTGGGATGGGGCTGAACTTGTTCAATACCTCAATGGAAAGAAAGTCAACAGCGTCAAAACGCAAGGCAAAATCGCCACCACAGATGACTCCATAGGTATTGGTGCTGAAGTACGCATTCCAGCGAGAGGTGCCCCTGAATGGCGGTTTTACACGGGTGCTATAGACGATGTTCTTGTCTTCAATGCTGGCAAGACGGCGGCCGAGATTAACGAGATCATGGCAGGAGAATACCTTGCGGTTTCGGCGCAAGGCAAGCTAGCACTCACTTGGAGCCAACTCAAACTGAAGCAGCAGCAAGGTTTACATCGGTGACTGTTGCGCGGAGGGAATCCTTGATTTGACAAGGGTTCCTGGAGTGAGAAAGGAGAACTCCCATCATGAAAAGGACAAAGTTAGGTGTAATATGGTTAGTCTTTGGGCCTCTTCCCCTTTTATAGGGGAGGCTAAAGAACAAAAAGGGTTTGTCGGTTACTGGAAGTTTGATGAAGGAAGTGGAAAGAAGGCCATTGATAGTTCAAACCACGAAAACCACGGCATGATTAAAGGGAAACCCAAATGGGTTAAAGGTCAGTTTGGCAAAGCCTTAGAACTTGATGGTGCAACATTCGTCGAAGTGCAGGATAGTGCTTCTCTGGACATTTTCGATAAACTGACGATGCAAGCCTGGGTTTTGGTTAAAAAGCATAATACCGCAAAAGCCAACAACTATGTCATAGACAAGTTTCATGTCTATTCGCTGATCATTCGAACTGGAGGGGACGCGGGAATAATCGAAGGATACGTTGTGACAAGTGAAAAAGGCTTAGAGGTGAGAACCAAAGAGAAGATTGAGTTGAACAAATGGTTCCACTTTGCCTCGACTTATGATCGAAAACGGTACGGACTTACATTAACGGCGTTGAAAAAGCAGAAGGTGA
>JYMV01010556.1_pt1 | contig 43749 bp, 40 predicted proteins | sample 338911 | NCBI WGS metagenome assembly JYMV01 (sample SAMN03354496, study PRJNA234377) | hydrothermal vent metagenome | biome: Deep sea; feature: Hydrothermal plumes at the Eastern Lau Spreading Center, Western Pacific Ocean; material: Seawater | place: Tonga | collected 2009 | depth 2000 m m | reverse complement strand
TCCAGAAGCTAGCACCCAGCGTTGAATTGTTACCGCCAGCGTTTGTCGGAGTGGCGACACGTCCAATCCACGTTGGCATTGGTATCTCAAAGAAGCCAAAAAGGTTACAGGAATAAACTGTCAATACCAAAATCAAGAACACAAGGAACAGTGGTTCCTGAAACTGCATGCCCCAACCTACTGCTATGCCCGCCAGCTTTAATATTGTTGCGCCGGTCGCTAGTAATAGAAATGATAAGATTATGCCGCTCGCCGAGGCGAGGAAACTTGAACGCACTTGCCAACTTTCGCCGCCGCCGTGTCTAATTACCCCCAGTACTTTGATGGCGAGGACAGGCAAAACGCACGGCATTAAATTGAGTATTAAGCCGCCAAGTAAAGCTATCCCAAGAATTGGGAAAAGCAGACTCGTACTGAGCCCGTTTTTTTTGTCCGAGGTTGCAGTAACGTCTACCGGAAATTCGACTGCGTGTGCACTGTCAACAAGGGTGACTAAGATTTGCTCGCCAATTATTGTTTGGCCAACGTGACTCTCTACTGGAACACGAAATATCACGTTGCGGAAGTCTGGGCTTAGATGTTTTGTGCCCCTAGAGAAGCGAACAGCTCTAGGGCCCTCGACTAGCAGACTTGGATCAGAAAATTCCTTGTTGGCTTGAAGTCCTAATTCCAACACTTGCATTGGTGGGGTGCCGGTTAGGGAAATTGTCTCGATTGTTATGCTGGTGTCTTCCAGTCTTCTCGGTACTTTTGCTAAATAGTGGTCAATAAGTTTAGCAAAGGCATTAGGTGCCGCGGGTCCGGAGGGCAATTCTAATGATGCCGCTGCAGTAATCGGAATACATATTGTTTTGCAAGTTTGGTATTCTATGAGTGCTCGGATTAGTACCTTTTCTCCTATGGTCTCCAATTGGACCCTAATAGGGAAAACAACACTATCCAAATAACCGACGGTCTCCAGATCTCCCGCTTCCATGAAACGCTCCGGTACGGGCCAATCAATTTCAAACGACACTATATTCGTTGAGCCTTCAAAATTTAAAACTGGAGGTGAGCCTGCATCTCCGGGACTGCGCCAATAGATTTTCCAGCCTGGGTCCATTCGGAACTGCAGACCTAGCTGAATTGTTTCATCGTAACCGACAGTGTCAGTTGCGGCGATTAGTCGTACCTCAGTAAATTCAGCTCGGTCCCATGTTGATGCGGTGTCGGCTGCACCCAACGTGGGCGCAAACAGGATATAAATACCCGTTAGCAGCGCTATCCAACGTAAGGAAAGACTGTATGCCATTGCCATTATGAGTTCATTGTAGATTCAAATTATATGGTACATTTTATGCGAAACAGGTATAGCCAACGTGAGGTCGTATAAGCATAATTTCGGCCAATTATTTAGGTGCGTTCAGCATGGGTGCAGATAAAGAATGTGACGGGTACCTCCCGGGGCAACTTTTAATCGCAATGCCAGGTATGGCAGACCCTCGCTTTTCCCAGAGCGTGATTTATTTGTGTGCCCACAATGAGGATGGCGCTATGGGGTTAGTGGTGAACAAACTTATTGGATCCCTTAGCTTCACTGAGTTGTTAAAGCAAATGGAGATTGCGTCAGACAAATTCGATTCCAGTATGGCAATTCATTTTGGCGGTCCCGTGGAGTCAGGGCGTGGTTTTGTGCTTCACAGTACGGATTACAATAGTGAAGGAACTATCAAGGTAAACAGTGATTTCGCTGTGACTGCAACGATTGACGTGCTCAAGTCTATAGCCGGCGGTAAGGGTCCTGCTAATCTTATGTTTGCTCTAGGATATGCTGGTTGGGCGCCGGGGCAACTCGATAGTGAGATGCAGAACAACGGGTGGTTACACTGCACCGCGGATTTAAGCATCGTGTTTGGTGATGACAACCAAGCCAAATGGAAACTGGCGGCAGCTAAAATGGGCATCGATTTGTCGCTTTTAACCATTGAGGCTGGCCATGCCTGATTATATATTCGCCGGGTAACGAGTTTAGATAATTGTTTTTGCCATAATAAGTGCCATTAAAAAGTTTAGTGTTTTGCGCTTTGTGCTGGAGATGGTGCAGTCGTAAAGCGCTCTCGGCGAGGTGAAACTCGTGAGTCCCGAATCGAATCGCGTGCCAAGGGGACTGGTGCCATCCTAGAGTCTGTTTCAAGCAGACCAAACAAGACATGGTCTTGCCATTGGCCATTAATTTTTAAATAGCGGCGCACATAACCTTCTTCTTGGAATCCTATTTTTTTTAATAAGGCTCGGCTCGCCTTATTCTGTGGTAGGCAGGCAGCCTCGATTCGATGAATCTTGAGTCGGTGGAATATGAACGGTAGGAGTGCTGATAATGCTTCCGTCATGTAGCCTTGGCCAGAATAATTTTCGCCAACCCAGTAGCCAATACTGCAACTTTGCGCGACTCCTCGTCGGACATCATTAATCGAGATGCTCCCAAGTAAGGCGCGGTCGTCCTTCCGGAATATTAAAAAAATATAAGCAGTGTCAGAATTTGTATGGATTGCATAGGTGCGGAGTCGGCGAAAAAAAGCTTTCCGCGTAAGCGCGTCTTTGGGCCATGTTGGTTCCCAGGGCTCAAGGAAGCTCCGACTCGCTGTTCGTAAAGTGAGCCATTTTCTAACATCGCGTCGGCTGGGAGGGCGCAGGTAGACCCGACCTGCTTGGATCGGCTTGCCTCGCATGGCCTGAGACAGAGATTTAAAGAGGCCGATCATCCCTTTATCCTAATTTGGAAGCTGAAGACTCCGTCGGATTCCGAATTACCTTCGAGTCGATGACCAGTCAATTCGCAGAACATTTTGAAATCTTTTACGGAACTGGGATCAGTGGCAAAAACCGTTAAAAGGCTTCCTGAGGGTAGGGTTTTGATTGCTTTTTTAGCTTTTAAAACCGGCAAAGGGCAAGCTAGACCACAAACGTCCAGCTCATGTCCCTTTGAATCTTCATCCGAGACAATCATTCGCACCTTCGCTGAAGCTTATTTTTTAGTGCTTCATAATCAGGCATGTTTGATGATGGGCCAAGCGACGTAACTGTTAATGGTCCATTCGCCAACAGGCGACGGGCGACGGCCGACAATTTTGTTGGGTCCGCTGAGTCAATATTTTCGATAACCTCTGAGTTGGGGAGAGGGCGCCCAAAAAGCAGGAGCTGGCGTGCTAGTTGTTCACTACGTGCGCTCGTGCTTTCAAGAGACATCAAGAGTCCTGATTTTAGCTGGGCTCTTGCGCGTTTTGTCTCCGCATCACCAATGTTCTCAGCGACGTCCAGTAGTTCGTTGCACACTGTGTCAATCAATTCACCTGCAGATTCCGCGCTGGTACCAGCGTAAATGCCGAACAACCCACCATCTACATAACTCGTAGAGAATGAATAAATAGAGTAGGCAAGCCCGCGTTCCTCTCGTACTTTTTGAAAGAGGCGCGATGACATGCCCCCACCTAATAAGGTGGAAAATACCTGCAGGGCGTAATAATCGTTGTCTTCGTAGGAAAATCCGTTGAACCCGAGTAGAAGGTGAACTTGCTCAAGCTCGCGCGGCTGATACAAATGTCCGCCAACGTATTTGGCCTTTTCATAAGTATTATCATCTGTGGTGATGGAGCCTAAGAATGTTTGGCTTGTTAATGCGACTAGTTGATCGTGATCAATATTTCCAGCCGCGGAGACCACCATGCGGGCGGGTGTGTAATGCTGGGCCATATAGGTGTCAAGAGTATGACGAGTGAAGCTTGAGACGTTTTCTGAGGTGCCAAGCACTGGTCGGCCCAGGGGCTGGTCCGGGAAAGCAATATCCTGGAAATAGTCGAATATTATGTCGTCGGGAGTGTCCTGAGCTTGACCAATTTCTTGGATGACGACCGTCTGCTCACGCATGAGTTCGTCTTGATCGAAAGTTGGATTTTGTAAGATATCCCCCAGTATGTTGACCGCGAGTGGCAAATCTTCCTTAAGAACCTTAGCAAAGTAGGCGGTCTGCTCTCGGGAGGTGTAGGCGTTAAGGTGCCCCCCCACGGCCTCGATTTCCTCCGCTATATCGCGTGCACTTCTTAGTTGGGTGCCCTTGAACGCCATGTGTTCAAGTAAGTGAGATATCCCATTGGTCTCTGGTTGTTCGCATCGCGCGCCGGCATTGACCCATACCCCAACCGATGCAGTTTCCAGAGATGGCATCTGTTCACTAATTACGCGCAACCCATTGTCCAGGGTGGTGACTTGTGGTGCCATGCAGTAGATTCCAATTTACTCTGTTGTGTTTAGGTGCCGACGCGGCTGCGGGATCGAATATAAGCCTGCAAGGTGTTAAGGTCACGCGGTAGCACGTCGCAGTGTTCATCAGATACCAACGCCTCGGCAAGGCGCTCGGGTGTTTTTGGGCGACGCCCCGTAGCCCTTTCCACCGAATCCGGAAACTTTGCTGGGTCAGCGGTTGCTAACGAAATAACTGGACCGTTCTCGGTTGTAACGAATGTGCGCGCGGCTGCGACGCCTACCGCCGTGTGAGGATCGATCAATAACCCAGTCTCTGCGTGAACCCTTCCCATTTCGGCTAGTGTTAGGGTTTCATCAATTGCAATACCCGTGAACAGGGTGCGGGCCTTATTAAGTCTTTCGGCTTCGATCGTAAATCCTCCGTCTGAACCCAATGCTTCCATGCGTCGAGAAATCTCAACCCCATTTCGATCATAAATTTCAAACAATAACCTCTCAAAATTGCTGGCAACCTGGATATCCATGCTGGGCGTGATCGTTGGTGTTACGTCTCCTAGCCAGTGTTTCCCAGTTGTTAGTGATTGAGTAAGGATATCGTTTCGATTGGTGGCGACGATCAGCCGCTTCACTGGCAAGCCCGTCCGGTGAGCGACATAGCCCGCATAGACATCGCCGAAGTTTCCGGTCGGAACTGCGAAGGTCGGTGGCCAATCATTCAGGCGCGATGCTGCAACATGGTAATAGACTACTTGGGCTAGTATTCTCGCCCAATTGATTGAATTGATGGCAGCCAATGCTAGGTCGTATCGAAACGCCCTGTCGTTAAACATTGCTTTCACCAGTCTTTGGCAGTCATCGAAAGTGCCCTCTATGGCAATATTGTGGACATTCTCGGCGACCACTGACGTCATTTGTCGCCGCTGAACGTCTGATATCAGACCAAGAGGATGAAGGACAAAAATGTCAAGATTAGCACGGCCTTGGCACGCAGCAATTGCAGCCGAGCCTGTGTCTCCAGATGTTGCGCCAATTACAGTTAGGCGCTCACCTTTCCGTTGCAGAACATGGTCAAATAATCGACTCAGAACTTGTAGGGCAAAATCTTTAAAGGATAGAGTGGGGCCGTGAAAAAGCTCCAGAAGCCAGTGGCCATCGCCTATTTCTACTAAAGGTGCCACATCTTTGTGTTGAAACTCAGAGTACGCATCACGGGTTATAGCATTCAGTGCGGCGCTGTCGATTTCTCCATTCACGAAAGGTTCCATGAGACGGGCGGCATCCTCCGCGTATGAAAGTCTTCGGGTATCAGGTCCATTCCAAACAGCGGGCCATTCTGCGGGTACGTAGAGCCCGCCGTCTGGCGCCAAGCCAGCCAGCAGCGTCTCTTCGAATCCAATAATCTGGTCGCTTCCGCGTGTACTTAGGTATTGCAATATTTTGCCTAAAGTTTCGCCGTTGATGTCCTTGGCGTAGGCTAACCCACGGGGTCCCAACCGTTCAAGAATGTATCTTGTCTCTAGCTAAATTCTCTTGTGATCGGGCTTTAGACGTTCCAGCAGAGTTGGATGGATTAATGTGCCACTCGCGACTAAATTTGGATGCAGTATATCTTCGTCGTTGTAACGGTGTGGTGTGCCGCTGGCATCTGTCATAAGTCCTCCGGCCTCACGAACCAGTAAATCTCCAGCAGCGATATCCCAATCGCTTTTGGGTCTGAGGGCGATTACTGCATCAAGCTCACCGGTTGCAACCAGTGCTAACTTATAGGCGATTGCGTCAACTTGTTTCAGTGTTACCTCGGGAAAGAGGTGACTCCAAAGTTGCTGGCGGAGCTCGGTTTTACTAGTTCCCAGCACCACAGCCGGCAAAGCTGCCGTTTCACTGGTTGTCGCATTTTCACCATTCAGTCTGGTTCCACCCCCCTTTACCGCATCGAAAAGTTCATCGGTAATTGGATTGTATACAGCTGCCGCAATCGGTTCTTGGTCACAGACTAGCGCGATTGAAATCGCAAACTCGGCGATGCCGTCGATAAATGATTTAGTGCCATCTATGGGGTCAATGATCCAAGCTCTTCTTGCATTAATACGTTGCGGTGGGAGCGGCAATTCTTCCGAAATAATTATGTCCTGAGGACGTGAAGTGCGTATGACGGAGATAATTTCTTGGTTTACTGCGATGTCAGCGTCCGATACGGGGTCTCCTGGTTTCTTTTCGCGGACCTCAAAGTCGCCGCGAAAGAAAGATTTGGCAACGATGCCGCCTGCACGTGCTGCATCGAGCGCTACAGCAAGATCCGATTCAAGTCCAAATCTGGGGGTAGTCATGGCGGTATCTAGGGACATAAGCCACACACCATAGCAGCGGCCTATGCGTGAGCAAGTAGGAGGAGCTAGCAAAAAGCTCCTTATTTCCCCAGAAATTGCTTGGCGCGGACACGCTATCAATATCCCAGTGAGGTCCTACATTTCTCTGAAGAGATGGGGAGAGGAAGATTTTCGTCGGCGGAGCCCGATCCTGACTTGCCAATTGCGTCAAGTGAATCCGAGAAGGGAAATTAGCTACAGATAGGTTAGATGCTAAAACCTGTACTAAAATCACGTCTGACCCTGAGTTCATTCAGTGCAACGTTTGTTAAATAAGTATGTAATTGGAGTGGGAAACGTTACCGCTTGTTGCGCCGCCGCCACTGAAAGCAGAGGCCGAATTGTACGATTCTGTGCCGGTTCATAGTCAAACAGCGCTCGTAGTTTTTAATCCAACGGCGGGGAAACGGGGCAGGTTCCTCTTGAACGCGGTTGTGGACGAACTTCGTATTTTAGGATGGCACGTCTCTTTAGTTGAGACCAAACAAAAGGGTCATGCTGAGCAGATCGCATCTGGTCTTTATGAAGGATCTTGTAACGGGCCAGATATTTTGGTTGTTGCTGGTGGAGACGGTACCATAAACGAGATCATTAATGGCTTGGCCGTTATTGGCAGACTTGATTTGCCAGTTGGTCTGATCCCTATAGGAACAGTCAATCTGTTGGCGAGCGAAATTAAGCTACCCCGTAGCCCTCACTTACTTGCTCAAATTATTTCAGACGGTCACTTTCGAAACGTTGTGTTGGGGCAAATTTGTACGAAGTACAAAAGTCGCTTTTTTGTGATGACTGCAGGCGTGGGATTTGATGCGCGCTCAGTATCGAGGGTTTCACACCGACTCAAACGCTTAAATGGTAAATTGGCCTATATCGTAGCCGGGATAGAGGAATACTTGCTTGGCAGGTGGCCTTCCTACCAAGTGATCGTCGATGGCGAGGACGTTGTGGCCCGATCCATATTATTTGCTAATGGGAAATATTACGCAGGAGGAATGACTTGGGCTTCCGCAGCAAATATTGAACTGTCTGCGCTTGAAGTTGGTATTTTTGCTCGCGCCGGGCGGCTTCGGCTCCCATTGTATGCCCTTGGGTTGATCGCAGGAAGGCTCTACCAGATGCGGGATGTATCTATTCGCACCGCGACAAAGATTCACTTATTGGGGCCACCGAATGAACCAGTGCAAGCCGATGGAGATATTGTCGCACATCTCCCTGTCCGTATTTCAGTTGCATCCGTTGGTGCAAGGATATTAGGCCCAAGTCGATGAAAACCTGCCTCGGCCTGTCAAACGCCCGCTACTGTCATTCCATCAACCCGCAGAGTTGGTGCGTTAACTCCATAACGGAACGTTAGATCGTCAGCCGGCGTAAGTTTTAGAAACATATCTTCTATATTGCCCGCTACCGTCATTTCGTTGACTGGATGGGCGAGTTCACCATTTTCAATCCAAAATCCAGATGCCCCTCGGCTGTAATCGCCGGTGAGACTATTGAAACTCATTCCCATCATCTCAGTGACATAAAACCCGCTATTTATATTCCCAATCAGATCGTCGCGTGAGATCTCACCTGGCGACATGTAAAGATTTGTTGGTCCTGGGCTTGGAGGTGTCGACGTGCCGCGTACCGCATGACCCGTACTCCGTAGTTTTAACTGTCGGGCTGAACGGGTATCGAGAAGCCAAGTTGTCAAGACACCATTTTCTACAATTTTCCTTAATTCACCGGGCACACCTTCGCCGTCGAAGGGTCGGGATGAAAGACCCCGCTCTCGCAGCGGATCGTCGATGATATCAACACCGATGGCGAATAGTTGCTTATCCATTTTATCCTTCAGAACGCTTGTTCCGCGCGCAATGGCTGCTCCCGAAATCAGTCCAGCTAGAAGTCTTGGAAAGCCGCCTGAAAGTCGAGGGTCAAAAACTACAGGCACTTGTTGGCTTTTGGCTTTTCTCGGATTGAGGCGCCTTACTGCCCTTTCTCCGGCACGTTGCCCAATATCGGAGGCTGGCTCCAGATCACTAAAATGATGGGCAGAGCAATATTCGTAGTCACGCTCCATCTGTGTATCCGAGCCGGCGATTACCGAGGCTGAGATCCCAAAATTGGTCGCTAGGTACCCACCGGCGAAGCCGGCGCTATTGGCCAGAGTTATTGCACTTTTTCCTGCGTTTGACCCGGCTCCTTCCGTATTGGTCACCCCATCGACGGCACGGGCCGCATCTTCGGCAAGTGCCGCTAGCTCGAGCAAAGTGGCTGACGACGGCATTTCAGAATCCGCCAGGTCTAGGTCAATAACCTCTTGGGTGAGTTGATCGCTCTCTGGAAGGCCGCAGTGAGGGTCTTCAGGTGCGTTCCGGGCCATTGTTACAGCACGTTCGATCAGCTCGTTGAGTGCTGTAGTTTGCAGATCGTTGCTGGATACTATGGCCTGGCCATGGCCAATTAAGACTCGAAGACCAAGGTCGCCAGACTCAGCCCGTTCAACGCCCTCGTTGCGACCCATCCGCCAGCTCGCGCTTGATGATACAGAATCAATCATGATTGCATCGGCAGCATCGGCGCCAGCTTTGCAAGCTTTGGCAACAAAATCGGAAAGAAAGTCTGGATCGGGTTTTTGTTCTGACATTGATCTCGCTCTTTATTGAAGATGCCAAGGCTATTTTGGCTTGTCCGGGTAAAGCTATATCCCGGCTTGGATTAAATTTCGACCAGTCATTACGCAAACGAAGGTTAACGCGGCCAGTTCCATGTTAAAATGAGAAGGCCCGATTATAGAAAGAGGTACCTATAAAATGATTAAAGACTCACCCATATTGACTATTCGGCGCAATTTTCAACGCCCAACTAAAGCACAGATTCAGTCTTTCGAGAGCGTGTCCACGGGTTTTGTTGTCGACAGTCAAGACGGAAACGGAGCCTTAGATTACCGGATCAAGCCATTACTGGATGATTCAAGCAGCACGTTTTTTGGTGTAGCCGTTACTTGCCAGACAGGTCCATCCGATAATTTGGCTGCTCACGGGGGTCTCGCTCTGGCGGAGCCTGGCGACGTATTGGTTGTTGCAACGGGAGGGTACACCGGAGCGGCGGTGATTGGGGATAATATGGCTCACATGGCGAAGAACAAAGGTGTCCTCGCCATCGTTACTGACGGCGTACTGCGAGATCTCCCGGGATTATTGGAAGTTGGGATTCCAATGTTCTGCCGGGGAATAAGCCCAAACTCTCCTGCTCGCAATGGTCCCGGCACAGTCGGGCTGCCAGTCACACTCGGTGGAGTTTCCGTATCATCCGGCGATTTGGTTATCGGGGACCGAGATGGCGTCGTGATTGTTTCGCAACAAACTTTAACTCGAGTAATCGGCGAGCTTGAGGAAGTGCGTCAAATTGAGGCGGTTATGGAGGCGAAGGTGAAAGACGGGCTAACCCTGAGTGACGGTATCTGTGAATTGTTAGCTTCCGATAAAGTCCGCAACCTCGATTGATGGTTATGACCAATATCCGTGCTCGGTTGTCACCCGACATTAATTTGAATTCTGTATTGGTAGAATCGAACAACGAAAATCATAGGTCGGCTGTTTCAGAAGATTTTGTCTGAATAGCGATATTGCGCGTTTAATGCAAAATGAAGCAAAGGGCTGTTCAGGTGGCGAGGTATTACAGTTTTTTTATCTGTAAGGATAAATAATTACTACGAAATGATTACATGCTCTTTGGTAATGATAAACGCAGGTTTTCCTTCTTTGATAAAATTAACTTCGTCTGCGCGCGTGTTTGCATATGCTTCTGTGGATACACCCGCGCGCATTCCATCAACCGAGTCAAACCATGTGATTGCAATCCCGTCCCATGCCGGTTGTGGGTCACGCTTGTAGCCCGACAACTTCGTATGACTCTGCACATACCGTTGCACCGTAGGAATTTCTGAGGCTATTTTCCCGTGTGTGCCGCGCCAGTATTTCTGAAAAGATTGTATATCCATACCCGGCTTACGGGTGACAAATTCAATATTTTTGACTCCATTTTTTGGTATGTCGCCATTTTTTATTACGTGCTCCTCGGTCAAAATTAACGTGAGGCTCTGCCGATCGATGAAATTTTCTTCATCCTCTACGATATCTCTGTAGGCATTTGTGGTCGCCATTTCGCGAAGGATATTGGTATCGTCAACCCATATTTCTGCGAGTCCATCGTATAGGAGGCCTCCTTTGCGATATCCACCTATCAGCGGGTGGGATTGCACATACCGTTTCACGTGCGGCAATTGCTTTACAACTTCGGCGTGAGTAAAGCGCCAATAGGTTTGGAATTCTTCCACTGACATGTTTGGTTTGCGCCGGATCAACGTGCACGCTTTCAACATAGTTTTCTCCGTTTTAGCCATTTCATCGCAGCACACCCGAATGACTGAATTATGTGGTTCCCTTTTTGTTAATGCTGATCCTACTTAGGTCTACTCTGTTACCAAATCGATGTGCCGGTTCCGGGCAGGCCGTACGCAGCCCACTTCTCCGTGACCCTCGCAATTACATCCTCGGTCATCGAGATCTTACGCCCCCACTCGCGGCTTGTTTCTGGGGGGATCTTATTGGTTGCGTCTAGTCCCATCTTCCCCCCAAGCCCCGGGTTTGGACTTGCAAAATCAAGATAATCGATCGGCGTATTGTCCAGCAATGTAACGTCGCGTACCGGATCCATCCGAGTTGCTACCGCCCACATTACATCCCGCCAATTTCGTGCGTCGATGTCATCGTCAACGACGATGACTATTTTTGTGTAGAGAAATTGACGCAAGTACGACCAGACACTCATCATGATCCGCTTGGCGTGCCCAGGGTAGGTTTTTTTTATTGAAACTATGGCAATACGGTAACTGCATCCCTCGGGCGGCAACCAAAAATCAACAATTTCAGGAAACTGCTGTGTCAGTAGTGGAATAAATAATTCGTTTAGCGCTTCGCCAAGTACACTCGGTTCGTCTGGCGGGCGGCCAGTAAAAGTGGATAAGTAAATTGGATTGTGTCGGCGTGTTATGGCGCTAACCGTAAACACGGGAAATTTCTCAGCAGAGTTGTAATAGCCTGTGTGATCGCCGTATGGGCCTTCGTCCCGATAATCGTCCAATGATACATGCCCTTCGAGCACTATTTCGGCTTCAGCGGGAACTTTGAGAGGGACTGTTTTGCAATTTACCAATTTCGTTTTTTTGCCCCGAAGTAGGCCGGCGAACTGGTATTCTGATAGAGATTCGGGAACCGGCGTGACGGCTGCAAGGATGGTAGCTGGATCGGCACCGATTACCGCTGCAGCCGGTAGAGGTTCCGGCCGCTCATTGGACCAACTTTGATAATGTTGGGCGCCTCCGCGGTGAGAGAGCCAACGCATTAAAGTTTGGTTGCGTCCTATGACCTGCATTCTGTATACGCCGAGATTAAAATTGTCCTCGTCTTTATTTCCGGGGCCTTTTGTGACCACGAGAGGCCACGTTATCAATGGAGCTGGCTCGTTCGGCCAACAGGTTTGTATGGGCATTGTTGCAAGATCGATGTCTTTTCCTTTGATGAGAAGCTCTTGAACAGACCCAGTTCGGAGAGTTTTCGGCTTCATTGCCATTGCGGTCTTGATGAGAGGAAACATTCCCATGGCCTCGCGCCAACCACCGGGTGGTTCGGGTTGCCGGAGCGCTGCCAATGTTTCTCCGAGATCTCTCAATTGACTAGGTTCTCGGTCCATGCCCCACGCAACACGTTTGGTGGTTCCAAAGAGGTTTACCAAAACAGGCATGTCGAATCGGTGCTTAGAGTCGACAACGTTTTCGAATAAAACTGCTGGTCCCTGTTGAGCAAGCAGGCGAGTTTGAATTTCCGTCATTTCCAGGACCGGTGATACAGGTTCGGAGACACGAACTAACTCGCCGGATTTTTCCAAGCGTTCGACAAAATCGCGCAAGCTCCCGTAAGGCATTTTTTTAATTCTTTCGGACTTGGCCCTTGAAATAGGGGCTCCCTAACTAGGTTTGTCAAACTCGATGCGTGCTGCACTCTTTAATTTTAGCTAGCGAGAAAGCCAGCGAAAACAATAGCTGCAAAATAATGATTCGATTTAAACATCGTAAGGCAACTTTCAGGGTCGTCAAAGTCGACCGCATTCGCCTGCCAGGCGAGTTGAATACCTGCAATTGTTAGCCCTACGTAAGCTGGCCAATTGAGATCTGCAAGGAACGCCGAAGCCGCTAGGCCCAACATCGTTAAAGAATAGAACACCGGTATTGCCAGCCGACTATATCGGCCAAGCCAGAGCGCTGATGATTTGACACCAATCAACGCGTCATCGTCCTTATCTTGATGAGCGTAAATGGTGTCATATCCGAGAGTCCAAGCAACACCAGATCCATATAACACAAACACTTGCCAATCGAGTGATCCCTTTACGGCTGACCAAGCGACTAGTGCCCCCCAGTTAAACGTCAACCCTAGCCAAATTTGCGGCCACCAGGTGATACGCTTCATAAAAGGATAGGCGACAATTAGTGGAATGGAACAAAGGCCTATGAATACTGCTGTGTCGTTTAATTGCAACAGAATCAGCAATCCAGCTAGGCTTAGTGCGGACATAAATAGAAGGGCACGTATTACGGAGATTTGGCCACTTGCAATTGGTCTGTTTCGGGTGCGTGCGACAAGAGCGTCAAAGTCGCGATCGACGATGTCGTTAAAGATACAGCCCGCGCCACGCATCACGATTGCGCCGAGCAGAAACAGCAACAAGAAATTAAGTATTTCTTCAATCGTTGAGCTTGTAAGTGCCACAGCCAGCCAGCAGGGCCACAAAAGCAACCAATAGCCGATTGGGGCGTCTGCACGGATAAGCTGTAAATATGGCAATGCGGAGCGCAACATTAATTTATACTTGGATGTTTCAGGTACCTTTAAGGGTGTGGGCGCTTTATTGGGTTTGAGTCGGGTGCTACGGCGGTTCCTTCGGTGTATGACATAACATGCTTATCTTTTATTTTAGTGGCTATTTGGAATATTTCCGATCATGCAAGGTGACAACGATAGTTCCGTGATTGCGCGTCTTTTCGTCGATACATCACTTAAGGCCCAGCAAGCGTTGAAAGCGAGCTCTTCTCAGGCGCATTATTTGCGACACGTGCTACGCGCTCAGACCGGGTCTCTGGTTGCCGTGTTTAATGGGATGGACGGAGAGTGGTTGGCACGAGTGAATTTGAGACATAGATCCAACTGTTCATTCATGGTCGAGCAACAACGTCGTCCCCAAGCGGAGGAGCACGGACCCTGGTTGCTGTTTGCGCCGGTCAAGCAGTTGAGGCTTGATTATTTGATCCAAAAATCCGTGGAGTTGGGTGTCGAATTGATTCAGCCGGTGCGGACCCGAAGGACGGTTGTGAGGAAAATTAATCCAGATCGTCTTCATGCAAATGCGATCGAAGCGGCTGAACAATGCGGACGTTTGACCGTTCCTAAAACCTGCAACTATGCCGATATTTCGGATGTGGTAGAAGGTTGGCCAGTGAATCGAATGTTATTTTGGGGTGACGAAACTGGCCAGGGGACACCGGCATTGCCCGCCTTCAGGGAGGGTGGTAGGGATGCGGCGTTCTTAATTGGTCCCGAAGGCGGGTTTGAAAATTCGGAGCGCACGTTCTTGAGGGAGCAGCATTTTACTCGGGCCATTGATTTGGGGTCACGTGTTTTGCGTTCTGATACAGCTGCCATAGCGGCACTGGCCTTATGGCAAGGTGCACTTAACGATATTGCTGTAGCGTAGTGTAGAACAAGGCTAATTGCCGTTGCCAACAATCGAGTTTATTTAGGCGTGCCGGCTTTGCTCTAACGGAGCGCTGGTCATTATCGGGAGGATGGATGAGTCACGCTATTGAAAGCGATGAGCGGGTTACTGATAAACGGACTCTGATCGAATACCTCGAGCAGGGTTGTAGGCCCAAAGCCGATTGGCGAATTGGCACTGAGCACGAAAAAATCGGCTATCAACTGGATGATCTCCGCCCTTTGCCATACGAGGGTGACTTCGGTATTTGCGCGATGCTCAAGGGATTGCAACGGTTTGATTGGTTGCCGGTGTTTGAACGCGGGAATGTCATCGCACTTACAAAGGATGGCCAATCCATCAGTTTGGAGCCAGGCGGGCAATTTGAGCTGTCTGGTGCAATGCTTGAGACAATTCATGAGACCTGTGCGGAGGTCAATGCTCATCTTGGGCAAGTCCGGGAGGTTGCTGAGGAGCTTGGGGTTGGATTTATTGGTATCGGCATGCAGCCAAAATGGGGACGCAACGTAATTCCAGTAATGCCCAAAAGACGATACGATATCATGCGTGCCTATATGCCCACAAAGGGCGATAGGGGTCTTGATATGATGCTCCGAACCTGCACCGTGCAAGTCAACCTGGACTTCGCTTCAGAAGCAGACATGGTAAAGAAATTTCGGATTGCGCTCGCGCTTCAACCAATCGCAACTGCTTTGTTTGCTAATTCACCTTTCGTGGATGGGAAACCGAGCGGTTTTTTGAGCACTCGATCAGAGACCTGGTTTGATACCGATCCAGACCGTTGTGGAATCCCTAGGTTCGTATTTGAGGAAGGGATGAGCTTTGAACGTTATGTCGACTTTGCACTTGACGTTCCCATGTATTTCGTTCGCCGGGGTGATGATTATATCGATGCGAGTGGTCAGTCCTTTCGTGATTTCCTAACCGGGGAACTGCCGGCTTTACCTGGGGAACAGCCGACTTTTGGTGACTGGTCCGACCATCTAACGACTATTTTCACCGAGGTCCGGCTCAAGCAATTTCTGGAAATGCGTGGCGCTGACGCCGGTTCTTGGAACAGGCTGTGTGCGCTGCCAGCGCTGTGGGTTGGATTGCTTTATGATTCATCTTCTCTAGATGCTGCTGCCGAATTGGTTAGGGATTGGAAGTATGAAGAAATCGTAGACCTAAGAGCGAAGGCAGCTCGCAGTGGGCTCAGGGCCGATTTTCGAGGATCCTCTGTGCGGGACATTGCTGGCCAGATGCTTGATTTGGCGTCAGAAGGGCTTAAACGCCGCGCTTGTTTAGACAACGCTGGCAGTGATGAGACAGGCTTTCTGACACCGCTTCGCGGTGTTGTCCAATCAGGCCGCACGTTGAGTGAGGAATTGCTCGACGCTTTTAATGGCCGTTGGAGCAAGACGGTTGACCCGTTGTTTGGTGAATTCTCTTATTAACCGAGTTACCCTAATCGTGTGAGAGTCGCTGGTGTTCTATCCGTGCTGTAAGGACCTTCCGGAATTATTGAAGACTTTTATCAATCAGGGCTATACCAACTGAATAGCTACTAACCAGAGGAAGTGCGATGGCAAGTATTAATATCGAGTTTTCACGATTTTCGGCCTTCTATACTCCTCTGATCATGACGATGGCCGGGGGCTTTTTGCAGCGTGAGGACCTTGAACCTCAATATAGTGTTTCCCCAGCTGGCACGTCCGCAATAGCCTCTTTGGTTGACGGATCCGTGCACGTCGTACAATCGGCACCGTCGCAAGCTTTTGCACTTCTAGAAAAAAACGAAATTCCCCCGGTAACTCACTTTGCCCAAATTAACGAAATGGATGGATTTTTTTTAAGTGGTAGAACCATCGATCCAGATTTTTCCTGGTCCAAACTGGTGGGCAAAAAAGTATTAGTGGATCATGGAGGGCAACCACTGGCTATGTTCAAGTATGCGTGCTTCAAAAAAGGCATAGACTTCACTGACATTGGCGTCGTTGATGCAGGTACGACCGATGAAATGGAGGATGCATTTCGAGCCGGAGAAGGGGATTACGTTCACGCGCAGGGTCCCACACCACAGCAATTAGAGAAAAATGGTGTCGGCCACGTGGTCGCTTCAGTTGGTGAAGCAATTGGTCCATGTGCATTTTCAAGTTTGGCTGCGATGCGTGATTGGTTGAACGGTGACATGGCTGCAGCTTTCATGAGGGCCTACCGTAACGCTCGACAATTGATTAACAGCGCGCCTGCATCTGAAATTGCACAAATGGAGAGAGATTATTTTCCCAAAGTTGACTTGGATGTGCTCACTGACACTATCGGTTTTTATCAGGGGTTAGGCTGTTGGACTCCGCACGTCGAAATTACGCATAACGCATTTGAGGCGGCCCTCGATATATTTTTGCATGCGGGCACGATTTCGAAGCGCCATGCCTATGAGTTGGCAATCTCAGCCCCGCCAGCCGCATAAACATTTTTAAGGCCCTTACAAGGGTGTTTTTGTCTAATCTCAGACATGGTTATCTGCTACGGAGAACTAGCGAGAGCTTCACGTCGGGCTGTAATGCGTCAGTTGCTATTTTATTCGAGTGCCTCGGTGCCGCCTACGGTGAGCCCATCAATTAACAGGGTAGGCTGGCCTACGCCCACTGGCACTAATTGTCCGTTTTTTCCGCAGGTACCGATGCCTGGATCAAACTCCATGTCGTTACCGACAGCTTTGACCTTTTTGAGAACTTCAAAACCGCTTCCAATAAGGGTTGCTCCCTTCACGGGTGCACCTATTGCCCCATCCTTAATTTTGTAGGCTTCTGAAGCAGAAAATACAAATTTTCCATTAGTGATATCAACCTGACCACCACCAAAATTCACTGCGTAAAGGCCGTTTTTTACCGAGCGCAAAATGTCCTCTGGGTGGTCCTTCCCAGCGCACATAATTGTATTCCGCATGCGTGGCATAGGCTGATGTGCAAAACTCTGGCGTCGCCCATTGCCCGTCGATCGTGTTCCCATCAGCCGCGCATTCATGCGGTCTTGCATATACGCAACCAAGATACCGTCCTCGATGAGTGTGGTTGATTGAGTGGGTGTGCCTTCGTCATCGATGGATAGTGATCCGCGGCGGTCGGTGATTACACCATCGTCCAACACCGTAACTCCAGGTGCAGCCACCCTCTCACCCATCAGGCCAGAAAACACGCTTGTCTTCTTCCTGTTGAAGTCGCCTTCTAGACCGTGGCCAATGGCCTCGTGCAACAGGATACCTGGCCAGCCGGGTCCGAGAACAACCTGCATTTCACCCGCAGGAGCTGGGTCAGCTTCCAGCAATATGTGTGCTTGGCGCAAAGCTTCATCAACATGGCTTTGCCAAGTCTCGGGTGCTAGCAGCAGATCATATCCGAACCGCCCCCCCGAACCGTAGCTGCCGCTCTCCATATGTTTATTGTCACCGATAACAACGGATACGCTAAGACGGACGAGAGGTCGGATATCCCCTGCAAGTTCGCCTCCAGATCGCATAATTTCAACTGCTTGCCAGTTTCCGGTGAGTGATGCCATTACTTGGCGCACACGAGGGTCCTTTGTCCGGGCATAGGCGTCAATATCTTGCAATAACTTTACTTTAGTCTCGAATGGTGTTTCTTGAAGCGGGTTATCGTCTACATAAAGCTGCTGGTTTGTGGCTGCTGGCGCTGTTTCCATTTGGCCCGCTGCTCCGGATCGGACTGCTTTTACGGTGTCGCTCGCCCGTCGTATCGCATCTTCACTTAATTCCGACGCGTGACCATACCCTGTCGCTTCTCCAGAAATTGCGCGCAAACCGAATCCCTGTGAAGTATCAAAACTGGCTGCTTTAAGTTTGCCGTCATCGAAGGAAAAACTCTCAGATTGACGGTATTCTAAAAATAATTCACCGTCATCCGCACCGTGGAGTGCGTCACTCACGATTGACTCTACCCTTGCAGGTTCCAGGTCGGTACGGTCAAAAAACAATTTGTTGAGTTGGGCAATATCGGTCATTAGTGAGGTCCTAGGTTTCGGGCATTTTCTGCGATGAACGAACTGTCTAATATGTACCTCATCCACTTGAGGTAGCCAACCAAACGATGGTTTCAGGCACACCTCAATCTTCGTATATAGTTGTAGATGGCATATCCTTGCCCTTAAACAGGACCCCCCCAACTCCCGGTGCCGTTGTAGTGGGGCCACAGAGAGGCCCAAGGGTAGTGCTTACCATGCCGACTTTCGACGGGTATGATCCCCTTCCCGCACAGAGTTTTTCGGAAGCGGCAGAAGTCTCTTCCCAATCGTGGCTTTGTTTGGCTGTCAGCCTTGATTATCCGCCGATTCGCGAGGCTTGGGGTGAGACTGCTGGATGGTTAGCGCCTGCGGTCGATTTTGCCGACTTTAAGGAACAGTTTGGGGTGTTTGCACCGCGCCTCGGCCTTCTCGTGCCAGCTTTATTCGTAATTGATACATCGGATCGCCTGCTTTATTGCGAGGTTGTAAACGCACTTGATGCTAAGGTTGATTTCAACGCGGCCCGTGAAGTGCTGCTAGGCTAATGTCTCCATAAACCAAACTTTAAGTTGACCATCATGACTTTGCCTCTTGAAAACATTATGAAATTTGGTGTGCAGACAATTTACCGTCGGACGGAGCCCGCTGTGGGTCCATGGACGCCAGATACAGAGGATGCACGGCGTCTTATTCGACTAGTTGATAATTTGGGTTACGATTCAATGTGGGTTGGAGATCACGTTGCATTTACAATTCCGATACTTGAATCCATTACCCAATTATCCTGGGCGTGCGGACAAAGTGAACGGCTCACCTTCGGGACGGGTATTTATCTGCTCCCTTTGCGCCATCCCACGCCAGTGGCTAAAGCGATTTCAACCCTTGATCATCTTTGTGGCGGGAAGCTGATTTTCGGCGTTGGTGTTGGTGGGGAGTTTCCAAATGAATTTGAGGCCTGTGGAATACCGGTAAATGAACGCGGAGCGCGCTTGAACGAAGGCATAGCCGTGTTAAGGAAGCTGTGGCATGGCGGAAAGGTGAGCAACGACGGCAAGTTTTACCCATTCCCCGACATTGAACTGCTGCCAACGCCGCTCCAGAAAGGTGGTCCGCCAATCTGGTGTGGTGGGCGCTCAGAAGGTGCTCTGGCCCGAGCCGGTAAACTTTGCGATGGTTATATCTCCTATGTTGTAACTCCTGAAATGTTCAGCGACTCCATGGAGAAGATCAGTGCCGCCGCTGAGGCTGCGGGCCGTGATATGGAAGCGTATGGCACTGGGCATCTCTTATTCTTGCGTATCGACGACAGTTACGAGAAAGCACTGGACGCTGCGACAGAAGCATTGAGTGTGCGCTATGCGATGGATTTTCGTCGCCCCGCGCAAAAATATTGTGCGCTCGGCCCACCGGCAGATATTGCCGCTAAAATAGAGGCCTTTAAGGCCGCTGGAGTGCGTCATTTTGTGCTCGATTTTGTTGGGCCCTATGAGCAACGGGACCAGCAGATTACGCGCTTCGCTAAAGAAGTACGCCCATTGTTGGGTGTGGCTTAGTGGCGTCGGAGTCTGTGACGTTGTGGGGACGTTTTTTGGGTCGGTCCATTGAGCGCGTGGAAGACGCCGCACTTCTGATGGGACGAGGCCGTTTTGGCGATGACCTTCCGGTTCGTGCCGATACATTGCACGCGGCGTTTTTACGGTCGCCGTATGCTCATGCGGATTTAGGTGTGATTGATGTGTCAGACGCACTCGCTATGAAAGGAGTTGAAGCGGTTGTTACCGGTGAAGACGCAAAGGCGCACACGAAACCATTTGTTGCCGGCCTCAAGCAACCTATCAAACATTATTGTGTTGCTGTGGAAAGGGTTCGTTACGTTGGGGAACCAGTCGCAATTGTCGTCGCGAAAGACCGTTATATTGCGGAGGATGCGCTTGAAAAAATCCATGTAACCTATCAGCCTTTGTCTGCTGTAGTGGATGTCGAGAAATCCATCACTTCGGCGGCGCCGGTACTGCATGAGGCAGTGGGCAGCAATCTCTTGAGCGACCGCACCTTTATCTATGGTGCTCCTGACGAGGCTTTTCTGGATTCAGATCACCGGGTGAATATCACCGTTCGTTATCCCCGAAACAGTTGCACCCCAATTGAGTGTTTTGTCGTTGTAGCCGAATATGACCCAGCCAAGGGCGGCTACGATGTGTTGGCCAATTTTCAGGGCCCTTTCACGCTTCACTCGGTTATGGCACTAGCGCTGGGAGTTCCAGCAAATCGTTTGCGGCTTCGGACACCACCCGATTCAGGCGGCAGTTTTGGCGTTAAGCAGGCCGTGTTTCCTTATGTTGTGGCAATGGCACTCGCCTCTCGCCTTGTCTGTCGGCCGGTAAAGTGGGTTGAGGATCGGCTTGAGCATCTTCTGGCAGCAAACGCGGCAACGGGAAGGGTCACCAGAATAGAGGCGGCGGTGAACAATGAGGGTGAGATTATCGCATTTGATATTGACCAGCTCGAGGATTGTGGTGCGTACCTGCGAGCACCAGAGCCAGCGTCGCTTTATCGCATGCATGGCAATCTCTCTGGCGCTTATAAATTGCGCCATATTCGCGTGCGGAATCGTGTGGCTTTGACGAATACCGTCCCAAGCGGACTCAATCGGGGATTTGGCGGCCCGCAGCTCTATTACGCCATTGAGCGGTTGATGGATCGGATTGCGGTGAGGTTGCGCATGGATCCTATCGAACTAAGAAAAAGAAATTTCGTTTTGGCCGAGCAGTTTCCTTACCGGTGTCCAGCGGGCGCATTATTGGACTCGGGTGACTATCAACGGTCTGTTGATCTCGCTGTGACCGATGGCAAGTGGCAGGAGTTGCTGCGCCGTCGCGACCAAGCTCGGGCAGAGGGGCGTCTTTACGGTATCGGGTGTGCAGCTGTGGTGGAGTCGAGCATGTCCAACATGGGTTATATCACAACGGTATTGAACGCCGAGGAGCGTGCACGTGTAGGCCCAAAAAACGGTGCATTGACGATTGTCACAGTCACGTTGGACCCGCTTGGTTCGGTAAGTGTAGTGATTGACTCATTGCCTCAGGGGCAAGGTCACCAAACTGCTATTGCCCAAGTGATAGCCGAAGTGCTTGGAATTTTGCCGGAAGAGGTTGCAATTGAGAGTGGCTTTGACAGCGGCGTGGCAGGTTGGTCGATCGCAGCCGGCAATTACTCCAGTCGCTTCGCTCCGGCTGTTGCAGGCACAGCGTATTTGGCCGCAAGTCGGCTGCGAGACCGATTATCACGTCTTGCATGCCAACATCTTAACGTTGCAATGGAAAAACTTGAGTTTGCTGATGGAAAAATCTTTTCGAGTGATAATCCGGCAAATTCGGTGCCGTTTCGTCGCATTGCTGGATCAAGTCACTGGTCTCCAGGGACGCTGCCAGAGGGGTTAGAACCTGTGGTCCGGGAAACGGCCACATGGACGCCACCGCAACTTGAGGCGCCAGATGCGTCGGATCGTATCAACGGCGCCACTGCTTATGGTTTCATTTTTGATTTCTGTGGAGTGGAGGTCGATCGAGTGACGCATCATATTCGTATCGACCACTATGTCACGATGCATGATGCAGGAAGAAGGATTAATCCTGCGCTCCTTGACGGGCAAATTCGTGGTGCTTTTGCTCACGGGATCGGTGCTGCACTGTTCGAACGGTTTCGTTATGACGACGATGGCCAGTTCCTATCCGGAACATTTGCTGATTATTTGGTGCCCACAGCATGTGAAGTACCGGATCCAATTATTCTTCACACCGAATCCCCGTCTCCGTTTACGCCGCTTGGGACAAAAGGAGCCGGTGAAGGTCAATCCATGAGCACGCCAGTTTGCATTGCGAACGCCGTTGCTGATGCACTCGGAGTAGACGATATCGAGTTGCCTTTGACCCCTGATCGTGTCGCAGCACTGATGAGTGATGATGAGCCGTCTTTTCGCTCGGCGGGGGCAAAATGAAACCGCCCGTGTTTGACTACGCCTTTGTTGAGCATCTTGATGAGGTGGTTGAGCTCCTCGCTGCAGATGGTGGTGAAGCTCGACTGCTAGCTGGCGGCCAGTCCTTGATCGCGATGCTTAATATGCGATTGATTCAACCCGCTCTCGTGGTGGACATCTCGCGGTTGCCCGATCACGATTTTATTACGCTCAAAGAGGGTGTCGTAGAAATTGGTTGCACAGTCACACAGTCTGATCTTCAGCTTTGGCCAGGATTGGCAGAGTCTTTGCCGCTTCTTAAACGCGCCTTACCATGGGTTGGACATCGTCAAACACGAAATAAAGGCACAGTTTGCGGCTCTATCGCTCACGCCGATCCCAGTGCAGAGCTGCCGCTATGCTTGGCTGTGCTGAACGGAGAAGCAGTCTTGTATTCCTCTCGCGGTGAGCGAGTGCTTGCGGCACATGAATTGCAGGTTGGTACGTTGGAGACCGCTTGTGAGCCTGACGAGATGATACGCGCGTTGCGATTCCCCAGAGCGGTCCCCGGTGTTGGATATGGTTTTGGGGAAGTCGCGTATCGTCACGGAGATTTCGCTATTGTGGCGATAGCCGTACTCGCTAGCACCGAAGGTGTTCGCATTGCCGTTGGAGGTGTCAGTGAAAAACCCGAAATATGCGAATGGCCATTGATGGAAGATAGGTTTCTCAATGACGCCCTAAACGATCTCGCTTGGAAATTCGGTACGACAGAGGATCAGCACGCTACTGCGTATTACCGACGGAGTTTAATACGTAAACTGGGCCGAAGAGTGGTAGGGGAGGCTTTGGCATGCGTCGGCTAAATGCTGGGCAACGTCACTTGGTTCAGTTTGATCTTAATGGGAAGTTGGTTTCGGAAGAATCGGAGCCCCGTCTCCTACTGTCGGACTTCCTGCGCGGTGTACTTGGTTCGACAGGTAGTCATGTGGGATGTGAGCACGGTGTTTGTGGCGCGTGCACGGTCAGGTTAAACGGTCGCGCAGTCCGCTCTTGCCTGACATTGGCCGTCCAGGCAAATGGGGAAAGAGTAGAAACAGTTGAAGGTTTGGCACGAGATGGTGTGCTCTCGCCGTTGCAGCAGGCATTTCGTCGGCACCACGCATTACAATGTGGATTTTGCACTCCGGGCATTTTGATGTCGCTCGCTGAACTGTTAGATGCGGATACCGACGTGAATGAAAAATCCGTTCGTGAATTGTTGAGTGGTCATCTGTGTCGTTGCACAGGATATGGGAACATCGTTCGCGCTGCGCTGGATGTCTTTGCAGAAGTCAGTGCAACTGAGCCTGCTCCAGATGCTTGATCTTGGTACGACTTTGCTTGGTGCCGCGGAACGGTATCCTGACCGTGAGGCTGTCGTGGATGGTGCAACACGTTGGACTTATGGCGGGTGGTTTGAGTGTGTGCGTCAAGTGGCCGGGGGTCTTGTCGAGGCTGGTCTACGTCCTGGCGATCATCTGGTGATTGTGCTCAAAAATCGTTGGCAAATGGCGGCCCTGCATTGGGCCTGTCAGCTTGTTGGAGTCATAGCAACTCCCATCAATTGGCGGGCAAAATCTGAAGAAATTGACTTTGTATTGCGCGACGCGGATGCGAAAGCTGTCGCATTTGAGATGTCCACCGAGATCACAGTGAAGGAAGCTGCTTCGGCCCACTTTATTACTAGCATTGCAGTTAGCGGGGATGGTGATTTATCTCTCGATGATCTTATCGCGAGCAAGCCAGTAACGGTTGCAGGAAGAGCTCGGGCCGAGGATATATCGGTGATGCTGTATACCTCCGGTACTACAGGGCTTGGCAAGGGAGTGCCTCGTAGTCACCAGGCTGAGCGGGCGGCCGCGATGGCACAAATCGTGCAAAATGGATATCGCTTAGGTGAATGTACCCTGGGTGTAATGCCTCTTTATCACACCATGGGCATACGCTCGCTACTTTCTATGGCGTTAATCAATGGTTGTTTTATTTGCCAATCCCACTTCGATGCTGAAGAGACATTGATGCTAATAGAGCATGAGCGCGTTACCGCGTTGTTCTTAGTGCCGACGCTTTACCATGATTTAATGAGTCATGAATCTTTCAGCAGTCGGGATTTGTCGTCGGTGCGTAAACTCGGATTCGCGGGAGCGCCGATGGAGGGAGGGTTGCTGCAGCGTGTCAATGAAGCGTTTAACCCCGAGCTGTTTGTTAACCACTATGGATCTTCGGAAATTTATACTTTCACTGTAGAACCCCATGCTTCGGAAAAACCTGGCTCTGCGGGGAAGGCAGGGGTTAATCAGCGAATTCGTGTGATTAAAATTGGGTCGAAAGATCCAGAGGATCATGTGTCAACGGGTGAGACTGGTGAGATTATTGCTGACTTGGCAAGTGATGAGGCGTTCAAGGGTTATTGGCGTCGTACTGATGCGGATGAAAAAGTACTAAGAGATGGTTGGTATTTTACGGGAGATATTGGCTGGCTCGACAATCACGGTGATTTGTTTTTGGCCGGTCGTATCGACGACATGATCATTACTGGCGGTGAAAATGTATCACCAGCCGAAATTGAGAAAATATTATCTGCCCATCCCGAGGTTATAGAGGTTGCGGTCGCGGGGTTGGCCGATGAACGTTGGGGCCAACAAGTGACAGCTTTCATAAAGGCCAGAAAGGCGGTTTCTCCGGACGAACTTGACGTGTTTTGCCGTGGTTCGGCTTTGGCTGACTTTAAGCGTCCACGTAATTATGTGTTTGTCACAGCAATTCCCAAGTCCCCAGTGGGGAAGGTGCTTCGGCGCCTTCTGGTATCTGGTGACTACGAAGTAGATAAGCGCTTTTTGGGGAAAACAGAGAACGAAATGGCAACATTGGCATGAGTCAATCCCCTGAGAATAAGAAAATCGATTTGCTAGGAGAAATGGACGGATTCAGAGTCGAGGTAAACCGGGACGCGGCCCGCGGGGACATAATTCTCGATCGACCGCCACTCAACATCATTAGAATGCCTCAGCGTGATCAGATGTCAGCCGCGTTTGCTGCTCTGGACTGTGATGACCGGGTGCGAGTGATCGTGTTGCGGGGTGCCGGCGAGAATTTCTCAAGCGGCGGAGAGATTAAGGGTTTTCTTGAATCCTCACCAGAGCACGTTTCAAGCCTCGCAAAAAACGTTATGGCTCCGGAGCGTTGCCACAAGCCGGTAGTTGCCGCAATTCAAGGATACTGTTTTGGGGTTGGCTTTGAATTTTGCTTGGCTTGCGATTTTCGTATTGTTACGGAAACAGCGTTTGTTGGTCTGCCGGAACAACGCATCGGTATGATACCAGGATCTGGAGGTTCAATCCGTTTACTCCATATGATTGGGCTGCAGCGTACGAAAGACATCGTAATGCGGTCGAGACGCATTTCTGGCCCACAAGCCTATGACTGGGGAATTGCCCTAGATTGTGTTGCCTTCAACTCCTTGGATGCGGCAGTTGTGTCATTGGTAAAGGAATTGTCGGAGCTTTCGCCGTTGGCGCAGCGAACGAGCAAGCGCGTTCTCAATGGAGCTCAGGATGCACCGCTTCATGTGGGAATCGAATTAGAAGGCCAAGCCTACGGACGATTGCGGAGTTCGCATGATTTCCGCGAAGGGGTTGAATCTTTCCACGAAAAGCGCAAGGCAGATTTTGATGGAACCTGACCGGCACGCTAAAATAGTGCAGCTGATACACGAGGGTAGCCCATATTCAGGGCACTACCATTAACCTATGTTAAAGCCAACAGGCCTCGTAAAAGGAAGATTCAAACGGCACTCAGGCTCCAGCGCATAAGGTTGTGCGGCAGGGGTTGATTTGGGACAATCCAGCTGTGTATGGTGCGCCTTGTAACGGGGCATCGAGCGCCATTAACGCTTGGCGTTGGTGAGCACCGTGATTGTGTGCTCGATCATCTGAAAGGCATTATTTAAGATGTTAGCGAGGAACATCCTAACGGGGGCGACCGCTTTGGTTACGTCGGTTGTCGTTTCCGTAACCGAGGTATTGGCTAACCCGCAAACGGGTCAACCAGCTGAATGGCAATTGGGCTTCCAACGCGCCGTAACGCCGGTCATGGAGTCTATTAATACCTTGCACAATTACGTGCTCATATTGATTACGTTGATCTCCTTGTTCATTCTGGCGTTACTGATCTTTGTGGCGGTTCGGTTTAATGCGAAGTCGAATCCAAATCCGTCTCAGGTAACGCATAACACAGTGATCGAAGTGCTATGGACGGCTGTCCCGATCTTGATCCTTGTGGTTATGGCTATCCCGAGTTTTAAGCTTCTTTATTTGCAGGATACATTCCCGGAGCACGTAGATTTAAATATTAAAGCAACGGCTTATCAGTGGTTCTGGACCTACGAATATCCCGATGAAGGTTTTGAGTTCGATGCATTCAAGCTCGAAGCAGAGGAGGCCGAAGAGGTGGGTGAGCCTTATCTGCTGGCAGTCGATACAAAAGTAGTAGTGCCTGTTGGTAAAGTTGTCCGTGTTCAGGTCACTTCGGCTGACGTAATCCACGCCTGGGCGGTCCCCGCTCTGGGTGTGAAAATGGATGCGTATCCTGGCCGGCTGAATGAGCTTTGGTTCCAGGTCAACGAACCAGGTGTGTATTATGGTCAGTGTTCGGAGCTTTGTGGCCAAGGCCATGCGTTTATGCCGATTGCCGTGGAGGCTATGTTAGAAGCGGAGTATGAGGTCTGGCTGAACGAGGCACGTGAGGAATACGCGAGGATTGGCGAAAACATCAGGGTTGCGGACTCAAATTTATCCGTGGCGAAATAAAGTGACCGTGAAAAAGGTGTATTTTGATGAGTGCAACTGACGCACACGTGGGAAAGCACGCTCACCACCCGACTGGTTGGCGCCGCTGGCTATATTCTACCAACCACAAAGATATCGGCACCATGTATTTGGTGTTCGCAATTCTGGCGGGCCTGATTGGGGCAGCTTTCTCGGTAGTAATGCGGATTGAGTTGAGCGCTCCTGGTGACGGAATCTTTGGTGGCAATCATCACGCCTACAACGTCTTTGTTACGGCACATGCGTTGTTGATGATCTTTTTTATGATCATGCCGGCGATGATCGGAGGTTTTGGCAACTGGTTGGTGCCGATCATGATTGGTGCGCCAGACATGGCGTTTCCAAGGCTCAACAACGTCGCCTTCTGGCTGTTGATCCCGTCGCTTACCTTGCTTTTGTCATCTGCTTTTGTTGAAGGTGCGCCGGGAGGTGTTGGCGCTGGAACTGGTTGGACGATATATCCACCGCTTTCAAGTAGTATGGGTCATCCTGGCCCGGCGGTCGACTTGGTAATTTTCAGTCTTCATTTGGCGGGCGCGTCGTCAATTCTGAGTTCGATCAACTTCATCACTACGATTCTGAATATGCGGGCACCGGGGCTGACCATGCACCGAATGCCCCTGTTTGTCTGGTCGATTTTAGTGACCACTTTCCTGTTGCTGTTGGCGATTCCTGTATTGGCGGGCGCGATCACCATGCTGCTGACGGACCGAAATTTTGGCACCGCCTTCTTCGAGGCGTCGAGGGGAGGGGATCCAATTCTCTTCCAGCATCTATTCTGGTTTTTTGGGCACCCTGAGGTGTACATCCTGGTTCTCCCCGGGTTTGGAATAGTTTCTCAAATCGTGGCGACGTTTTCCAAAAAGCCTATTTTTGGTTATCTCGGGATGGCGTATGCCATGGTCGCAATCGGTTTTATCGGTTTTGTAGTGTGGGCACATCATATGTACACGGTCGGTATGGATACCGATACTCGTGCTTATTTCATGATCGCGACTTTGGTAATCGCAGTTCCAACTGGGATTAAGATTTTCAGCTGGATCGCGACGATGTGGGGTGGATCAATCGAGTTCAAGACTCCAATGCTCTATGCGATGGGCTTCATCTTTTTATTTACGATTGGTGGCGTGACTGGTGTGGTATTAGCAAATGCTGCGATCGATGTCCCGATGCACGACACGTATTACGTGGTGGCACATTTCCACTATGTGCTGAGTTTGGGCGCGATATTTTCCGTGTTCGCTGGGTTCTATTACTGGCTCGGTAAAATGTGTGGGCGCCAGTATCCGGAGGCGTTGGGCAAGCTGCAGTTCTGGACATTGTTCATAGGGGTTAATATCACTTTCTTCCCGATGCATTTCTTGGGTTTGGCAGGCATGCCACGTCGTTATGCAGACTACCCAGAGGCTTTCGCGGGATGGAATATGGTCGCATCAGTTGGTTCTTATATTTCCGCATTTTCGGCTCTATTGTTTGTATTCGTCCTTTATCGGACGTTCACGGCTGGGGAGCGGATTGGAAAGAACCCATGGGGTGTGGGAGCCACAACTATGGAGTGGAAATTGCCGTCTCCACCGGCTTTTCACACCTATGAAGAGCTGCCGGTCATTAAATGATGGCTATAATTTAGGACCATCGCCATGTCCGATAGCACAGTGACGGCGGTTTCTGCCGGTTCGTTTGCGCGAAATGCTGCACTGGCAGATTATTTCGCACTGTTGAAGCCGCGGGTAATGTCTTTGGTAGTTTTTACCGGCGTGGTCGGCATGGTGTTGGCACCGGGGGAACTTCATCCGGTGCTGGCTTTTGCAGCGCTTTTATGTATCGCAGTAGGTGCCGGCGCTTCTGGTGCGATCAACATGTGGTTTGATCGCGACATCGACGCGCAAATGTCCAGGACTAGGGAGCGACCAATTCCGGCAGGCCGGGTTATGCCGGGTACAGCGCTCGCCTTTGGTATCTGGCTGTCGATCGGATCCGTGGCCCTGATGGCCTTGGCAGTTAACTGGCTTGCAGCGATATTGCTAGCATTCACGATTTGTTTCTATGTGTTTGTTTATACCATGTGGCTAAAACGAAAAACGCCACAAAACATTGTGATCGGTGGTGCTGCAGGAGCGCTGCCGCCCGTCATCGGATGGGCCGCGGTAGCTGGGGAGATCGGTCTCGCATCACTCGTTCTGTTCATCATTATTTTCATGTGGACACCACCACATTTTTGGGCCTTGGCGCTGGTCCGTGCCGACGAATATAAGCAGGCCGGGGTGCCGATGCTGCCTGTCGTCGTTGGCGCAGAAGCGACCCGGCGATATATCTTCTGGTACAGCATCGCGCTAGTCTCGTTTACCTTTGCACCTGTCGTTATTGGTTTGAGCGGTGTAATCTATGGGATTGGTGCGGCGTTGCTCGGCGCGATATTTGTGACGCTGGCAGTGTTGATACGACGCCGAAGAAGCAACGCCTGCGCCCGGCGTCTTTTCTCTTTCTCCATTCTCTACCTGTTTTTGATTTTTGTTTTACTGGCGGTCGATCACATGTCTTGGTCGTCAACCTTTTTGGGATCGTAAGGGTTAAGTATCATGCCTCTTCATGACCTCCATCGCCGTCAGAAGGTAAGGAATATGGCGATTGCGCTGGGATTGGCTGGCTTGGTGGTGCTGTTTTTTTTGATTACTCTTGCCAAACTTAGTCCGGAGCCGGGCCAGTGAGGGCGCGCGGCCGTTATAGCATTACGGGGCTCTCGTTGGCAGCGCTGGTGGTTGGGATGGTTGGCCTTTCCTATGCGGCGGTGCCTTTATACGATCTGTTCTGCCGGGCAACGGGTTATGGCGGAACAACGATGGTTGCGACGGAAGTACCAATCCAGATCGGTGAACGGGAGATGACGGTGCGATTTAACGCCAACGTAAATAGGGGTTTGCCTTGGCGATTCCGTCCGGTACAAGGTTCGGTCACGGTACGGGTTGGGGAACCGACGCTGGCGTTTTATCGGGTTGAGAATACCAGCGAGCAGACGATTGTCGGCACTGCAACCTATAATGTTACGCCGCTTAAGGCTGGCGAGTATTTTTCGAAAATTGACTGCTTTTGTTTTACGGAACAGGTGCTGCAGCCAGGAGAGACTTCGGAGTTGCCGGTGAGCTTTTTCGTAGATCCGTCGATAGTCGATGATCCGGAAATGGACAGAATCACAACCTTGACACTGTCTTATACCTTTTTTGAAGTAGGGACTTCGGCACGCGAGCAACTATCTAGCACAAACCAATTAGCTGGCTCTGTAATCAATTAAGAGCTCGCTATATCTTGTGTTGACCATGAAACGTTATGCCCACGTGGCAAAGGGAAAGTGATGACTGATACTGCCAAACAACCCTTTCATCTTGTTGATCCAAGCCCATGGCCGGCACTTGGAGCGCTTGCAGCGCTCTTCCTAACGGCAGGGACAGTGCTGTTCATGCATGAGATGGCTGGGGGTGTGGCTGTCACCACGATCGGCATTTTGCTGACTTTTTTGACTATGTTTTTGTGGTGGCGCGACATGATTCGAGAGGCAACTTTTGAAGGTCATCACACTCCAGTAGTGCAAATTGGACTCCGCTTCGGCATGGCATTGTTCATCGCTTCCGAAGTGATGTTTTTCGTTGCTTGGTTTTGGGCATTTTTTGACGCGAGTTTGTTTGCTGGCGAGGCTAAACAGGTAAGTCGTGTAGCATTCACCGGTGGTGATTGGCCACCGCAGGGTGTGGAGGTGTTGGATGCGTTTCATTTACCGTTGTTGAACACCCTAATTCTTCTCACTTCAGGTGCTACGGTGACATGGGCTCATCATGCCCTTCGTGAAGGTAAGGCTGAACATCTCATTCTCGGCTTGTGGCTGACTATTTTGCTTGGTGCGACATTCACCGGGATTCAGGCGTACGAGTACGCGCACGCGCATTTCGCGTTTACTGACGGTATTTATTCGTCCACTTTCTTTATGGCCACCGGTTTTCACGGGGCTCATGTGCTCATTGGGACCGTATTTCTGTGTGTGTGTCTGTTCCGCTCTTATCGCAACCATTTTAAGCCCGATCACCATTTCGGGTTCGAGGCGGCTAGTTGGTACTGGCATTTTGTTGACGTGGTGTGGTTATTTTTGTTCTGCTGCATCTATTGGTGGGGTGGCAGTTGAGGCAGCTCTTTTAGGCCTGCATGGTCAAGCCCAGATCTTCATCAGTATCACTGTTTCGGTCAGGACTAGGTTGCAAATGCCCGCGTTGTGGACGTGGGCATTTGTTTTCCGGGTACTTAATTGTGGCAGACAAGTGTGATCTTTGCGGGCTTAATTTTCAAGGCCAGGATGCCGGCGATGGTCCAGCGGTATTTATTATTCTGATATTGGGCTTTTTTGTTGTGGGGATGGCAGTTCTGTTTGAGGTCGTAGTTGCGCCGCCAATGTGGCTTCATGTTTTGTTGTGGTTCCCGGTTACGATTGGTGGTTCGATCTGGCTATTGCGACCATTTAAAGCGGTTATGATTGTGCTCCAGTACAAACACGGATTACTTGGTTCTTCCCGGGATAATGAATTGCCATGATTGGAGGAAAGGGCGACGGCGAGGTCTTTCCGCGTCGGGGCCGTTGGATGCCATTGTTTGTTGCCCCGACTTTTTGCGTTCTTTTGGGTCTTGGTGTTTGGCAGCTGGATCGACTGTCTTGGAAGAACGAGCTACTTGCCGATATTCAAGCTCGGTTGTCAGATTCTGCGGTCACTTTGTCCAATCTTAACGCCGGCACCGCTGTTACTTCCTGGAATTACCGTAGGGTGACGGCAACTGGTAAGTTACTTCATGAGCAAAGTGTGATCCTGCTTGCTCGTACATATAAGGCACAGGCTGGGGGCCATATTCTTACCCCGCTGGTTTTGGATGAGCAGAGGGCAATCTTGGTCAGCCGCGGTTGGGTTCCGCAAGGTTATGAGCTTCCGAAGTTTTCCGATGAGTACTCGGTGACTATAGAAGGAATTATTCGGACGCCCCAAAACCAAGGCTGGTTTACGCCCGATAACAATCCTGCCGTTGGGCAATGGTATTGGGTTGATTTGTTGGCACTGTCGGTTGAGACCGGGGTTACTTTGTTGCCAGTGATAATTGAGGCCGGACTTGGTCCGGATCCTAGTGCTCTGCCAATCGGCGGACAGACACACGTCGATCTTCCCAATGATCACTTGCAATATGCCTTGACCTGGTTCGGTCTGGCGATGGTTCTGTTGGTGAGCTTTGTAGTCTATTACCGGCAATATTTAAGTGCGCGGAGGGGTAAAACCGGGTGGTAGGGCATAAGTCTTTCGATATCCTTCGTTTTATCGCGTGTGTAGCGGCCCTCGCGATCATGCTTCAAATCGTGCTTGGCGCGTTGACGCGACTTACAGGGTCTGGCCTTGCCTGCCCTGATTGGCCGCTCTGCTACAGTTTGTGGTTTCCGACACCGACCAAGCTTGCGAGGTTGGGGGTCGATTATAGTTTTGTCCAGGTGATGCTTGAATGGACGCATAGATTCAATGCGGCAGTTGTGGTTGCCCCGCTAGTTCTTGCGATGTGTGTGTTCGCTTGGCGCGAACGGAAGTTATTACCAGTGAATTGGAGAGTAAGCATCGCAGTATTAACAGTCCTGGCGCTCCAGGGCGGCGTTGGTAGGTTTACCGTGTTTGACCACAATAGTCCTTGGTCGGTAGCGGCCCATCTCGGTTTGGCGTCGATTTTACTGGCGTTGGTCCTCTCTTTAGTTCGGTTGAAGAGTGTACCTTATCACGACTGGAGGAGACGAGCGGCTTCCAACGGCTGCTGGGCTGTCGCAATGCTCGGTGGGCTCGTCCTGACTACTATGGTCTCTGGTGCGATTGTGGCGAAGAGCGGCGCAACACTCTCCTGTGGTGGATGGCCTTTGTGCGATGGTGGGTTGATGCCAGATTTGAGAGACAGTGGAATCGTATTGCATGTGGTGCATCGGTTGTTGGCGTTGATAATGGTTATTGGCCTGCTATGGGGAAGTTGGCGTTGGCGGCAGTTGCGTCACCTAGCCGCGTTGGCATTTGTGCAGGTTCTCTTGGGCGCTGCAGTGATTGCTATTTATTCCAAACACTCAGCAGGTTTTCAAGTTGCAATTGGTGCTGTTCATCAGATCGTCGCTATGATCATTTTTGCTGCCTTGGTATGGTCATTTTGGGCTCCGTCAGCAGTTTCAAGCGTCGCGCAGAAGAAATATTGATGAAAGCATACAAGGAGCTCGAAGACCGCTTCCGGCGTCTCGCTCTGATCGACGAGGTTCGCGCGGTGCTTGGATGGGATTGGGCAACTATGATGCCGAAAGGCGGTGCTGGGTCGCGCGCCGAACAGCTTTCGGAACTGAGCCTTGTCGCGCACGAACTCATGTTAGACCCTCAACTGGAAGATCTTCTGAATGAAGCGGAGCTTTATATTGATAAGCTCGACGACTGGCATACGTCTAATTTATTGGAAATGCGTCGCCTGTGGCTTCATAACTCTGCTTTGCCCGCGACTTTAGTGGAGGCGCTAAGCAAGGCGACTTCCGCGTGCGAGCTGTGCTGGCGGGACGCCAAATCAGAGGACGATTTTGTTGGGGTGCTGCCCAAATTTGCGGTGGTCGTACAGTTGGTGAGGGAAAAAGCGCAGGCAAAGGCGGATGCACTTTCAGTAAACCCGTATGATGCACTTCTGGACCAGTACGAGCCGGGTGCTCGCGCCACACATATCGACCCTGTGTTTGACGATCTGATCGACTTCCTTCCCAGCTTGACGGATCGTGTAATTGAGCACCAACAAACATTTGAACCAGCACGCCCCTTTAAAGGTCCATTCCCTGTGGCTAATCAACGGGAATTAAGCAAACGTCTGATGGGGGTTGTTGGGTTTCCTTTTGACCACGGTCGTTTAGACGAAAGCCACCACCCTTTCTCCGGCGGCACGCCCGAAGATTTGAGGATCACCACGCGTTACGAAGAAGCCAACTTCACTTCGGCTTTGATGGCAGTTCTGCACGAGACTGGGCATGCCCTTTACGATTATGGTTTGCCGGAAGCCTGGCGACGTCAGCCCGTTGGCGAGGCACCTGGTATGAGCATCCACGAAAGTCAGTCATTGCTAATCGAGATGCAGGTGTGCCGCTCGCCCGAATTCATCCGGTCCATTACTCCTATGATCCGTGATGCTTTTGGCACAGAGGATCCGGCTTTAACTGCGGACAACCTGTTGCGGCATTATCACTGCGTTGAAAGGAGTCTTATCCGGGTCGAAGCGGACGAGGTTACTTATCCGAGCCATGTAATTTTACGTTACCGTCTCGAAAAATTAATCATTTCTGGAGAATTGCCACCAGGCGAGCTTCCCGGAGCTTGGCGCGAGGGGATGCGTGAGTTTGTGGGTGTTGAACCATCGGATGATCGCGATGGGTGCCTTCAGGACATTCATTGGTATGGAGGAGATTTCGGATATTTCCCAACCTATATGTTAGGAGCATTGAGCGCTGCGCAACTGTTCGAGGCCGCCAAACGTGATGACCCGAAAATATTACCTAGCATTGCGTCCCGCGACTTTGGCCCACTGTATGCCTGGCTGCGTCCCAATGTGCATTCTCTTGGACGACTGTTTCCTGCACCTGCGTTGATAAATCGAGCAACCGGAAACAAGCTTAGTACCGCGGCATTTAAAGCCCATTTGAACGCACGATATTTGGGATGCTAATTTTCCGGAAAGTTGTTTTAGGCTTGCAGCTTGTAAAGAAGGTTCGCAAGCTTGGCTCCTAACTTGATTGTTTCCTGATGCTTCGCCTTGTCCGCGAGATCACCGTCATTATTGAATGCGTTCTGTGCTGTGGGCAGTGTAACTTGGTCTGGAAGTACAAGAACTTGAATATTACTTAAGACTTGTCGGAGTTGGACCAAACCCCGGAGGCCACCGAGAATTCCGGGAGATGCACTCATCAGTGCGGCCGTTTTTCCTGCAAACGCTATTAACCTTGTTTCGTTCGGAACGGGGCGCGATGTCCAATCAATGGCGTTTTTGAGTAACGGCGAATATCCACTGTTGTATTCCGGAGACGCGATCAGAAAACCATCGTTGTCCACCATTAACGCCTTTAGCATTTTGGCATTATTTGGCTGTCCTTCCGCTGCTTCCAAATCACCATCGTAAATTGGCATAGGGTAATCGGCGAGATCTATTTCCGTTACCACTGCCCCCGCGGCACGTGCACCTTCGGCGGCAACGCGGATCAATTTTTTATTCCAAGAGTCATTTCGTGCGCTGCCGGCAAAGGCAAGAATAGTGGTTTTCTTGGGCATGTATGGGGTCCCATTTGGTAGAGACTTTGTCTCAGGTTACCGGACTAGTTTGTGGTAGGAGGATCCGCGAACAAGAGCCCAAGAGTTTTTTTGATAGTCCGTACCTCGGCATTGTCGAGTACACCGAGTTCAGCCATTTCACGATGGCAACTAGGTAGGTTGTAGTGTGGGATTGCCGGATAGATATGGTGTTCGAGATGATAGTTCACATGATGTGGAAACAGTAGCCACTGGAGCCATATTGGAGACAGATTTGTTCGTGCCGCGCCAAGGGGAGATGTAAAGTCAATAACCGCACCATGTTCGCAAACTGCGCGCAAGCGCAACAGCGCGGGCACAATGGTCGCTAATGGTAACACCCACAGCAGCAGATATTCTAAGCCATGGCCGATGGCAAGCGCTGCTGCTAGCGCTGTTAGATGAAATCCTGCAACCAGGTAGCGGTCGTGCCGAGCCGACTGGCGAAGGCGTGACGAAGTATCATCAAGTGGTCGTGAAGATTGGTTGCTTGTAGTGTTGATTGATGGTGCACCAAAAAAGTACGCATAGGTTTTCCATGCGGTAAATCCGCACAAATCGCGAAGCAGTTTTTTTGCTAGGTAGGTGCGCCCGCGAGGATAGCCGCCATGCAGTGGAATATCGGGATCCTGGTCCTGATATAGGTGATTATGGTGAAGGCGGTGAATGACCCTATAGCTGCACATCGATACGCCGCTGACCATCCCGCACATTCTCCCAATCAGGTCATTAAGCCAGCGAGGTTTGAAGAGACGGTAATGGGTGGCGTCGTGGGCAAGTACGATGAGTGCATGCTGTCGGGTTCCTATAATTATTATCGCAATTACTACGAATATAGGGTTCCATACCAAAAGAGCGATTGCGATTGTACCGATTAGCGTACTCATCGTTCCGACGACAGCTGCAATAGCGCGCCACGTGTCAATTTGGCTTAGTTCTCTATGCCGTTCGGGAGGTAACTGATTGACCTTTGCCGCAACGGGCGAACGCAGATCGTCAATAAATTCCTCCCCGTGAATAGGCCCGTTGGCGGCCATTGCATATCTCTTAATGTAGGCTCAAGTCGGCTGAGAGATGCCACACTGCGGACATTGTCCAACTCGTATCCGATATCCTAGGTGTCTTCTGAGTGAGGTAGGGGCGAAAAGGGAAATGGCACCTCATCCCGCGTGTAGCTCAGAAAACCGAGAATTTCTCCAAAATAGGCGTTTAGTCGCGTTGTAAACTGGCGGAGGTGCTCGTTCTCGGTATTATTAATGATGACCAGTAAGAACTGCACAAGTGCGAGGAAAAACACGAACCACAAAATAATGTAGGCGATAATCGCGAACAAAATCATGTAAAGAGCGCGTTGCCAGGATGGTGGATCAATCGTGATCATAGTGGGTATTGTTTTTCGCCGTTTGCTTGCCAAGGTGTGCTCTCCTTAATCACCGGCACCTGCTGCCATCATGACCCGTATACGGTTAGCATGGCAAGGTAGCTTTGTAGGAAGAATTATGAAGCATGACATCATATCCAAAGGGGCATCCTGATCTTTTCCTCGTCTTTATAATTGCCAAGGCATCTCTCTTCCTTGTTCCTCGTTGGCTCGAACATGTATTTTAACCACGGCCCTGTCGCAATCCCATGTGTCTACTTAAACCAGGAGGTCGTTCCAGCGTTTTATGCGCAGTTTTAAATAGTGCCAGGCGTTCCAGTGCAGTTGGAGGCATGGACAAGGCCCGATGCTTCGAACGGCTAACATGCAGACTCAAAAGCTCATTGGTTGCTGCTAGATAGTCCTCCGCATCGTGATACATTGCGTGAGCATAATGTATGCGCTTTTCGTCAAAGTCGAACACATAGGTCTCGAAGCGGAGTAGGTCGTTCTCTCCAACCTCGGCCAAATAGCTGATATGGGCCTCGAGCGAGAATGTGGTTCCATCGCTAGTTCGGGCATATTCGGCACCCAGCCCAATATAATCAAATAATGCATCTGTGGCGTGGTCGAACGCTAAAAGATAGTAGGCCATGTTGAGATGCCCATTATAGTCTATCCATTCTGTGCGCACCGTCTCTCGGTGCAAGGAAAATGGTGCTGGTACTGGACGATCTATAGTCATTAAGGTCAAAGCCGTACGAACCTATCGTTGTTTTGAATCGAGATTCCAAACAAACACGGTCACTCAATGAACTTTCTTAATAGTCTGCGTTACGCTAGCTTTCGACGAATATCAAGAGCTGGATTTCTGTAGGGACCAAGTTTGCATAGCCCTACTATGTTGAGCTAGCCAAACACAGATTGGCACCCAAAAGTCTCCCGGAGTGGCAATGTACGCATAGACAAACACTAACCCGCAAAATCGGGGTGCGGTTTGCACACAGAATTCGGCGCGCGTCTGAATTAGGATATAAGACAAGGGATCATATGGTGGTCGACCAGAGAGGGTTACGGTAATGAGGTCTTCAACGGCAGAAAAACGCGAACGGTTTGACCCTTCTAGTGCATTAATCAACGATCTGATGGAGGAGTTTGGCGAGAGCGTGACCACGTCAGTTTCGGTCTGCGAACGGCATGGTACGGATGAGTCCTTCCACTTACCTCACAGTCCTGACGTAGTGGTTTTCGTACGCAGCACCGAACAAGTGAGCAAGATCGTCAAACTTTGTGCCAAATATCAAGCCCCAGTTATTGCTTATGGCACTGGCACATCACTTGAAGGGCATGTGGCAGCACTTTATGGCGGCGTATGCGTAGACCTTAGCCAAATGAAAACGGTGGTTGAGGTCAATCAAGAAGATCTCGATTGTACTGTGCAGGCAGGGGTGACCCGAAAGCAGCTCAATGAGTATTTAAGAGATACAGGACTTTTCTTTGCTGTTGACCCGGGGGCTGATGCTTCTATTGGCGGCATGGCTGCGACCCGTGCTAGTGGAACCAACGCGGTACGTTACGGCACGATGCGCGAAACGGTCATGTCATTGAAGGTGGTTTTGCCTGATGGCCGCGTCATCCAGACTGCACGCCGCAGCCGAAAGTCAGCAGCAGGCTATGACCTTACCCGTTTGTTCGTGGGTTCTGAAGGGACGCTTGGAATTATTACTGAGATAACTCTTAGGTTATTTGGGATACCAGAAGCTATCGCGTCGGCGGTTTGCTCATTTCCCACCGTAGAGGACGCGGTAAACTCGGTTATCCTGGCCATCCAATCCGGTATTCCGGTGGCGCGTATCGAATTACTCGATGACATAACCATGGGTGCAATTAACAATTTTTCAAAGACCAACTATCCGGTCGCACAAACCCTTTTCTACGAATTTCACGGCTCGAAGGCAGGGGTTGCGGAGCAATCCCGTCAAGCCCAGGAAATCGCTGCAGAGTTTGGTGGTAGCAACTTTCAGTGGGAGACTCTTCCGGAAGACCGCAATCGTTTATGGCAGGCTCGCCATGATGCACTTTATGCAATGAACGCGTTACGACCCGGTTCGAAGCCGATGGTAACGGACGTATGTGTTCCAATATCCCGTCTCGCGGAGTGCATACGCGAAACAAAGACAGATCTGGATGGATCATCGATTATGGCTCCAATTGCAGGGCATGTTGGGGATGGGAATTTCCACGTTGCTTATCTCCTTGATCCAAATGACAATAAGGAAATTAAGGAGGCTGGTGACATGCATGATCGGCTCGTAATGCGTGCGCTGGCCATGAATGGCACCTGTACGGGAGAACACGGTGTTGGTTATGGCAAGATAAATTTCCTTAATGCCGAACTCGGTGAAGGGGTGAGCGTCATGCGGGAGATAAAACGGGCTCTAGATCCGGATAACATTATGAATCCGGGCAAGATCGTACAAATTTAGAAATTGGCTATAGAGTTCTGATTAGTTTGCTCTGAAATTTAAAGCAATTTAAAAAATGGCCAATTTCTCACAGGTCATCGCAGCTGATGACGCCGCGCCTTTTGACTTTAAAAATACATATGCTGGTCTCCCAGAAAGGTTTTTTGTACGACTTAACCCAACCCCTGTTCGGTCTCCCCAGCTCATCAGGCTAAATAACGGCCTAGCGAAACATTTAGGAATTGATCCCAATCAGCTACAAACGATGCAGGGAGTAGAGATCCTCTCAGGTAACAGGATTCCTGCGGGTGCTGAGCCGCTTGCTATGGCATATGCGGGTCACCAGTTTGGTAGTTGGGTACCCCAACTTGGGGATGGCCGGGCAATTCTCCTTGGGGAAGTAATCGGGCAGGACGGTGTTCGCCGAGATATCCAGCTTAAGGGAGCTGGCCGCACACCTTTCTCGAGAATGGGGGATGGGCGGGCAGTTCTTGGTCCGGTGCTGAGGGAATATATTGTTAGCGAAGCAATGTATTCTCTTGGTGTGCCGACCACGCGTGCTCTTGCGGCGGTTACCACGGGTGAGAAAGTAATGCGCGAGAGACCTTTTCCGGGCGCAATTTTTGCCCGGGTGGCGCAGAGCCATGTGAGGGTTGGTACGTTCCAATTTTTTGCTGCGCGCAAGGACACAGAGGCCGTACGTTTTTTGGCCGACTATGTGATTGCGCGGCATTTTCCGGACACTGAGTCAGGATCACAGCCGTATCTCGGTTTGCTAAGAGCAGTGGTTAGTCAGCAGGCGAAGTTAGTAGCACGTTGGCAGTTGGTCGGTTTTATCCATGGGGTAATGAATACGGACAATACTTCTATTGCCGGTGAGACCATCGACTATGGGCCCTGCGCTTTCATGGATTCTTACCATCCCGAAACGGTTTACAGCTCGATTGATCAAACTGGTCGATATGCGTACAGCAACCAACCAGGGATTGCATACTGGAACCTCGGATGCTTCGCACAAACATTGCTGCCATTGTTTGACAAGGATGTTGACATGGCCGTTTCACAGGCTGAAGAAATCATAGGTGCTTATCCAAGCCTGTTTGAAAAAGCTTATCTCTCGGGCCTACGGTCCAAGATAGGTCTTTTAAAAGAGAATGAGGAGGACCAGGAGCTCGCCCAGGATTTGCTGGATCGCATGACGAAAAATGAGGCAGATTATACTCTTACATTCCGCAGACTTTGTGATTTGGTTGGTTCCCGTCCAGAGGCAGATGAACCCGTTCGAAGTTTATTTAAAAATCCGGCTGATTTCGATGACTGGGTATTGCGCTGGAGAAAAAGGGTTGCAAAGGAAGAAGTCAACGATGTTCGGCGCCAAGAGGCTATGCGGGGGGTCAATCCTGCGTACATTCCTCGCAACCATCTTGTGGAGGAGGCTATAAACGCGGCGATCAATGAAGAAGATTTTTCTCAATTTGACAAACTGATCACGGTGCTGTCATCGCCGTATGACGACCAACCTGATTTCGCGAAATATGCTGCACCACCTCGCCCGGATCAGGTCATCTGTGCGACTTACTGTGGTACTTAATAGGCACGAATACGGTTAGGAATACTCACGATTTACGGTGAATTTTGTGTGCCAAATACTAGGCATCTCAAAATATTTATAAAGACGTAACAACTCATCTCTGTGGTTCACGCGCGCTAATAATTTTGAGATATAGTGGTCGGAATTTGATATTGGGACCGTCTCCGAGTTTCGGTTTTGGTTAAGACTAAATTGGAACTTCAATTGCGCCTAAACGAGCGGTGAGTTTCGTATTCTCCGAATAATCCACTGGAACAGCAATCAGGGCCGGACCCTCCTGCCGGAAAGCCTCTGTCAGTGCTGGAATAAGTTGATCAGCGGCCGTAATGTCACGCCCCCACATGCCGTAGGCTTCAGCGAGCTTGGCGAAATCCGGATTCCCGAAAGCGAGATCCGAATGCTTGCCGTTAAAGCCGTCTTGTTGTTTCCATTTAATAAGACCGTATTCTCCGTCAACCCATACCATGGCGACGATGTTAAGCTTCCGCCGAACCGCAGTTTCCAATTCCTGCACGTTCATCATAAATCCGGCATCGCCGCTAATTGATAGAATATTCTTCTCAGGTAAGGCCATCTTCGCGCCAATTGAACCCGGCATTGCGAAGCCCATTGTGCAGAAACCATTAGAAATTAAGCATGTGTTGGGTTCCTGGCACTGATAATATCGGGAAATCCACATTTTGTGTGCACCGACATCCGATAACAGTACATCACTCGGTCCCATGAATTGGCGCACGTCCCACAGGATCTTCTGTGGCTTCATCGGGAATCCGGTGTCGTCTTTTTCGGCGGCAAAATCCTCTGTAAGTGTTGCCCTGAGGTTGCCGCGGGTTTTGATGTCGAAGAGTGGCAGGCTTCCTTGGTGCCGGTCCTCGATCAATTCATTAAGCTGCCATAAGCCGTCGGCTAAATCTCCCACGATCTCGACAGTCGGTGTATAATCTCTGTCGACCTCCGCCGTCCAGAAATCCATGTGAATGATCGTTTTGCCTTCCTTGTTTGCACGGTTCCAGGCTTTGGGTGCGTATTCCACAAGATCGTAACCGCAGGAAATTATGAGATCAGCCGTGTCAAATGCCAGATTGTTGTAATCTCCCATTCCAAGGCCCATGGTGTAAAGGCAGTGTTCGTCGTCCTTCGAAATCGCTCCTTTCCCCATGAAGGTGTTCACAACCCCGACACCTAAATTGTGCGCAAGGCGGGTTAATTGCGTCGCGGCTCGTTTTCGAATTGCGCCGTTTCCGGCTAGGATAATCGGATTTTTTGCATCGCCAATCAGGTCGGCGGCCATCGCGACGGCTTTGTGATCAGCACCGGGCCGGCGAGCCTTGGTTGGTGGCATAGGTGTATCGTCGATTTCCTCTCTCGCGACATCCTCGGGTAATTCGATCACGCACAGACCGGGTTTTTCGGTTTCAGCTACTTTAAAAGCCTTACGAACGATTTCGGTAATGTTCTCGGACGCTAGGACGGACTGAGCCCACTTGCTGATCGGCTTACACATTCCGATCGCATCCATGATCTGATGGCTTTCCTTGTGTTGGCGCTTGGTCGAGCCCTGTCCGATGATCGCGACCACAGGGGCACGATCCATGTTTGCGTCTGCGATACCAGTAAGAAGGTTGGTCACTCCAGGGCCTAAGGTGCCAAGGCAAACACCTGCTTTTCCCGTTAATCTGCCATGCGCGTCTGCGGCAAAGGCGGCGCCTTGCTCGTGCCGGCAAAGCACAAAGTCAATTTTGGAGTCTATCAGAGAAATCATAAAGTCAGCGTTTTCCTCCCCTGGGACGCCGAAGATGCGCTCAACGCCCTCGGCCTCGAGGCAACGGACAAAAAGGTCTGAAGCTTTCATATAAAGATCTCCTGATAACTCCAATGTTAGATAGAAAATTAAGACCGTTTGCTTTCCATCTACCGTGGAAAAATGCTTTAGTTTTCTGTCAGATTGGGAACCCGCGACGGAATGGTCTCAATGACATTAATAAAAAGCTGTATATTCCCTACCGTTCGATGTGAAAAAACTCGTCATTACCACCATGTATCCGTGGTTAAGTTGTGTTTCTGCAGAGTGGCGTTTCAAAGACTGGCTGCTGTGCTACTGTGGCTTTGTGATTTCCCCCGTAAGGTCGGCCTTTCTTTGTTGAAGCGGTATACAGGAAGCCCTTTTGCTGTGGCCCCTACTTATTTCCACATATGAGGTCAAAGTTTTGCCCCAAAGCTGGCTCATGTTTACACTATCTGAACTTTGACTGAGTGCAAGGTCCAGAACGCGCCACGGTGGGTCAACCTGATCGTGTAGGATACGGGTTTGAAAAAAGTTTTATACGGTATTTCTGCCCTTTTGGGTCTTATGATTGTTGCGGCCTTAATTGTTCCTGGCCTAATTGATTGGGACCGATATAGGGATCAAATAATTGCTCGCGCGAGCCAGGAACTGGGCCGAGACCTCTCAATCGACGGCAATATTTCGCTGTCGATTCTTCCAATTCCAACCTTTTCTGTTACGGGGATTCGGGTAGCGAACCTTGAGGGCGCAGGCACGCGTGAGATGGTTCAGCTAAAATCATTGAATGTCCAAGTCGCGCTCTTGCCCCTTTTTGCCGGATCAATCGAGGTTGCGCGGATTGTTTTAATAGAACCAGATATTATCCTTGAACGTTTGCCCGATGGCCGCACGAACTGGTCTTTAGCCGATCCAAAAGTCGTCATGCGCAGCCCTGAGGGTGTTAAGACT
>JYMV01045495.1_pt1 | contig 43767 bp, 32 predicted proteins | sample 338911 | NCBI WGS metagenome assembly JYMV01 (sample SAMN03354496, study PRJNA234377) | hydrothermal vent metagenome | biome: Deep sea; feature: Hydrothermal plumes at the Eastern Lau Spreading Center, Western Pacific Ocean; material: Seawater | place: Tonga | collected 2009 | depth 2000 m m | reverse complement strand
GCTGGATCTCCGAATCTGGTGATGTTGCCCTTGTTCTTAGCAGGTGCTGGAATTATTGTCTCCATTACTGGAACATTTTTTGTTCGTACCAAGGAAGGCGGCAATCCTCAGACGGCACTCAATATCGGAACATATGGAGCAGGACTGTTGATGCTGGTAGTAAGTTATTTTATCATACAGGAGTTTGCGCCAATAGAAGTGGTATTAAGTGAAAAGACTGTGTATCCTATTGATATCTTTGGCGCCACCATAGCAGGATTGGCAGCAGGAATTCTTGTAGGGATGTTCACCGAGTATTACACTGCAGAATCACGCGGGCCGGTGAGAAACATCTCTAAATCGAGTGAGACGGGGGCGGCTACGAACATCATTTCTGGGCTAGCGAACGGAATGCAATCTACACTGTTCCCGGTTCTCAGCATTGCCATAGCCATTATAGTAGCATACAATTTTGCGGGTCTTTACGGCATTGCAATTGCGGCACTGGGAATGCTTTCCACGACGGGAATACAGTTGGCCGTGGATGCTTACGGTCCAATCGCAGATAACGCTGGCGGTTGTGCTGAGATGGCAGGATTGCCGCCTGAAGTCCGTGAAAGAACAGATAAACTGGATGCGGTTGGGAATACCACGGCTGCTATCGGAAAAGGGTTTGCCATTGGATCTGCAGCCTTGACTGCCTTGGCTCTTTTCGGTGCTTACCAGACGAAAGTAGGATTGGATTCAATAGATATCATGAAACCTACAGTCATGGCTGGACTTCTTATCGGGGGTATGTTACCGTTTCTCTTTTCGTCATTTGCCATGCGGGCTGTGGGTGAGGCTGCGTTCGAAATGATTGAGGAAGTGAGACGGCAATTTCGAGAGATTGAAGGGTTACTGGAAGGGAAAGCAAAAGCTGATCACGCGCGCTGTGTGGATATCGCTACCACAGCAGCCATCAAACGGATGATTGCTCCGGGATTGCTTGCGGTTCTCACGCCGGTGTTCTTTGGCCTGGTGCTGAAAGATCCTGAAATGCTGGGCGGTGTTTTGGCTGGAGTAACAGTTAGCGGAGTGCTCCTTGCAATTTTTATGGCGAATGCAGGCGGATCTTGGGACAATGCTAAAAAATATATCGAAAGCGGAGCACATGGCGGCAAGGGAAGCGATGCTCACAAAGCCGCTGTTGTTGGAGATACAGTTGGTGACCCCTTCAAAGATACTGCGGGTCCTTCCCTGAATATCTTGATTAAACTCATGTCGGTGGTATCACTCGTGATCGCACCCATGATTAAATAACTGGAGAGAAAATGAAATACTACGAAACACTCTATATAGTAAAATCTGAATTTGAAGATGATCGCCTGAATAAAATCCAGGCCGAGGTAGATACATACGCAAAAAAGAAAGGTGGTAAAATCGTTAACTCTTACGTCTGGGGTAAGAGACGACTGGCCTATGAAGTGGACAAAGAACGTTACGGCACATTTTTACTTCTACAGTACGGGACAGATAATACATTCACTGATGAGTTTAATGATTGGTTTGAGCTGCATAAATCTGTTTTAGCATATATGACAATTAGGCTGGATGAGATGCCTGAAGTGAAAGAGATCAGGACGTCCACACCAACGGAAACCAAAGCTGACTCATCTGTTAAAACTGACCAGTCTGAACAGACAGCAGACGTAAGCCTTTAGGGAGGAAAGAACATGGCATTCATGGATAGACGGCGTATATGCAAGTTTTGCGAAGATCGCGACTTGGAGATTGATTACAAAAATGTAAAAGTAATTCGGAAGTTTGTGACAGATCAGGGCAAAATCATACCGGGTAGAGTTACGGGGGCATGTGCCAAACATCAACGTCAAGTTACCCAGGCAATAAAACGGGCCAGAAATATTGCGCTGTTGTCATATACCGGAGAAGAATTCAATAAATAGTCAGGGAGATTAGAAGGATGGCTAAAGAATCCAGGGGACAGGTTATACTCCGAAAAAAAATAGAGTCACTCGGTGAAGTAGGTGATGTGGTCAGGGTTAAGCCCGGCTATGCTCGAAACTTCCTTATTCCAAGAGGATTTGCAGTGGAAGCTACACCCGGTAATGTCAGGATGGTAGAGGCTCAAAAGGAACAGGAAGACACTCGAGAGGCTAAGGCATTAGCTGATGTGGAAAAAACAGCTGCAAAGTTGGAGGGAATTAAACTTTCGGCCCCCGTTCAGGTCGGTGAGGAAGATAAAGTGTTTGGTTCTGTAACGGCCATGACTGTAGCAGAACTACTCCAGGCTGAGGGCTATGAAATAGATAAGAAACATATCGTTCTACCGGAACCGATTAAAGCACTTGGAGTTTATGATGTCCCGGTGAAACTTGATCATGATGTAGAAGCGATGGTTAAAGTTTACGTGATCAAAGAATAATCAAATTTACTCATAAACAGAAAAAAGCCCTCTTGTTTAGGGCTTTTTCTTTGGATACTGTTCTGCCTGTAGTTACTTCAGCAGGAGCACTTTTCTGGTCTGGGAAAATTTCTCGGATTCAAATCTAATAAAATAGATACCGCTGCTTACGATATTACCAGAATGATCCCTTCCACTCCAACGTAATTGATGTATGCCTGCTTCTTTTGTACTGTTTAAGAGGGTGCGAACCTCCCTTCCGAGAATGTCATATACTATGACCTTTACACGGCTGGGAATAGGAATCTGAAAACGAAGTGATGTTATAGCATTGAAAGGATTAGGATAAGCGGGTGAGAAGGAATATTGATCGGCAATTGCAGTGGACTCACCGGTTTCCATAATGGCGTTCGGTGGAGCATCTGTAGTGAACTTGACTGCCACGCCTTCTGTTGGCATTACCGCCCCTGCAGCCAGATGTTGATTAAATAGGTACTGCACACCCAAATTCTGATCAGGGGATTCGATGCCCACTGTGGAGTAGTTGCCATTGGCATCAATATCGTTGATTTCCTGATACTGGAAGACAATTTCACCATCACCGGTAGCAGTCGGGTAGAGGGAAGGATCGTAGAGAATTAATTGAAATGTTTCCCGCACACAATCTGGACAGCTTTCATCGTCCTCGCCGTTTGCGACATTGTCCCACTGTATAATCAGCCGACCGTTTGATGCATCTTGCCAGGCATAGACATGGAACGGCTCAGTACCATCATTGTCGTCAAGATCGTCCATGAAAGGAGCTATCATTCCGAACGGTCCCATGGACATGGGAATGGAGAAATTCCAAAAGTAGTCAATCGCACTCGGTTCAACTGAAATCCACCCGTTAGAACAAACGGTTATAGAATCGTACCACATTCCATAGTAACGGAAAGGGAATCCAATTGAGATATCGGTGTGTGTGTCATCTGTCAGCCCCAGATCTTCACCGATGCCGCCTTCCTCCGGATTTAGTTCTAACCAGTCATAATCGGGAGCTTCTTCATACTCTACGTCACTGTTATCGTAAGCCCAGTAACCGTAATCATCGGGTGGTATGGGATCAGATGTTTCCACAGGACCCACTAAGAGAGAAACAGTATCTGCAGCGATGGGTTCGTCACCAATTTCAATCTCAACACGGAATCGGACTTTACTTCCCCGGGGGATATCCGCCACTTGACCCGTAACGACAGTCCCGGTCAGTTCTGTGGCGAAGGCACTGATATTCATTTCTTCAGATGTAAAGGTGGTGTTTGAGGTACCTTCGTCTAAGGCTGACAGCCCAACAGTTATGCCCTGGTAATCATCTGGGGAGAGATTGGTAATCTCAAGAGACAAGTCAAAAGTGTGGTTAGCTTCGATATAATTCTCACCGGAAGCAATAACAGGGAAAACATCGAAATAACCGAGGATGGGGGGATCAAAAGGTGTTCCATCATCTTCCACAAAAGATAGAATAATTTTCTTTTGCTGGAACTGTTCAAGATTTAGATACAGATTGAGCTCTGTTTCCTCGCTTAATCCAGAAAAGTCTATGTTCAACTGTCCATCTGGTCCAGAGACTCCTTTGCCTATGAGAACATCATCAAGAATGAGAGCTCCTACAACATTTTTTAGGGGGATACCATTTTCATCTGATATAATCGTTTGGATAAAGGATCGATGCAGCTCAGGTATCTCCTCGACATCTGCTGAAAGCTGGCTTGGAGTTGTAAGCCATACTGGGAGGCTGGGGTCTCCAATGATTCCATAGATGTGATGGTAAAATTCTACCACATCTCCCGGACCGGCAAGTTGGGGAAATTCATCTATGAGAGCCTGTTTCCCGGCAAATAGTGCAGGCCCCAACTCCGCACTCCTGTTTTCGAGCAGATTATCCCATGTTGTACCGCAGATAACATTATTATACTTGGTATCGGTATCAAGGTCAGATGGGCCGATGACAGCTACAGCTCCTTTTGGATTGGATGGAGTCCCCTTTGTGATTAGTTCCTCGCCGAAACACTTCGACGGTCCGGTTTGAGGATATAGATCTGCCCCAAAGTCACCGGTGTTACAAACAAAACTCATGACAACGGGCAGCTTCCAGCCGTGATTAAGATCGTTTAAATCTTCTATGTAAAAACTGGGACGGTGCCAACCGTGGGAGTTTCCCCACCCTCTGTAGTTAATGATTCCTACACCGTTGGACCATGACTCAGTTACGAGAGGATTTTCTATTACCTGATAATTCATATGGAAATAGGCTGTATCAATGCTGGTAAATCCGTTATTTAATAATCTTTCCATCAACCACTGGGATGTCCAAACAGGCGTCACGGGCCACTGCTCAGGTGGGACCTCCATCCCGTCATTCGTTTTATAATTTCCAGCGACTAGCAGGGCTCTGTTCAGGTAATCCAGTTCACCACTGGATTGAATGTTCTCCATGCGAATGTATTCCATGCTTCGGACTTTCACATTGATAAGGTCACCGATATTTCGAACAGACCACCGTCCGATAAAGAACTTAGGGTCAAGTATGTCGTAATTTTCAGATTCCGGATTATCATCAAAAAAAGTATAGGGATAATCTGTCACATCTTCTTCATCTTCATTAATGGAAGCGATGAAAAAAGTAGGGATTGTGTAATCTCCATTTACGTCACCTACTAACAGTACATATTCCAGCAGTGGGTGTGAAGCATGGTAAGCTTCAAGGTAAGATCTGATATCAGTAGATGTTTCCAAATTTTCTTCATCAAGAGTGATGATCTCTACATCAAATCCCTGTGTTTGTTTGAAAATGGTAAAGTTGTCTCCGTATACGGGAATTCCGTCTGGGTTTGTTAATACGTCCCGCAGTTGGCTGTTTGCGAGAATAATGAGATAGTCACCTCGTACAAGGTTAGCTCCCTCGGGGGCGAAACTCTTCCTCGAAATTGGTACAACAGTATCGACGGCAGTTACAAGGGATGCCAAAACCAGAAAAGAACTTATTATTTTAAGATTAACAGTCATTTCAAAAGGATAACCTTTTTGACTGATTCAAAGTTTCCAGCAGTCATTCGCAGGAAATATACACCACTTGAGAGATTTCCCGCATCCCAAATAACCTCATGCTTTCCATTTATTAGACTGCTACTTGTCAATACCTTTACTTTCCTACCGAGCAAATCATAAATCACCAACTCCACGTCTTCCGCTTGTGGCAGAACAAAACGGACCGTTGTTTTTGCATTGAAAGGATTTGGAAAACACCCATCCAGAGAGAACTGGTCAGGAAGTCCATGAGGCAGGTTATTGACATTTTCTTCATCTTCCCGCCCTATAATTAAGAGCTCATCAATCTCAACCCCGCGATATTCAACTGAATTATCAGGGATGATACCTATTTCCAGGGATTGCAGTTCTCCAAGGCTGCCAAGTGGGTGAATCTCTGTATGGTGGGTCCAGTCTTGATCGTTCCACCAGATAATTACACTATCTTCACTCCCCGCGACGATTAAGTAAGCACTGTCTAAATCCCACTCAAGTTCATATTTTAGTTCAACTAAAAGTGCATAGTCTTCGCTAGAGTTAATCCCGGAAAGTTCAGTCCAAATCGACACTGTGTCTTGGGAGTAAGTCAAATCACTTTGTGAGAGTAGGGCACTGTTTTCAATCGTCCAGTCACCAGTGATTATTTGCCATCCACTTAGATTGTCGAATGATTCTGAGTAAAGCTCTGTAGAAAGATCCATACTTATTGCCAACAATGTATCTGACAGAATCTCGACTTCGAGAAACTCCGGAAACAGATCATCAGCCCACAGCTTAAGTTGGTAAACACCTTCAGGGAGTATAAGATCAAGTTCGCCTGAAAAATCTTCATTAGTGACCGTACCGTGGTAATCTGTAATCTCCAAATTGATCAGACTGGAAAACGATCCAGGTGTGGTTGCGTTCACATTTAGGAGATACTCAGGCAGCGGTTGAAGAGCGACATCGTGGGTCAGAATGGAGTTGCTGGTGGGTGTAACTGCGTCACTATACATTTCGTAGCCACGGGTGGCTACCTTTAGCGAATAAGTCCCTGCATCCAAAATCCGGCGGAATCTGCCAAATTCGTCTGTCAATCTTGGCTGAAGCATGGGACCGCTCAATTCGGATATTTTAACACAGGCTGAAATGGGCACACCTGTTTCGGCGTCAGTGATCAACCCTGTGATCTGGTAAGCCGGTGCCCCAGCATCCCCCTGCCCGTAGCCTATAGCACGGTTCATCAGATAGAAGGCTGCGATGGTATGTTTTGCTATTGTTTCTTCTATCAGATCAATATCGTCTGGTTGTATGTTTTCAGAACCTACCTCGATGAGATATTGGAAACACCCTGTTCCTATATAAAACCAGTCGTGAGCATTACCACGGCGGGAAGAGCTCCTGACCGGAAGATAGTAACCATCGCCGGCCTCGTTTGGGAGCAATGATGTAATAGCTTCGCCAATCGTTGAAATTATGGCGCCATCAGGTGACATCTTTCCCTCAGCCCACAACCAGGGATAAATTACCTGTTCAGAGACGTTTCCTGACCGGGAACTGTGGTAAGCAATTGACAGCAAGAACCGTTCGTTCAAGGCCAGGTCTTGGATGGCTTGGGTTTCCAGTTCAGATAAAGGAGCCTCCCCGCGGTAGTAATCGAAGTGGGCCTGATAAGTACCTCCACTGTTGTCCTCTTCCCAAAGTCCATCACCAAAGATCCAATTGAAGTCGTAGTTGCGGTTCAGGTCCACTCCGTCTGAATCATTTCCGACACCCTCCAGGAAATCGAACATACCGTCGAGGTCTGTATCCCGTTTGTTCTTCCGGAATGTCACGTCCTGTAGCCACTCCTCTCCGTCAGTATAACCATGGACAACAGTAAGGCCCTCTGGATTATGGGTAGGAACTATCCAGATCTCAGATGATTCCAAAATGGCCTGCATGTTCTGTCGATAGGATAGGTGGTCATCGGGATGGAGGAACATATCGATGAGTTCCATGGTGATTTCTACACCATATATTTCTTCCGCGTGGCACTGCCCTAGAAATAACACCCGTGGTTCATCTTCCCTGATATCGGCATTGTAGGAGAGTCTGACAGCCCAGAAAGGGAGACCTTCCTCCATCGATTGACCAATCTCTTCCAGATGGTAGATAATTCCGCTACCGGGATATGACTCCGAAGGATTACTGTTATTGCTGAACTGTTCATCCCAATCCGCAAGTTGAGCCTCTACTTCTTCGTAAGTGTGGTAGCGTTCTATTAGAGGACTTTGAGCCTCTGCAGGGACAGAACCCAGAAGAAGAGAAAGGAGAATAAGATGTAACCTTATTTTTTCCTTGATTACCATCATAATATCAGGTGAATTTAACCCTTTTCATGGACTTTTAGATATATGATAGGTTTCTGTGATAGAAAACACGAGTATCTCAAATAGTTTGTGTATTTCACATAGAATTTCGCAAATTGCCGTGCTATGGATGTAATGATTATCTTGAGGCAACGATGGCTAAGGTGATTTACCGAAAAGAAAACGGAGGCTGGCTGATATCTGCTGCCACCACAGTGCTGTTGTTAGTCTCTCTATCGACTGCTGGTACTGTGGGCCCGTTTGAACACTTGGGGAGTGATCTCGGGGTGGATCGGGTCAGGTTCAAGCTGGATGAGTTGACTATCCAAAGTACAGGTGAGTTCATAAAGATATCGTCTAGCGGCTCCGGTACTACAAGTCAGTACGGACTTCCAGAACTTCCTGCCTTTTCTACCATGTACCAGATTGATCCGGGAAAACTGCACCAAGTTGATTTCACCGTGGTAGAATCGCATGTGTTGGAGAATGTCACAATCTTCCCTCATCAGCATCCCAGATCAGAGGAAGGTTTTCAATACAACAATGCATTTTATTCGTCAGTGACACCGTTTCCCGTGGAAAATTTGACTGTTTCGGAACCGCAAATCATGCGTGGCATGCACCTTATAAACGTCAGAATCGTTCCGTTTGTTTATCATCCTAACGAAAACCGATTAGAAGTTTTCGACGAAATAGAAATTACAGTGGAAGAAATTGGTGAGTCTGGTATCACAGATTACGGGACAATGCCTCGATCCAGAGCTTTCGAGACTCTCTATGAACAGTTAGTTGTCAATTATGTTGAGCCGTTAGATGAGAAGTTTCAACAGCCGAGCATTCTCTACATCTGCGGCGGCTCTTCGGAATCCAACTCATATTTTCAGGATTTGGTGGAGTGGAGACATCAGCGCGGATATAAGGTTTACACTGCTTCCCTTGATGAAACTGGATCGACTGCCAATGATATCAAGGATTTTATTTATAATGCTTACTCCCGATACAATCCACCGCCAGAACATGTTGCTTTCGTGGGAGATGTAGGGGGTTCATATAGTGTTCCTACTTTTTACGAAGGTTGGGGGCATAACTCATACAATAACCAGTGTGAGGGCGACCAGCCTTACGCTGAGCTTGCTGGCGGAGATCTCCTACCGGAGGTTCTTGTGGGTCGTATTTCTGTCCGATCTACCAGTCATTTGTCTACAGTTACCAATAAGATTATCAGCTACGAAAAGGCTGAGTATCTGGAGGATATTCAAGGCTACTATGAGCGTGCTGCCCTTATAGGAGATCCCAGCAGTTCGGGTATTTCTACCGTTATCACCAACGAATATATTGAGGAAGTGCTCGATGCCTACGGTATGGAAGATATCCGCACAAAATACAGCGGTAGCAGCTGGTCCAGCTGGATGCGAAACCAACTCTCCGATGGGGTTCTTTACTTTAACTACAGGGGTTATGTGGGGGTAAGCGGGTTTGACAATTCGGATATCAGCGCGGCGAACAACGGGTACATGTTGCCATTTGCCACTGTTATCACCTGCGGGACGGGTTCTTTCGCTGAAGATAATACCACCCTTTCGGAACAATTCATTCGTGCGGGAACTGCTTCAACGCCTGAAGGTGGTGTAGCGGCTGTCGGAACGGCAACTTGGAATACTCACACCCTGTTTAATAATATTTTGGATATGGGAGTATATGACGGCATCTTTGTTAAGGGGTTAGAGACTGCCGGTGCCGGCTTGGCAAGTGGTAAGCTTGCTCTCCTTGCAGCATATCCTACTAATCCTTACAACTGGGTAAGCGCTTTCACACAGTGGAACAATCTTATGGGTGATCCTGCCACCCATTTATGGACGGACACACCTTCTCTCTTAATGGTCGAGCATACAGACGCTGTCTATTTGGGCACTAATTTTGTGGATGTAATGGTTTCGAGTAACCAAAACCAGCCCGTTGAGGACGCCCTGGTTTCTGTGGTGTCATCGGATGGTGAGCTGCAATATATTGGATATACGAATGAATTGGGAGAAGCTACACTGATTTTTGATCAATTGGTGGAAAGTGACATGACAATAACAGTCACTAAGCGGAATTGGAAACCATACCAAGGGTCTCTTTCTCTTCTTACGGGCGATATAATGGTAAACTTTGATGGTACTTCTAATATTTTTGTGAACGATGAAATCGGGAATGCCGACGGTTTGGTGAATCCGGGTGAGACGATAGGTTTATCGCTCCCGCTGAAAAACTACGGTTCAGAAAGTGCGACAGGTGTGATTGCACACATGACGTCAGGATCTGAGCTTATAACAGCATTGGATTCAACAGTTATTTACGGAGAGATAGCACCAGGCGAATCGATTTACGGAGATCAATTTACCTTTGTTCTGATGCCCTCTGCGGTTCAAAGTGAAGATTTGGATTTACATCTAGAAATAACTGATGATATGGGTAACGTATGGCAGTCAGCGATCCCTGTGGAAGTCAGTGGCAGTCTTCTTCAGATATACAGTCTGGATATCGCCAATCCGGGAGAGACGACTGAACTAACAATGGTACTTAAGAACGAAGGCGAAACGGAGTGCGGGGACGTATTTGTAAATTTGAGTTATCATGGTGAACTACTGGAAATTGTTGACAGCGTCGGCACATGGGGTTCGATTCCTCCCGGAGAGTATGCAACCTCCTCAGATGGGTTCACTGTTACTACCGCAGAAGATGTAATTAATGGAACTATGATTCCGCTCAATGTCCACATCCAGAGTACGGAAGGGTACGATCAGACTGAAATTTATCACCTGCAAGCGGGTGAAGTTACGGTTGAGGATCCCCTCGGCCCTGACGAATACGGATACTATATCTATGATATGGGCGATATTGGCTACGATTTAGCACCGTTCTATGACTGGGTTGAAATTGATCCCGGGCATGGCGGGAACGGGACGGACCTTAATCTCAGTGACAACGGAAATGGAAATTACAGCACTTCCATCAAGCATATTGACCTTCCCTTTGTCTTTCGCTTCTACGGGGTGGACTACGATGAAATCACCGTTTGCTCGAATGGTTGGATTGCTCTCGGATACTCCACCATGGAGTCGTTTAGGAACTATCCCATTCCTGGACCTGGCGGACCTTCTCCAATGATTGCAGCTTTTTGGGATGATCTTAAAACCACCAGCGGGGGGGATGTATTTGGCTATGAAGATCCGGGTGGGGAGTACATTATTATAGAGTGGTCCGACATGAGAACTCAAAACAACAACCACCTTGAGTCATTTCAGGTAATCCTCTACAATATTGCCGTTCCCCCATACGGTGATGGTGAGATAAAAATGCAGTACAATGAGTTCAACAATACGTCGTCAGGGAATTTCGGTGGTTATCCTCCAGTTCACGGGGGGTATGCGACTATTGGGATTGAAGATCATTTAGCAGCTTGGGGTCTGCAGTACACGTTTAATAATGAGTATCCGACCGCTGCCGCTCCCCTAGGAGATGAGACAGCATTATTTATTACGACGAGATCTTCTTCGGTTCTCCCAATGCCTGAGTTAGTCTACTCGCCGGACTCTGTTGATATGGTGGTTGAAATAGGCGGGACAACATCTAATGAAGTAATAATTTCAAACGGCGGTGACGAAGGCTCAACACTGAACTATACCATTGAGAAAGCTCCGGCTCCGCCTTTTGAGGTTAGCGCCGGTGGGCCAGATACTTTTGGATATGAATGGAGTGATTCAGAAACAGACCCGAGTCTGGGTTACGATTGGATTAATATCCCCACGGCCAATGAGGTGACTTTTACCCACAACGATGTAGCATCTGGGCCATTTGACCTAGGATTTGATTTCCCTTTCTACGGGGAGATTTATACCCAGTGCATCATTAATCCAAATGGGTGGGTTGGTTTTGGTGATGACTGGGCCGGTTGGCAGAATACAGACATTCCCGATCTGGACGCACCCCGTCCTGCTGTTCTTGGATTTTGGGATGATCTGGATCCACTACAAGGTGGTTCCGTGTATTACTATAACCTATCGGATAAGTTCGTAGTTTGGTTTGATGACGTTATACACTATCCCGGTTCAATCGAAGGTACGTATAATTTTCAAATAGTATTGCATATCGATGGGGAAATCCAAGTTAATTATCAGTCAGTATCTGGAAATGCTAGCTCACAGACAATCGGAGTCCAAAACGCCAGCGGAACTGTGGGGCTTCAGGTGGTCCACAATGACGATTATGTGGAGGATAACCTTTCACTCCACTTCCGGTTTCCCCAACCAATAGATTGGATGACGCTTACAGGAGAACTGAATGGGAGTCTCCTATTCGGTGAGAGTGCTGTGATTGGCGTGGAGGCGGATGCCACTGACCTACAGTTGGGAAATTATGGTGGTCTACTTACCATAACTTCAAATTTTCAACCGCTAGAAACTATTCCGGTGAACCTCACTGTGACCGGCTACCTTCCACCGGTAGCTGTAGATGATTACTACACAGTATCAGAGGATGACACTTTGGCCGTTGTGTCAGAAGAAGGTGTCATAGCCAACGATTCTAACCCCAATGGTGATACTCTCACCGTAGAACTTGTAAGCGATGTTGGTTCCGGACACTTGTTGCTGGAAGCCGATGGATCTTTTATCTACATTCCGAATTCGAACTTCTTCGGTGAGGATAGCTTTAGCTATACGGCAAGTGATGACTCCATGCAGTCTGATATTGCTATTGTGACCATTGCAGTAGAGCCAGTGAATGATCCACCAGGAGATTTTGAAGTGTTAGCCCCAGCCCTTGACACGACCATTGTTATCACTCCCAGGAATCTTTCGGATTCACTTACGTTTCAGTGGAGTGAATCTGAAAACGTAGATGAGGATGAGATTTTATACAGCCTAACCAATGTGGAAGGTCTGGATTTCCTTGAGGAGTTCGTAGAGATAGAATCTACGGAGCTCGTCATAATTTATGAAGAACTTGCGGCGCTTATGGGTGAAGATATGGTATCAGGTTATTGGAATGTGAGCGCTGATGATGGTGAATATGTTATCTCTGCTGGTAACGGGCCCTTTGCTCTAACTATTGATAAGACATCCCTGAGCTTAAATGGGGTCGTCATCCCGACGGAATATTTTCTACATCAGAACTATCCCAATCCTTTCAACCCCGTGACAACAATCGTCTTCGATCTTCCAGAAGCAGTAGATGTCCGGATAGAGATTTTTAATGTTCTTGGTCAGCGAATTCGAACTCTGGTGAACCGTCCTCACCAGCCGGGAAGCTATCGGTTGCAATGGGACGGTAAGAGTGATTCTAGGGCAGCTGTAACATCGGGTATGTATATATGTCGCATTCAAGCTGGAGACTATATACAAGAGCGGAAACTGCTCCTTATGAAGTAATCTTCTCGGCACCTGAGAAAACCATATTCTAACAAATGTTTAAGTTGGATTACGAATGGGAGTGGCTTGTACTGGCCACTCTTGTTTTTCTCACAGCCCTGCTCATTGTGCTGGGTCTGAGAGAGTTTTTACAACTTTCTCGTTCTGTAGCGAAAATCCCTATCCGAATTCATGTAAACGGTTCACGCGGGAAGTCATCAGTAACGCGTCTGATTTCAGCTGGCTTGCGGGCGGGCGGCTTAAAGGTATTAGCAAAAACAACCGGCACAGCTCCAAGAGTGATAGGTTTTGACGGGATTGACCGTTCAGTTCATCGCCTTCGGTCTGCTTCCATCAGTGAACAGATTAAGGTATTGGATTCATTCTCCAAACAGAAGCCCGATGCTGTAGTGTTGGAGTGCATGGCGGTTCAGCCTGAGTATCAATGGATATGTGAACAGCAGATGGTTCGAGCTACTTTGGGGGTGATCACAAATGTTAGGTCAGATCATCTATCAGAGATGGGTCCTTCATTAAAAAATGTGGCCATGTCATTGAGCAACACCATTCCCCAAAATGGACAAATGGTAATTGGGGAAGACCATTTTTCTGCGGAATTTGAAAAAGTGGCGGCCAAACGTAATACGAAGCTGGACGTTGTCATGGCTGATGCTGTCTCCTCAGAAGAAATTGCAGCCTTTCAAGAGACAGTACATGCTGATAATGTTGCTGTTGCTTTGAGAACTTGCGAATTGACAGGGATCGATAGAACTGTTGCGCTGGAGGGGATGGTTACTGCAGCGCCAGATCCCGGAGCTGCAGCTTTCATGGAACTTCGCTCTAATGAAAAAGAAAACACGTTCTTTAACGCACTCGCCGCCAATGATCCTGAATCTACCGGTGTTCTCTGGTCGCTGGCATTTGAGAAAACTACTCGGTCAAAGGTTGCTGTTTTCCTCAATTCGAGAGAGGATCGTCGTCAACGGACACACCAGCTCCTGGGCCTTTTGGGGGATCAAATGCATACCGATCTGCTGGTTATACGAGGGGATCATATTCCTCCAGTACTCCATCATGATGGAATGGAGATTAAGATTTTCCCAGCTTCAGTCCAGCCTGAGGAAGTTGCAGAGTATTTTATGAATTTGGATGACCACTTAATATTTGCCATGGGGAATATTGTTGGCTGGGGGCATGAATTTGTGGATTATCTTCGAGAGAACTACACCAATGGTTGAAATTGCATTAGGCTTGGGGATAGTCCTCAGTTTAGTCCTGACAGAAACACTTGGTGTAACTGCCGGCGGCTTGATCGTACCTGGATACATTGCCCTCTATCTGCATGATCCACTGAGAGTGATCGGAACGTTTGCAGTAAGTTTGATAGTATTTGGAATCGTGCGACTTCTCAGTTTTAGGATGCTTATTTTTGGGAAACGCCGGCTGGTAATATGCTTGCTTCTGGGATTCCTCCTGGGGGCTCTGTCCAAGCAATATCTCTTTTTCGCCGAAGAGCAGTTGAGTCTTGCTGCCATCGGTAATATTATCCCTGGTCTAATTGCCAGTTGGATGGTACGCCAGGGAGTCGCGCGTACAATCAGTGTAGTAATGATTACCGCAATAATTGTACAGCTTACCCTCATGGTCATAGGTCTGGAAGTTCCCCATGTTTAGGCCGTATATCCAAAGATTGGAGGTACTTATTGTCTTGGCACTCTTTTCTGCGGGACTTTTCTATTGGGCTGCAACTTCAACAGTTATTGTTAAAGCCCGGGGTTATGATTTGAAGATCTCTGCAGCTGAAAAGATGACTGAAGCCATGACTGTCCTTAAAGAAGTTCGTCTTGGGAGTGAAGGGGTTATAATGGACGATAACCCCAATGATCCAAACGGTACAATGTTGGTTGGTTCCGGGGCTACTCCAATTACTACAGATAGGGGTAATCTAGATGCCAAACTGACCACGCTTAACCCAAATTTCTCAGCAATTATAGTCGATATGCTGCTTGCTGCAGATGTGGGACAAGGTGATACAATTGCAATGGCGTTAACTGGCTCTATGCCCGGTGCTAATATAGCTGTTTTAGCTGCTTGTGAAGTTATGGATATTTACCCTGTAATAATTACCTCGGTTGGGGCATCAGAGTGGGGCGCTACGGATCCATATTTCACCTGGGTCGATATGGAATCTGAACTAGTGAGAGGTGGCGTATTTAAATCATCCTCTATAGCAGCCTCAGTGGGAGGTGGCGGTGACTCAGGAAAAGGGCTTAGCAGAAATGGTCGAGATCTACTCTGGGAAGCTATCTACCGAAACAATCTGCAACTAATTCAAGAAAAATCTCTCAATTCAAGTATTGCCAGAAGAATGACTTTGTTTAATGAGAGTCTAACTCTTTCAAATTATAAGGTATACATTAATGTGGGGGGTGGAGCCGCCAGTGTTGGACCCAGGATTAATGCTCGTTTAGTACCACCGGGTTTAACATCCGCAGCATCTCTAAGGGGGGGCTTGTCAGACTGTGTCCTCAAGAGGTTTGTAGATAGTGACATTCCTGTTATTCATATTCACAATATTGATGAACTTACGTCGAAGTACGATCTCCCTTTTTCTCCCATACCCACTCCTAATATTGGTGATGGGCAAATATTTTCTCGGCATACGTTTAACCAAGTAAATTCATTCATTGCGTTGATTTTATCCCTGGGCAGTCTGATAATAGTTGGTATGAAAAGTCATAGAAAGATAAAAGAGGCCGTGGAGTATGATCCTGAAGTATTGCTCTAAAAAATCATCCTCATTGATTCTCATTTTACTCCCTCTGTTGTTCTCAGACGGTTGGACAAAAACTGTATCACCCGCTCAGAAAGACAAAAAGGAAATTCTTATAATTGGCGAAAAGCGGAGGACCTATTATCAGCTTCATAGAGATGAATTGGTTTATGAAATTCAAGGACCGCAGCGATTGAGAATTATTGCCCGGCGGGCAGTTCCAAGAAGAGATAATAAGTTGCAGCCTTTTGGTTACAGCATGATTTTGGACGAAGAGGATGAGTTGACAGTCAAGCATGAACAAAAACGTTCAAAAGGAGTCACTTCACCTCAGCATCCGGGACACGGTTACACCCATTCAGGTAAATACTACCTGAATATTCCCAGTGGACTCCACACCCTCGTCATCCGGCCGTTGACTAAGCGCAGTTCGCCTGTGTTGATACGTCTCCTTACTGAGCGCTTCGAAAAGAAAGTTGAGGGACGTCTACTGATTCCTGATGATGAAACAACACTAAAACATCTGCAGGTAGAAGAGAAGAAGTATCGCTACTATCAATTAATCCCCGGCAATAAAATAGCAGTCAGTATAGAAGAAGCAAAAGAGATAGTCGTTCTCAGCCGCTTGGCATTCGAAGACGGAATGCCATCAGAAGAGAATTACCGTTTGAGGATTAGAAAGGACGAAAAACTTCTAGGCACCTATTTCTTTACGTCCGAGAAATCTGATGTGAGTACTATTGTGGAGGATAAAGATATTGTACCCGGGAAACGCCGCACTGCCGAGGTGGAAGTTAATGGTACTGCAAGTACCTTAACAGTTGAGTTGCTTGATAAAGGAAAACGGGTTTATATCAGATGTGTTGGCTATGAGTAAGATGAAAACAACACTATTTCTACTAATTTCATTGTTGATAATTCAACCTGTAGAATCACAGTCATTGCTGGATAGAATGCGCGTACCTATCTACGTGAAGCCATCTGTGACAATTGGCTACGACAACAATATACTCCGGTTTTCATCAACTGAGATCGGAGAGACTGTACCCAATGATCCTGCCATGGGTGATGCCGAAACATTCGACAGTGAGATTATATATCCGAGCATCGAGATTTTGTACAGTCCTTTTCTATCTATGGAGCATGAGACAAATATCCACATGTCATTCGGAAGCACACAATATGGACAGTCAAAAAACAAATCTTATTCGTCTCTCTCGTTCAGACTCGAGCATCATCTTGGATCCTATCAATGGCTGAAAGCAGGGTATTCACTTCAGCCTGATTTATATCTTAGGCCTTACCGGGATAATGACGCCATTTTGGATTTGCCTATCCCATGCAGTTTTAGCAACGAAACGATTTTTATCTCTTATAGCCACCCATTGTCCAGATGGATTTGGATGACGATAAAAGCTAAACAGACTTCCCAGTATTATGATTCGCATTTCACTGAATTTGATACAGAAGTAAGATCAGGTTATTTCCGATTCAGCTTTAAACCTGTTAACCAACTACAAACTTCAATTTGGCTGGAAAATGGTAAGGGAGATAATACAACATTTAGTGACGGTTATTTTGCTACGACATTAGATCGTTCATATCTCTTTAATAGAATTGGAGCCAAGATTGAGTGGGTATTAAAACAGCAATCTGCGAAGGTTAAATTCTCCATAGATTATGATAATCGTCTTTATGAAACTGAAAGTGTGGATGATCCTCTGCACAGCGGACGAAGTCACGACGACTTTCGTTATAAGTTGCAGTTAGAAAAGGAATTCATCAATGGTGTATCGGTTGAGGGTGAGATACGATATCGTGAACGGATATCTGATTCTGAATTCGAATGGGTAACCGAACTGAAAAGCTTTCGAAAAACTGAGTTCTGGCTTACGTTCAGCTACGAATTTGTTTTAGACCTTTTTTACTAATTATATCATGAAACTACTTATAAAAGATGCATTGGCACTGAGCGCACTCTTATTATGGGGGTGTATTACCCCATCGGAACCGTCAGGAGTCAATGTAGAAAATATGATAACTTTGGAGACGGTGGGATACTGCCGCGATATAGATTTAAATGATTCCCTCCTTGTAGCCGCTGCCGATCAGAACGGCTATGTAATTTATTCCATCGATTTTGGAAGTGACGGCTCGTTTTCCTATAATGAAATTTATGGCACCGAACCTGGGGATCATGAGGGGGAAGAACTCCAGGGCGGCGAGGTTCACATAGCCAGCAGTTACAACTATTTTCTGCTAATGGATCAAGCCGATGCCCTTTACTATGTGAATTTCACCGATGTTGATTCTGTTGGACGTGTTCCGTATCCTGGTTCCGAGAATCGTGATTATGTAAGGGGATTCAGCATTGATGAGACAGATAGCGAAAATCTGCTACTCTTTACTCTTAACCTAGCTGAGGATGGGAATTCTACCTTCATCTCTTCACGTTCTCTTATGTATGTTTACAGTGACGAAACGGACAAAGTAGATTTCTACTTTGCTGAGTTTGATCAGATCAGCGGCCTTAATCAGGATGCCAAAAACCTCCACCTGGGTGACAGCCTAATGGTTGTTGCAAATTCACAGATGGGTATAACCGTTTTTCACCAGAACAGTGACGGCAGTCTGAATGATAGTACTTTTGCTGCGTATGATATCAGTGGGGGGTACGAGGTGCAGACAGTCATGACTCAGGATGGTGTGGTATTTGCTGGGCTTTCCAATGATGGCGGTTGCCATATTGCCAAGGTGGAAGACAACGGAGAGATTATTTCGGAGATCCAGATCGCGGAAGGTTACAGTGTCCAGGGCATAGATCTGAAAGATGATGTTTTAGCCTTGGCGTGCGGAAGCGATGGTGTCTTATTGTATGAATGGAATGGGTTTGATTTCTCAACAGCATTGACAGAGTTAGGTCGTCTTAATTCGGATTATGCCTATAATGTGAAAGTGTACGATACTCAGAATATTTTTACTGCAACACGTGCAGGTATTCAGCTTTTTCAGCTGGGAGAGTGAAATGAAATATCTAATGTTTATCGTGTTTATTTTTTCGGTTTTGACAGCACAGTTTAACTGGCAGGAAAACGGTGTTTCTCTTCGCCAGGGAGCTCACATCGAGTGGCAGCGGACCGGTACCGTGGGTGAGAACGGAGAAGTCATCTTGGTCTGGTCAGATACACGTAATGGCGGCCGCAATGTTTATGCACAGAAAGTTGATGATTCGGGGCAAAACCTCTGGGGTGATGGAGGAGTTGCTGTGGTTTCTGAGGCTGGCCGCCAGGAGGATCCCCTCGCCATATCCGATGGGGCTGGAGGTGCTTACATTGTGTGGAAAGATTATCGCTATGAACTAGATGACGGTGATGTCTTTGTTCAGCATATACTCTCTGACGGTTCCCTGGATTGGGCAGAGGAGGGGATAGCCCTTTCAGACGTGGAAGGACCACAGGAGTTCTTAAACATGTGTTCCGACGAGATAGGAGGAGCCTTCGTAATTTGGAACGACCGGTCAACCGGATCCTCTATCGGAGGTGACGTTTATGCAACGCATCTTTCTTTAACAGGCGAAATTGTGGATGCTGGTACCGGGAAAGCAATCATTACAGACGGAGGTGACCGAGGGAGTATCAGTCTCGAAACAGGTGGGGCAGGTTATGCTAATCTGGTTTGGAGCGAGGTGGCAGACACGGATTGGAAAGTGCTTATGGGTCAAAGGTTGGATTTGGAATGTGAGACACTTTGGTCAGAGCCAGAGGAGGGTGGTAAGCTTCTCATTTCGTCTTCGTCGGGTGATATAAAAGCGCCAAGGGTTACACATGTGGGCGGGGATACGGCTGCTATCGTTTGGGAAGACTTTCGCTACAATCCTGTGAGCCCCGATGTATTCCTGCAGTTTATAGATGGTGACGGGAATGAACTTCTGAATAACGGCGGCATCGGCATCTGCATAAATTCCGGGCAACAGAGTGTTCCCCGGGTAAAAGCTAATGACAGCACGGCGTACGTAGTGTGGGAAGATTTCCGAAATCATTTTCTGTGGGGCGATGTCTATGGTCAGGCGGTAAGTATAGATGGAACAATTCTTTGGGAAGAAGACGGAAAACCTATCTCGGTTGCACTTCAGAAACAGACAGAACCGCGGCTGGTGGTGGATGGCAACAATGGTGTATATTTCATCTGGATGGATGAGAGGAATGCTGAGTATCCGCAAAACGATATTTTTCTGCAGAACATAAGTCGTGAAGGGGTTGAGATTTTTGAAGTGGATGGTCTGGCTATCACGCAGGCGACGAATTACCAGTTTAATCCACTAGTGCGCTCGGATGGAAACGGAGGAGCCTTTGCCTGCTGGGGAGATGGACGGACAGGGAGCGTCGGACTCTATATCCAGCACGTTACACCGGAGAGTGGTGTCACTCTGGAAGAGGATGGATTAGAAGTATATTTTGGTATTGGCGGAGATGCTCTATATCATCAGACGTTGCAGCTGGATGATAATAAAACTCTCATCTACTGGCAGGATATGCGCGCGGGTGGAGAAACCCCCCAGACATATGGTGTGATTATCACTCCCGATTTTGATCCTGCAGCATCTCTTAATGGAGTCCTCCTTTCAGCCAATCCACATCAATTGTTTCCACAGGCTGTTGCTACTGATAATCGCATATTTTTTTCATTCCAAGGTAAGGATGAGGAAGGAGCGCTAAATCAGTACTACCAGATTCTCGATTTCGATTTGAATACCATAAGTGATTCAACTGGTTTGCCAGTATACGAGAATCTTTTCGGCTTCAATCAGGAATACGCAGCTTTGACTTCCGGTGAAGATGGTTATATCTATTTTGCTTTTTCAGATCTCCGGGAATTAGACTATGATATTTATTTGCAGAAGTATTCAACTGAAGGTGACCCTCAGTGGTTAGATGGTGGTATCCTTGTGGGTGGGTTGTCGAATGATGATATTGTTCAGGCGGTAGAACCTCTCCCGGGAGCCGGCTGTGTGGTCTCATGGATGGGGGGACCTTGGAATGACTTGAACATTTTCGCCCAAGCTGTGGATGAAAACGGGGGAGTGGCCTCTGGATGGTCTGAGGAGCCCATGGTTGTCTCCGATGCAGAAGGGTATCAGCTAAATGTTTTGATGCACCGAGCAGGCGACAGTTTGGTCTTCATCTGGGAGGATACTCGCAATCAGAACAGCGACATCTTTGCCCAGGTCATCAGTTCAGGTGGAATTGTTTTAGGAGAAACCGATGGATTCGTTGTTACCGAGAAGCCGAACGACCAGAAAGTACCGTCAGCTGTTTTTAATGTCGCTACAAATGAGGTCTTTATTTGCTGGGAGGATTTTGAATCTGGTTACGATTTTGACCTTTTTAATGCGAGCATTAACATGGATGGTCTTATGGTTAGCGAAGAAACTGTCATCTCTTCTGAAGATGGCGACCAGCAGGAGCCGGCGGTAGGGCTTAGTGACGAGGCACACTACCTGCTTGCTTGGCAGGACTCGCGAGGCGGTGGCGAACCAGACATTTATTATCAGCAGCTTGGGCCTGACGGTGCTGTCTATTCCGAAGGAGGTACAGTCGTCTGTGATGAACCTTTCGCTCAGGAAACTCCACTCATCGCCCGTTATAACAGTACCGATGATACCCATATTATCGTCTGGCAGGACATGCGCAGCTCAGGAAAAGAAGAGCTTAGAAACGTCTATGCACAGTCCGTTACAATTGAAGAATCAGCAGTGGAATCGGGAGACATCTATCCAAGTATAATGGTTTTACATCAAAATTATCCAAATCCCTTCAACCCCAAAACTGTCATTAAATTCACTGTTACTGAAAGATCTGACATGCTAATCTCGATTTATGATCTGTCAGGTCGGGAAGTAAAAGAACTGGTGAACGGTGAACTGGTGAGTGGTTATCATCAGGTAATTTGGGATGGTAGAGACAATCATGGGCAGTCGGTTTCCTCGGGGATATTTTTCTGTAAGTTAGAAAGCAAATCTTTGGTTACCGGACAAAAGTATCGCCAAGCTATCCGGATGACTTTTATTAAGTAGACAGTTTTCGTTATAGAGTCAGCTTTTTTGTTGCACTTTCTGAAGCCGCCGTCTATTTTCATCTGCCATGTTTGCTGACATCTCTTTCCCTATTTCCAGTTATAAAGTATTTACCTACAAGATACCTGAGGAATTAATTGATTCTGTACAAATTGGTGTCCGAGTAAAAGTCCCCTTCGGCTCAAGAGGATCAGCCCAGGGTGTGGTGGTTCACCGTCATGAAAAGCCGAAATTCAAAGGCCGTATTCGCTCTATTAAGGAGGTGGTGGATGAGACGCCAATCTTTGATGCCAAGCTATGGGATCTTCTTAACTGGGTCAGCCGTCATTATCTGACACCATTAGGGCAGGTGATGCGAACTGCCGTCCCGCCGAAGCTCACTCAGTCGTACTCACCACCCGAGCAGTTGATGGTAGAGGCGAATGTGCTTAGTAACAGTGAATTGTCTTCACTAAAAGAAAAAGCACTACGCCAGTACGAGGCAATGGAGGTTCTTTCTCAATACGATGGAGCTGTTCCTGTTGCATCCATGAGCGCTGTTATTACAAACCCTTCAACCGTTTTTCGGGTGCTGGAGAAAAAGGGTTTTGTTACTCTGGAGAAAGTACCCAGGCTTCCTGACATGGCTGACTTAACTCTGGAGCCAATAGAGAAAGAGATCGTATTCTCCAAGGAACAGACAGCGGTAACCCGGGAACTTGAACGGGAGCTGGCTGAGAAGCGGTTTGTCCCTTACCTGTTCCACGGAGTAACCGGGAGTGGAAAGACCGAAATCTACATCCACCTTGCTCAAGAGGCGGAAGCAATGGGACGGCATTCTATTCTGCTTCTGCCGGAAATATCCCTGACACCCCAGATTGCGGCTCGTTTTCGGTCTGTTTTTGGAGAAAAGGTAGCCCTCTGGCACAGCAGAATGTCATCTGCAGAGCGGGCTTGGACGTGGCGGCAAATTTGCCAGGGTGTCTATAGTGTTGTCGTAGGCGCCCGAAGTGCTGTCTTTGCTCCGCTTAGAAATGTAGGGCTCATAATTGTAGATGAGGAGCAGGAAGGAAGCTATAAGCAGGAAAGTCCGGCACCTCGTTACCACGCTCGAGATGTGGCTCTTATGCGGGGGAAACTGAATGGGGCCTTAACTGTTCTTGCCAGCGCTACACCGAGTCTGGAGTCATTCTATAATCAGGCCGTAGGAAAATATGAATGCACAAGACTCAAGGTCCGTTACGGTAAAGCCAAATATCCCAAGGTGCAACTGGTGGATATGATGAAGGAACGAGAAGAGACTGACGATTACAGCGTTATTGTTTCAAGACTGTTGAAAGAGAAAATCACAGAACGGCTGGGAAAGAACGAACAGGTTATTCTACTGCAGAATCGTCGTGGTTATTCTCCAGTGATGGAGTGCAGGGATTGCGGTTGGGTAGAGATGTGCCGGAATTGTGAGATTACACTCACTTTTCACAAGACAGGAAACAGGCTCCGCTGTCACTACTGCGGTCTTGAACGGCAAGTACCCGTAACATGCCGTGAATGTCAAGGAGTAAATCTGGTGTTGGCTGGCTTGGGGACACAGAAAGTGGAGGATGCCTTAAATGAACTGTTTCCTGAAGGTCGATTATTAAGGATGGATATGGATACCACCCGCCGACGAGGCGCTCATGTTGAGATGTTGAAAAAATTCGGACAGAGAGACTACGATATTTTATTGGGGACGCAGATGATTGCCAAAGGACTGGACTTTGACAATGTCACATTGGTAGGCGTTATCAATGCGGATACGGGACTGTTTCTCCCTGATTTCAGAGCTGGAGAGCGTACGTTTCAGCTGATTTACCAAGTGGCCGGGCGGTCTGGCCGTGGCAGCAAACCAGGCGAAGTGGTGATACAGACAAACAATGCAGATCATCCCGCAGTGAAAATAGCGGCACAGCTCGATCTTGAAAAGTACTACAATATTGCAATGAATGAACGTCAGGAGCTCAAGTACGCCCCTTTCAGTTGGATGGCAAAGATTGAATTTGCCGGCAAAAAACAGTCAGCTGTCGAAAAGCGAGCCGTATCCACCACCAGAAATCTGAGGAACAAACCCCGGTTCATTGAGGTGCTCGGACCGGCCCCATGTCCTTTGGAACGAATCAGGGGAAATTATCGTTATCAGGTGGTATTGAAATCTCCGAAAGAGAAAGACAAGAACGGTGTAGCACTTCACCGGTTTCTGGAATCCAATCTGTTAAAGGGAGATAAATTGAAAACAAAAAAGGGAGTATCAGTCCATGTGGACGTCGATCCGGTATCGCTATTATAGCAGATTTATCACAGTAAGCTTACTGCTAATGATAGTTACTCAGGTTGATGCAGTAGGAGCCTATTCAATCTTAGAACTACCGTTTCATGCACGATCACTTAGCATGGCTGGAATAGGCACTGCAGATCCAAGGGGACAAGACGTTTCTGCATTCAACCCTGCCCTCTTAGCTTTAAGCGGAAATGAATCCCAGTATTTCTACCTTTCCTTACTTAGCCACCCAGCTGGAATTAAATCGGGGGCAGTTGTATGGCGGGCATCCTTCCGAGGATTTCCAGCGGCAATTACCATGAGGCATGTGAGCTATGGTGACTTTACAGAGTTTGATGATGACGGGAATAGGACTGGAACCTATGGTGCAGGTGACAGTTGGATTTCCGCTGCAGCCAGCTATCCTCTCATGCCCGGAGTTGCAGTAGGAGGTTCAGCCGGACTGCTAGTCAGTCAGGTTGACGATGTCTCTGCTACGTTGGGACTGATTTCCATCAGTACAGCAATAAATGTCCCAAGATATGATCTTCATGTAGGTCTGGCAGTCAACAATTTGGGTGTTACCTTCTCAAGCTTTACAAAACACGTTGAAGCGATTCCAACAAGTGTGGCAGTTGGCATCACAAAGAAGTTAAAATATCTCCCTCTAGAACTTTCTGTAGATGGCAGTTGGTGGAGCAAGGAAGAACGTGGTGTTCTCCGTGTGGGAGGAGAATTTAAGCTGCCACATGATTTATACTTGCGTTGGGGGACAAGTTCGTATAAGCTGGGACAGATGACACAGAATCTTTACCGTGACATTATAACCGGAACAGCTCTCGGTGTTGGACTAAAAATTGACAAACTGGCTGTTGATTTGGGGATCAATTACGGCGGAGTAGCCGGTGTTATTATGGGAGTTGGGACATCTTGGAGATTTTGATGTATAAGTAGTGAGTGCTCCCTTTTTATTCTTTCCCATCTGCCGGTATTATACCCGCTCTCCTCTTTTCTCTTTCATATCTTCGGCTTTCTGCTGAAACTCCTCTTTCCCAATTTGGCTGTTGAACTGCAGCCAGTGGGATGACACTATGGATATCAACGGGAAAAAAGAATCTCGTCTAGAAGAATTTAAGGCGAACCCTCGCAGAGCCGTTTGGTCGCTTGCTTTACCCATGATGTTTGGTCTAGCTATTCAGACTGCTTACATGATGGTGGATATGATGTTTGTGGGCCGTGTGGGTGAAGATGCTCTTGCGGCTGTACAGTTTACAGGTCCGCTTATATTCTTCGGTCTTGGAATTGTATTTGGACTCGGTTCAGGGATTACTGCAGTTATTGCCAATTTTATTGGGGCAGAGGACAAGAAAGGAGCAGACAACAGTGCTGAGCACGGAGTAGCTCTGGGTTTGATACTCGGAGCAGTTGTAACTGTTTCCGGATTTTTGTGGGGGAAAGATCTGCTTCTGTTGGCGGGAGCCTCTAATAATACCATCGGCCCGGCCTGGGATTATTTTAGCATTATCATCATCGGTTATATATTTATGGTTTTATCGGTTTTCTTCCGTTCCATTCTGACTGGCGAAGGCAATGTTCGTATGCCAGTTATGATTCAAGCTATGGGAACAGTGATGAACATCATCTTAGACCCCATCTTCATGTTCAAATTAGAGATGGGTGTTAGGGGCGCAGCTGTGGCCACTATTGTCAGTCAAACCGTAGTCTTTCTAGTTTTTGTTTATATGCTCTTTGTGAAAAAAGACGCTTATGTCAACTTTGCCATGAAAGATTTTTCTTTTTCCAGCGTGATTCTCAAGAAAATATTCCTAATTGGTATCCCCGCATCCTTTTCCATGGTACTCATGTCCAGTGGAAACTTTATCTTTAATAGGATTATTTCTGGAATGTTTTCCAGTGACACTCAAATGGGTGATCTTGCCGTTGCGGCGTATGGAGTAGGAAGTCGTGTAGATCATATTTTTCTCATGCCGTCTATCGCTATTGCTACCGGTTTGGTGACTGTAGTTGGGATGTTTCACGGCGCCCGTAGAATGGATCTTGTACGCCATGTTATCTACTACGGTATGAGCCGAGCAGTCCTTATCGGCATTATTCTGGGGGCAATATTTTATCTAAATGCTGAAGCTATAATTTCAGCATTTACGGATGATCCAACGGTCATCATATTTGGAAAGGATTATCTCCGTATCCTTGTTTTTGCATATCCCTTTATTGCAATCGGTATGGCCAGTGGGCGAATCCTGCAGGGGCTTGGATTCGGCATGCCTATGCTAGTAATTACGTTTTTACGAGTATTTCTCATTAGTGTAGTACTTACGATTATTTTTGTCTATTGGCTCAACAAACCAATTGAATGGATTTGGATTTCGATGGTGACTTCCATCGTTTGCTCAGCAATTGTGGCTTCTGTTTGGCTTCAATGGGGTCTGCGCAGAGTAGAAAAACGAATTAGTCAAATGGCACCTTCTCCTGCATGAGAGACAAAAGCCTACAGCTGACCTTCGCTCCCAAGAGTATATGCTTTGGTTGCGGCCCTGCCAATAAAGAAGGTTTACGTATTAACAGCTTTGTGGATGGGGACAGTGTAGTAGCGGAGTGGTCTGCAGAGAAGCATCATGAAGCATTCCCCGGTGTGCTTAACGGAGGTATTATAGGCGCTCTACTCGATTGTCACTGTAATTGGACCGCCGCCTACCATTTGATGAAAGCGGCTGGGGAAAACTACGTTCCATCCACCGTTACCGCTGACTACAGCATTAAACTTTTACGGCCCACACCGTCTGATAAGCCCGTTCATCTCCGGGCGTGGCTGGTGGAGCTGGAAGGGAGCCGTACGATAGTAGAGGGCGAACTGTCATCCGGAGACAATGTTTGTGCTACTTGCCGCGGTACCTTTGTGGCAGTGAAGAAAGGGCATCCGGCATATTTTCGCTGGTAGATATTTCATTGATCATCCCGATAAAATTAACAGGAGCATAATTTATGAAGGTAGCAGTCAACGATTTCGTTCGCCGTCAAGTTGCCGGTTCAGGAAAAACCTATTCACCTGATCTATCGTTCGAAGAGATAGTTCAGCACGCCTTGGAACAGATGGAGGCAGGACACTTCCGGGAGGGATATCGTGAAGGTGTGAGTATCGTGGATGTAGATCATTCTCTGGTTAAACATTTTGTCTGCCCCTTCGTGCGCATTGACGAGAGTATTAAACTAAAAGCCCAAGTAGTCCGCCGGAGGGAAAGTGAAGAGCCCTATATTAGAATGAGAGCAGCAAACGGTGAAGCACTACCTGCCGGAAAGGTAGAACTGATTCTATACAGACATGATGTGCTAATGGAGAACGATGAACAGTCTACCGATGCTGACTGGGAACTCATCAGCATTCATGCCATCCCGGAAGGGGTGGATGAACTCCCCATGGGACCCGTGACTATGATGCGAAATCAATTAGTACTACCGGGCGGTACTAAGGCACAATACTCATCGGAAGAGTGGGTGGCGGCAGTGAAATTTTGGCAAGAATATGCAGCACTGGAAAAGATTTGAGAGTTGGTTAAGGAAACAGATTCTATTCGTTGTGTTCGTGAATCATGGGGACAAAGCGGACCGGGATAGTCTCCTGTGTAGTAACCTGTCCGGTTTTGTCTTTTTTCACTACTCGCATATCCTGCCCAAAAGATGTTTTACCTACGGGAAGTACCATGAGCCCTCCAGACTTTAGCTGATCCACTAACTTTTTAGGAATCTGTTCCGGTGCTGCAGTTACTATGATTCGATCGAATGGTGAGTGTTCTTCCCACCCATTATAGCCATCACCAATTTTGACAGTCACATTGTCGTATCCCAACTTATCCAGTCTATTGGCGGCTTCTTTCCCAAGTTCAGGGATAATTTCTATTGAATAGACATGATTGACCAGTTTAGACAATATTGCCGCTTGATAGCCTGAACCGGTGCCCACTTCCAGGACAATGTGATGGGTGTCCGGCTGAAGGATTTCTGTCATATAAGCTACAATGTATGGCTGACTGATAGTCTGGTTATGACCTATGGGTAACGGTCCATCAGCGTAAGCAAGATCGCGAAGCGATTCTTTAACAAATAAATGACGGGGTACATCGTTCATAGCTTTGATAACTCTTTCGTCACTTACCCCTCTGTCTATAATCTGATTCTCAATCATGGCCTGCCTCAGGAGTTGGTAGAAAAGTGTATCATCTTCGACGGATTGACCTTCAGCATTTACACACGCCAAAAGCATGGTAAGTTGTAAATAGAAAGAAATGTTCTTCCATTTCAATTTTCTGCCTCTTTATGAAAGGTAGTGTTTGTAATGCTCTTAGTCAAGGGCTGAAGGAAAAAACTTTATTGGATAAATCACCAAGCTCAGTAAGATTTGCAGTTGCCATGACACAAAAAACGAAGTATCCCTTTACCATCCTGCCTATACTTTTGTTATTATGCAGTGTAACTGTTTCTGAGATTCCTATCCAGCTTCTACGTTTATCAGGTCCTTTAGCGGATCGAGAAAGTGAAATTTCCGGTCTTGCTTGGAAAGGTGATCATCTCATTTTTTTGCCAGAGAACCCGGAACGGTTTCCGCTGGGTGAATACGGCTCTCTCTTTTATCTCACACGCTCAGAATTGGTCCAGGCTGTAAACAGTGAGAATGATCACGATCTTCTGCCCAAGGCCATCCCCTTTGACGATGGGGGTCTACTCAGTAACATTCCTGGATTCGAAGGATTTGAAGCGATTGCCTTCTTGGACGATGAACTGTTCATGACGATAGAAGCAAGAACCAACGAAGGAATGATGGGTTACTTGGTAAAAGGAGAAGTGGAGTCCGGTTCAGGTGTGATTCGTCTAGATCCGACAACTCTTCGGGAGGTAAGCCCACAATCTGATGTCCACAACATGACATACGAATCGCTGGTTTTAACCGGTGCTGGATTGATGACTTTTCATGAGATTAATGGTGTTGGGCTAAATTCAAATCCTGAAGTTGTGGTATATGATTTTGAGTTAGCAGTGAAGCCATCTCTTGCTCTTGAACATCTGGAATATCGAATAACTGATGCTACCGATATTGATAGTGATGGAAGATTTTGGCTTATAAACTATTATTGGCCTGGTGATGAAGCCGTCATGTCTAATAAAGATCCTCTCGCGGAACGTTTTGGAGAGGGCCCAAGTCATTTGAAATCTGAGGCTGTTGAACGACTGGTGGAGTTTAAGGTCGAAAACGGTCGAGTAAAGATGACAAACCACCCTCCCATTCAACTTGAGCTGATAGAGAATGATTCGAGAAACTGGGAAGGGATAGTCAGGTTTGGTGAATCAGGTTTTCTAATGGTGACGGATAAATATCCTACAACAATTTTTGCCTTTGTGCCTATTAGTGAGCTAGACAAATAAAAAATCACTATAGATTTCGCATTATTTCACTCTTCCTCATCTTTCTTGTTGTGTCGGGAATTGCGCAAAATGATTCCTATCTGGTGCTTGTCTCATTTGATGGATTCCGTTACGATTATCCGGATATTGCCGAGACACCAAACTTAGACCGATTGGCGAGAGAAGGGGTGAAGGCAGCCTCCCTTCGACCGATTTTCTTGACTAAAACATTCCCCAATCACTATGCCATCGCTACAGGAATGTATGCAGAGAATCATGGGATTGTTTCCAACAGATTCCGTGACCCTGAGTGGGATGAAGTCTATAAATTAAGTGATCGTTCTGTTCTGCAGAACGCAAAATGGTACGGTGGAGAGCCCATCTGGGTTACGGCTGAAAAACAAGGAGTCAAAACCGCATCCTATTACTGGGTTGGCTCAGAAGCTCCCATCGGAGAGAAGCTCCCCAGTTATTTGTTTTACTACGATCAGGATGTTCCGTTCAGCGATCGTGTGGAACAAATGGTGACATGGCTGGAGATGCCGCCTGAGGAACGCCCGCACCTGATTCTGCTCTACTTCCATCAGCCTGACTGGACCGGTCACGAATATGGGCCCAACTCGCCGGAAACTCGCCGAATAGTAGAGCAGGCCGATTCCACGTTGGGATTGATCTTGACGGCGCTTGATACGCTGGAGGTTGGTGGTGATGTGAATCTGATGATTTGCTCCGATCACGGTATGTCAGAAGTCACCGCTGAGCGATTGATTTTTCTTGAGGATTACATTAATGTAGCAGATTTTGAGTTGAGCGGGAGTGACCCTTTTACATTTGTGGCGCAAATTGAAGATGGTCCAACGCTCGTGTCTGCGGCAGATCGACTGCGGAGAGCACATCCTCACTTAAAAGTTTATCTTAAGAATGAATTCCCTGAAAGGTGGCACTATCAAGACAACCGTAGAATACCCGATCTTCTGCTTCTTGCAGATGATGGATGGTATATTGTTTCGAGCCGGGAAGAAGCTTCAAAGCTGTGGATGCTAAAGAAAAATCAAAATGCTGTCTGGGGTACACACGGTTACGACAATAAATACAAAAGTATGCACGCTATTTTCTATGCCCGAGGAAGAGCCTTTAGAACAGGGTACGCAATGAAGACTTTTACCAATGTTCATATCTATCCGCTAATCGCAGAAATTCTCGGGATTGAACCGTATTCAGAAATAGATGGGAATCTCGATTCGGTTCGCGTGATGCTGAATGATTATGAGTAAGAGGAATTTCATCAATATTTGAGTTCAAGAGATAATTGACCTAAATTCAGCATTATCCAATAGATCTGAATTCGCCACTTGGATTCTTTCTATCATGTTAATAGTTAAACAAATTCATTACGCAATAGAAAAGGTAAATGAATGTCTAATGAAAATCAGATTGTAGCTATTATTGGCGGGGCTGTGGCTGGTTCAGAAGCAGTATATCAATTTACTGAGCGGGGCGTTCGCTGTGTGGTTATTGAGCAGAACGATCTCCCTTACGGAAAGATTGAAGACGGTCTCCCCAAGTGGCACGTGAAGCAACGGCGCAAGGAGATGGATCTCATGGATTCCCGCATCGGGCACGAGCTGGTGGACTATGTGCCGCTGACACGACTCGGCCGTGATATTTCATTTGAAGAACTCCAAGCTATGGGGTGGAGCGTGATCCTTCTTGCCAACGGGGCGTGGAAGGATCGTCCTTTCCCCATCAGGGAGATAGAGCAGTTCGAGGGGAAGGGATTCTTCTACCAGAACCCGTTCGTTTACTGGTTCAATCACTACCATGAGCCCAATTATGCCGGCCTTGAAATTATCATCCCGGACAGCGTCCTTGTGGTGGGCGGCGGTTTGGCATCTATTGATGTGGTGAAGATACTTCAGGTTGAGCTTGTGTCAAAGGTGCTCAAGGATCGCGGGATCGAGATCAGCACTCTTGAGTTAGAACATAAAGGTATCCCGAAATCTCTGGAGGAGTTTGATCTTACTTGGGATGACCTAGAGTTGCAGGGAGCATTACTAATTTATCGCCGAAATGTGCGCAATATGCCCCTGGCATCTATTCCTGAAGGATCTGCGCCGGAGAGGGAAGAAAAAATACGCCAGACCCGGGCGAAAATTTTGAAGAATGCTCAAAATAAATATCTATTTAGATTCAAGGATCAAACACAGCCCGTCGGAATCATGGAGGAAAACAGCAAGTTAGTAGGTTTGAAGATGATCGAAAACGATATTGTTGACAATAAGGCAGTATCAAAAGAAGGGTCAGAATTTGATTTGAAATGCTCTATGGTTATAAGTTCTATCGGCAGTATCCCCGAGCCAATTGACGGAATACCCATGGAATGGAGTACTTACGATATAAAAGACGAAGCGACCGGTGCAGTAAATGGCCTCGAACATGTGTTTGGTGTGGGTAATGCCATAACCGGCAAAGGTAATATTCGTGTTTCCCGCAATCATTCCAGAGAGGTGGCTGCCTTCGTAGCCGAGAACCGTCTTGTAGAAGATGGAGTGGACGTGGAATCTGTACGTATGAAAGTTAAGGAGCTGCAGAGGAAAGCCGGCTACAATGGCAACTATAAGGCGTGGGTGGCGGCAAATACCCGGGACTAACTCATCTTCAGACGAACCCCGTTATAATATAAAAGTATTGGTCTTTTTCAGAAAGTAAGAGCCAAAGGCCGCTTGACCCCCGCGGAGATATAGATGGAGAGGATGTTGGGGATTTCCTCACTATTATAAAATTCTTCCTCGTAGCCTAAAGTCAATTGAACATTTCTCCAGATGGGTATGTTCAGCTCAACTGAAAGCTCATATCGCGACTGATCTCCTTCCCCCGGAACACTATCGCTCACTTGTTTAAAGTTCTCGAAGTCGAGAGCAAGGTAACTGCGGCCTATGTCCACGTCCCAGAAAAGTCCCCACTTAAGGTAGGATGTTTTACGGGTGTCGTTAAGATAATCCGACATGTCGTAGGAGAGGGCTGCTTCCGCCGTAAGGTGAGTAGTGGGCTTCTCGAAAACAAAGCCGCCGAAACCTTGGTTATAGTGGTAGCGTATCTTCAGATCACTGATACTGTTGTGCCGAAGCGACATGACGGTAAAGCGGTAGATTTCAGGCGCTGATGTAAACTTCTGACTCGACTTGTAACGGGCGGTGGCGATGGTCGCATCTGGAAGATACATCCCCAGCAGTCGTAGATCATGGAATGTGTTACCGTGAATCCGCTTGATGCGGTAGAGCCCAATGGCTCCCGATGACGACTCCTCTTGAGCTGCGCCCATAAGGAGGTAGTGAGTCCATTCAGGAGGTTGATCGGGCAGATCGTGTGCACCTAGAAAGCATGTGAAGAGAAAAAGCGGTGCCCATGATCTCCTGAGCATTACTGGCGAATTCGGTAACCCCGATGAAATAGATACGTTCCTGCCGCAGTAAATAAAATCGTCATAATTGCGGCTGCGAAGAGAGAAATCCCGATGGAAGAATCTGCGGCCCCTCCGCCGAGGACTGAGTAGCGCAATCCGTTGATGACGTAGTAGATGGGATTGGCCATGGAGAGCGTTCGCCAGAACCCGGGCAGCATGTTGATGGAGTAGAAGACGCCGCCCAGAAAGATCAACGGAGTGATAAAGAAGTTCACCATGGTGGCGATATTGTCCCAGCTTTCAGCCATAATGCCGATGATCAGCCCAACACTGGAGAAACTCCACGATACCATCAACAGGAAGAGCAGAACATAGAATGGATGCTCCAACGGCATTCCGGTGATAGCCATGCCGAGGAGCAAAACCATTACTCCATTGATGAAGCCTCTGGTAGCTCCGCCGATGATAAATGAAAATGCCAGTTCGAGATTGCTGAGAGGAGTTATGAGCATATCCTGAAGTTGTCCCAGTAGCTTCATTTGCAGGAGGCTGGAAGCTGTGTTGTTGTAAGCGTTGGTGATGACGTTCATCATAATAAGACCGGGAATGATATAAATGGTGTACGGCACATCGTTGATAGAAGATATCCGTTGCTGCAGGGTGAAGCCGAAGATGATGATATAAAGGGCTGAAGAAATCACTCCCGGAAATACTGTCTGTCGATAAACCGAGAGGAAGCGGGTCACTTCTCTCGCCACCAGTGTCCGGAAGCCGACCCAGTTAATATGTTGTACTAAGGTTGTCACCTTTTAATTTTCTATTTTTGATTTTCACCACTCACCAGCCCACCATTTACCACTCTACCACTTCCTACTCACCAATCGTTTTTCCTGTAAGCTCAATGAAAACATCTTCCAAGCTTGACTTGGTGACCTTTACTTCATGAATGCTGCATCCATTGGAAGAGAGGGCGTCAACAATGCCGGTCAACGCTTTCTCGGGATTATCCACAGTGAAGATAACTCTCCCTCCATCTTCCGACGGCTCGTAGGCAAATGTCATATTGCTCAGCCGATCTTCCATGGCATCTTCCCATCCAGAAACTTGCACTTCCACACCTCCCTTGCCCAAAGAGCGAATGAGTTCCGCAGGGGTTCCTTCTATCACAATTTTACCTTCATCTATGATTGATACTTTCTCGCACAGCTGCTCGGCTTCCTCGATGTAGTGAGTAGTGAGGAGGATAGTTTTTCCCTTGCTGTGAAGCTCACGAAGATAATTCCACAACATCCTGCGGAGTTCAACATCTACGCCAGCTGTGGGCTCATCCAGAATGAGAATATCAGGATCATTTACCAGCGATTTGGCAATCTGGAATCGTCGCTTCATCCCGCCGGACAACTGCCGAATCTTGGAATCGCGCTTGGCTGTGAGGCCAAACTGTTCCAGAAGGCGTTCAATGGTTGGTGCCGCTTCTTTTTGAGTGATTCCGTAATACCCTGCCTGGAAGTAGAGGAGTTTTTCGATGGAGAAGAACCAGTCACTGGTGAAGTCCTGAGGAGAAACGCCAATCTTCGAGCGCGTGTAGCGAAAGTCCCGAACGATGTCTTTACCGAAAACGGAGACGTTTCCACTTTGGAGTTTTACCAGTCCGGTGATGATTCCGATGGTAGTAGTCTTCCCGGCGCCGTTGGGTCCCAGCAGACCGTAAAACTCCCCGGGCATAATAATAAGATCAATCCCGCGGAGGGCAGGGACATCGTCATACGACTTGGTAAGGTTACGAACTTCAATGGCTGCGGACATGATTGGAATTTATCTCATCGGGCGGTGAAAATCAGGGTGTTTGTGAAACGAAGGCTAACAGGTGTATACCCAAACTGATGTTTGAGATTGCGACTGATAGATTTACTGCGCTTATCAATAACCACATAGTGTCGGTATTGCTCACCATTGATTTCTAGCACACCGAACCTTACAAGTTCAGATTTCTCGATAAGAAAATACGCTACTGGCAAAAGTTTGTCAAGACCAACACGAGTTTACTAAATTCGAACCTATGAGCGTAGTACTTATTACAGGATGTTCCAGTGGATTCGGAATGCTGGCAGCAGTTAGACTTGCTTCGGGAGGTCATGCCGTCTATGCCACCATGCGGAATCTGGCTAAGAAGGATGATCTGCTGGCGGAGTCGGCCCGGCGAGGCGGGGAAATCAGAATCCTTGAGCTTGATGTTACGAAAGACGATTCAATAATTACTGCAGTGGAACAGATTGAGCTGGAAGAAGGTTGTATAGATGTCCTTATCAACAACGCCGGCTATGCCATAGGTGGATTTTTTGAAGACTTGACGGAACAGGAAATCCGCGATCAGATGGAGACCAACTTCTTTGGTGTACAGAAGGTGACTCGTGCCGTGTTACCCCTCATGAGAAAAACGGCTACTGAAACAAATGGCAATCCCAAAATTCTCAATATCTCAAGCGTTTCCGGCCGTTCCGCTTTTCCAGGAATGGGAGCATATGGTGCTTCGAAGTTTGCTCTGGAAGGGTTCAGCGAAAGCCTCTATCATGAGTTGCTCCCACTAGGTATTTATGTAGCTTTGATTGAACCTGGAGCTTTCCGCACCAAGATTTTTACGGAAAACGCCCATAAGGCTGGAAAGTCTGAAGATCCTGCCAGTCCCTATATTAAGTACACTCATGCGTTTCGGAGCACACTTCGTAAAATGGTCAAATCAAAGGATGGAATGGGGGATCCTGAGGATGTGGCTGCTTTAATTGAGCGAGTGGTAAATACCAACAAACCAAAACTGCGTTATTTGATCGGGCGTCAATCCCGACTGCGTTTGCTTATTCGTGCACTCCTGCCGGATCACACATTTTCATCCATGTTGCGCAAACGTATGTTTGGGGAATTAGATTAGAAACAGATTCGGTTTAAGAGAACTTAGTCGTCTTGGCCGCTAAAGCCGATCTGCCGATCGAATGGTGAAGGGAAATCGAATCCTCCCCGGTTGGGAAAGTGTACCAAAGTAGAAATGTGTTGCCACTGGACTTGTACTGAAGCACAGAATTTTTCCCGCGTCACTTTTCCCGGAGGTAGGGGTTTTCCTTTTGAATCTTCTGATATTATCACTTCGAAGTTGGGGTGCTCTACCCACAATCCGAATTGGTCAAAACCGATAACCTTTGCATAAAATTTATCTTTGTCAATACCAGCCGCCGCCAGTCCTTTACTTTTTTCTACAACAATGAGTACAACATCATTTACGATGTCTTCGATTTTCATCATTTTGTTATCGTCTTCGTACGACATTCACGTTTCCTGATTATGTAAAGTAGTTATAAATCTGTTTCTGTGAAACTATCTATTTACTTTTATCAGCTCACTAGTGTCAGAAATTCATCTTCGTTTAAAATAGTTATATTAAGTTTTCTTGCTTTGATTAGTTTGGATCTTGCACCTGCTCCTGTTACAATAAAATCTGTTTTGCTGCTCACTGATTTAGCCGTCCGTCCGCCTAGATTTCTCACCATTTCTTCACCAACCTGACGAGTGAATTTCTCCAGCTTACCTGTGAAAACGAATGTTTTCCCTTCTACCGCCAGATGTGTTTTTTCTGGCTTTTCCGGAACAGATAGAAATACGCCACCGGATAGACAGCGATTAATAGTGTCCCGATTCTCTTCGCTGCCAAAGAAGCTCACAATCGACTCAGCCACGATGGGTCCTACTTCATCCACAGCTTCTAACTCCTCAGCCGTACTGTCCATTAGCACATCCAGAGATCGGAATTCCCGGGCCAGCACATAGGCCAGATGTTCACCCACGTTGCGAATACCCAATCCATAGATGAAGCGAGCGAGGGTAACGTTTTTGCTGGCACCAATAGCATCTATCAGGTTCTGAGCTGACAGTTCTGCCATCCGTTCCAATTCCGCCAACCGTCCCTTCGATAGTGAGAAGAGGTCAGCAAAACTGTGTACAAGTCCACTCTCAATCAGCTGACTGACCAGTTTACTCCCCAGGCCGTCAATGTCCAGAGCTCGCTTGGAAGCAAAGTGTTCGATTCTCCCTTTCACTTGAGCTGGGCAGGTGACGTTCTGGCACCTTGCAACTGATTCGTCTTCAGGTCTGATAACTGCTGCGCCGCAGGATGGGCACTCCTTTGGGAGAATGTATTTTGCAGCTTCCTCAGGACGTTTTTCCCTCATAACCTTCACCACCTCTGGAATCACATCCCCAGCTCTCTGAATTAGTACGGTATCACCTATACGGATATCCTTGCGATCGATTTCATCCTGATTGTGCAGCGTGGCACGACTGACAACCACTCCGCCCACATTTACGGGCTGCAGATGAGCAACGGGCGTAACGGCTCCTGTCCGGCCTACTGATGGTACAATATCTTCCACTACTGTTGTCGCCTGTTGAGCCTTGAACTTTCCGGAGATAGCCCATCTGGGCGAACGGCTTCTGACTCCCAGCAGTTCTCGTTCGGAAGTATCGTTCACTTTGATGACCACCCCGTCTATTTCGTAGGAAAGTGTTTCCCGTTTCTCCTCCCAACCCTCGTAATAGGCAATGGCTTCCTCAATGCCCGTGCAGGTCGAAATATTTGGGTTAACAGGCACTTGCCAATTCTCGAGTTGCTCGAGACCCTCTTCATGGGATGCGTAATTCACTCCTTCTGCTAAGGTTAGTTCGTAAGCGAAAAACTTAAGCGGTCTTTCAGCAGTCACTGAAGAGTCAAGTTGGCGAAGGCTCCCTGCCGCGGAGTTACGTGGATTGGCAAAAGCCGGTTCTCCGGCTTCTTCACGTATGCGGTTAAGCTTTTGAAACGGCTCCTTTTCCATAAATATTTCTCCCCGGATTTCCACCGCAGGTGGTATATCATCACCCTGCAGGCGGAGGGGGATAGTGCGGACGGTACGCAAATTCTGAGTGATATCTTCTCCGGTTCGACCGTCGCCTCGAGTGGCGCCTGTAGCGAGCACACCGTTTTTATAAACGAGGGAGACTGCCAAACCGTCGAGCTTTGGCTCTGCCACATAACCAATCTCATTCTGACTGTCCAGCACCCGCTTAACTCGTCCGTCAAATGCGACCAGCTCGTCCCGGTTCATAGCGTTATCCAGACTCAGCATGAGTGACCGATGAGTAACAGATCCAAACTTGTCGAGAGGAGTTGCGCCTATACGCCGGCTGGGGGAGTCGGGTCTCTTCAGTTCCGGATGGTCTTCTTCTAGTTCAACAAGCTGTCGGAAGAGATTATCGTATTCAACATCCGAAATCTCAGGATCGTCCATGACATGGTAACGGTAATTGTGCAGCTCAATCTGCTGGCGTAGATCTTCCCACAGCTGCTGGAATGACAACTCAGCCATGATCACAGCCCCTTGAAGTATTCCAACGGATCCACAGGCTGCAGGACTTTAGGAGAAATGCGACCGACGCTGTCGAGAGGTACGGCGTGGATGCTATAGTCTGTCTCGGTAACTATGAAGAAATATTTGAACTTTTCCCCTGGGTGAGTGACGGGATCGTACTTGAAACGATAGCGCCCTCGATACCATTCCAGCGGCTCCTCGCGATATTGAGCGATATGTTTGGTGCTGAAAAAAATAGAAGCAGAATTTATTTTATCTTCAGGAACATCCACAAATAACTCCAAATAGTAAGGTCTGCTCTGGAATATGGGCATTTTCAAATGGTGGAAAAGTGCTGAAGAACGTTGGAAGGTAGTGGTGAGCAACGAATCAATTTTTTGCCCTGTGAGGTTCATTGAGAGTAGAATAATAATTACAAATAATAGACGATTGAGAGCCGATTTGCTCAGTATAAGATCTCCTCAAGCGTTGAAAGAACAGTGAATCGTTGGTCGTCCCTGAGAGTGAATGTTTTATGAATATAGTTTTCGTTAACCACATGGTATTGGTTTTTGTAGAATTCCTTTCGCTCGGTGATATCATTTAACGCTGAGATGAGTGTTTTAATATCTTCCGCGGTTGTATAGATCGCAAAGCTTGCACGAACCATGCCGCGTTTCAAATGGAATGCAGCTTCGATTTTTTCCATAGGAATTTCCTCAGTCGCTTCAAGAAGTTCATCCATAATCATCTCTTTAACATATGGGTGAGCGCAGAAACAATCGTTTCTGACAGCAATGCCGAAATAGTCATTTAGAATGGCTGCCACCAAACCGTGATCCATCTCCTTTATGTTGAAGGAGACAGATGCCGATCGTTCACATATATTAGGATCAGATTCGCCATAGATTTGTATTTCAGAATTCGCCTTCATTCCATCTATTACCATCTTAATCAGCTGTTCTTCTTCCTCCTGAAGGAAGTCCATGCCAATGCGGTCCAGTACATCTATTGCCGCTGCAAGAGCGATGGCTCCGGGGATATTGGGTGTCCCGGCTTCTTCACGATCCGGGAAGAAATTTTTAATTTCGTAGCGATCCATATAAACATCTTGAACCATTCCGCCGCCCACTTCCTCTGGTTCGATTTTACTCAAGATGTCTTTTCTTGCAATGACGACACCCGGAGAACCAGGGACGTACGTTTTATGACCGGAGAAGACAAGAGCATCTATATTTTGAGCAGGATTATCAGGAACCGTCATATGAACAGACATATGTGCCAGCATTTGAGCTCCATCCACCAGCATGAGTGCTCCGTATTTATGAGCTAACTCAGCCGCCTCATTAACAGGATTAACAATACCAGTGACATTACTCACCCCGGTAAGAGCGACGTAATTAATTCTACCTTCCTTTTCTTTCAGGAGCTGCTCCAGTGAATCAAGGCAAACACACCCCATGTTCCCGTCCATATCTTTCACCGGAGTATGAATCACTTCTTTCATATGTTTTCGGTGGGGAAGATCGTTTGAGTGATGTTCCATGAGTGAGACGACAGCCACATCTTTATCCGGGCGGATGTCTCTAAAGACTCTAGCCAGTCGATTTATTCCTGAAGTGGTGCCACTGCCGGTGAAAAAGCAAGTGTAACTGTCCGCATCAGCGTGGACAAAATGGAGTATCCGCTCATGAGCCCAGTGGTATTCTCGAGAAGCAATCTTTGCATCGAAGTGGAGCAGACTGTGCGTATTGCCGTAGTGGTGGTAAAATCGTTCAAGTACTTCATGAGCTGCTTCCATCATGAGGGTTGTTGCCGTGGAATCGAGATAAATTCGCTGCCGAGTTTCCCCCGTGGCTAATGTGTATTCAGTGTCGAGTCCGATAAACTGTTTTCGGACTTTTTCGAAGAGAGTGTTGTTGTCTTTCTGCTTAGAATTCACAATCGAGAATTTACAGGAGAGGCGAGAAACGGGCAATCGAAACAGATGTTCTGAATTTCCACTGTGACATTAGAAAAGTTCTCCGTAAAGCTTCTTTAATCCGAAAAGAGCAGCGAAACCTGTTAAGGTTCCTGCAATGGTGTCAATCGTATAGTGAAAAGTACAGGCTACTGTGGAAATGAGTATTAGTAAAACTACTGTAATGAAGAACCATTTGAGTTTTGGAAACCACTGAACTGAGTACCATCCTGCAATAACCGCAGCCGCTGCGTGAGTACTTGGGAAAGCGGCGCCTCCCTGGTTTACTGCCGAGGAATAGATGAAGTCCATAATAGGGATAAACAGTATGCCAGATGGCATAATTTCTTCCCGTATAAGTATAGGGCCAGCCGCCGGGAAGAGAATGCAGATCCAGTAGTGAATGAACATGCTGGAACTAGCGATGAATAAGTACTCTCCAATCCTCCCACGCCTCAGCTTCCAGGCGATGATCAGCGGGACGAATCCCAAAAAGTAGTAGCTAAAATAAGCAGCGTGCAGAATCTCCAGACTTAACAGATTGAGGGATTTAGGGATGGAAATGTAGAGTTCACCGGGGAAAATATAGAGTTCCCACCTAATCAGCATCGGGTCCAGATCGTGAGGGATAATGGTATGTCGAAGAAGTCCGACTTCGGGATAGAACCATCCCAGCAGCATCACCGGATAGAGGACCTTGAGCCAGACAAGAAGCGGGCTGGAGTTGTCACCATCTGCAACTGCCAGCAAGGTGATCCCGGCAAAAATAGCTGCATGGATCATCAGCAAGAAGTGCCAGTCAGGAAGCTTTTCGGCCGAGATAAGGATGTGTAGAGTAATGGTAAAATTATAAATGAGTATGGCACTATCAACTGGCCGCAATCTTTTCCACACGGTTAGAGCCATCCCGTCTCCCGGTACCACTTGGCTGTCTCCCGGAAACCGTCTTCTGTAAATACCTTTGGAGTATATCCGAGCTCTTCCCGAATCTTACTGCCGTCGCAGATCCACGCCCGCTGAGCCATCTCGCTGTATTTGTTGAGGTTCAGATACGATCGCCTGCCAGTCATTTTCTGGATCATGTGAATGGCAGCAATGGAGACGAACGCCAACGCCAGCGGAAGTTTTAGTGGTATAGTCCAAACATCGAGAGCTTTGGCTACTTCATTTTGTACTTCAAACCAACTTCTGGCAGGAACACCGTCATTCACGTAGTAGTAGCTGCCGCTGACAGTCTCCTTCTCAGCCATGAGCATCATGGCCTGCACAAGATCGCTGACATGAATGAGAGTGATATAGCGATGGCTCATACCCAGGTTGAGCTTCAGATGCTTCTTCACGATCCTGAAAAAAGTGAGTAGTCCCTTATCCCGTGGTCCATAGACGATAGGGGGCCGGATAGCCACCGTATGAAGTCGATCGCTGTAGCTGAGCACGGACTCCTCACCACGGAGTTTGGAGGCGCCATAATCTGAGACTGGCTGACTGGGATCATCTTCCGTCAAAGGGTGATCAGGAGTGGTGGGGCCGCCGGCAGCGAGTGAGGATACATAGATCACTTTCTTTACACCGGGGCTATGGTGCAGGATCGCTTCTAAAATGTTTTCACTGCCGTGGAAATTGGTGCTGTCGAATCCTTGCAGATCCTTGGCGATAACAGCTCCTGCTACGTGAAAAATGATCTCCTGATCGGCAACAGCCGCCGCCAGTGAATCCTTGTCCAGTAGGTCACCGGTTACAAGCCGGGCGGGAGATCCTTCCAGCCAGCGTAGATTGCTGGTTGTCCGCACCAGAGCTGTAACATCATGCCCGGCGGCGGAGAGAGCATCTGTCAGATGACTACCGATAAAGCCCGAAGCGCCAGTTACAAGTGTTCTCATTCGGTGAGATTAAATCGATTTTTCGTAGATTCGATAGGTCTTGTAGAGTTTAGTACCTAACCTTTCTAGAACTCTGCGCATGGGGGCATTCGATTCGAGAATCCACGACATTTCGCCCCATTGGTACCCTTTCGCCAATGCCGCTTCCATGAGCTTAAAATACATGGCACTGTCCAGTGCCTTGTGGCGGTATTCTTTCAATATCCCCATGATAATAACTCTAAGTGAATCGACCTTCCGTTTGTGCCACAGAATCTTGAACAGTCCAAATGGGAGCAGTCGTCCATTGGCGTGTTTGAGTGCGCTGTTCATATTAGGAACGCAGACAGTCATACCAACCGGTGTACCGTTCGCCTCTGCAAGGAACAGCAAGTCAGGATCAAGCACCAATTTAAGTTCCTTCCCGATTCGTTGGAACTCCTCACGGGTAAGCGGAACCGCTCCCCAGTTTTCTGACCACGCCTGATTGTGAATGGAGTGAACGAGATCGACTTCATTTTCAAAGTCCTTCATATTTATCGTACGGATGCGGATTCCATGGCGTTTTTCCTGTATCTTCAGAGCTCTCTTCAGGCGGTCGGGGATGGCTTCCGGCCGGGAAATGCGATACGCGTACAAGTCTTGAGCCTTCTCGAAACCGTACGATTCAACCAGTTCCTGATAGTACGGGGGGTTGTAAGTCATCATGAGAACAGGAGGGAGGTCGAAGGCATCGATGAGAAGTCCGCATTCATCATTAATGGTGAAATTCATAGGCCCTCGAACTGCTTTCAACCCTTGATTGGAAAGCCATTCTTCAGCCCGCTTGAAAAGGGCTCGAGCTACGTCCTTATCATCTACACACTCAAAGAAGCCGAAGAAGCCCACTCCGTCGTTGTAGGTCTCCAGATGTCTCGAGTAGTTGATGGCGGCAATACGGCCTACCATATTTCCACCTTTCTCTGCCGTGAACAATTCCGCATCTGAATGTTGAAAGAACGGATTCTTCTTACGGCTTAGGAATTCCATCCGGTCAATAATGAGCGGCGGTACCCAGTTTGAGTTCCCCGCATAAATCTGCCACGGAAACTTGATAAAAGCTTTAAGCTCGGTTTTTGAGTTGACTGTTCGGATGTTAATCATGACGTTGTGTAGAATATAATAATTTGGCAGTAGGCGAAGATACAAAAAACCCCACACAGAAGCGGGGCTTGATTTTGGTTAAATCCTGTCCCTTTAGGTGGGGGTTATTTTAGCAGTACCATCTTCTTAGTCTGCACAAACTCTCCAGCTTGTATCTGATATAAATACACCCCGGCACTTATTGGCTTACCATTGTTATTGGTAGCATCCCAGATAACTGACTTGTAGCCGGCATCTTGGGTGGTATTAACCACTGTTTTTACTTTCATGCCAAGTATATCGTAAATGGTAATATTGACAAAACTGTCTTCTGGCAGGTCGTAACTCA
>JYMV01001759.1_pt1 | contig 43780 bp, 28 predicted proteins | sample 338911 | NCBI WGS metagenome assembly JYMV01 (sample SAMN03354496, study PRJNA234377) | hydrothermal vent metagenome | biome: Deep sea; feature: Hydrothermal plumes at the Eastern Lau Spreading Center, Western Pacific Ocean; material: Seawater | place: Tonga | collected 2009 | depth 2000 m m | reverse complement strand
GTATTTTGTGTACTCCCAGATGTCGTCGCGAACAATTCCGCTGGATAGGATGGTCCGGTACCGAACATGGAGGTAGCCATGGGACGGAAACCCGAGTGTGAGGGGGTGGACGTCAGACTGCACGACGATCACAGGGTCGGAAGCACCCAGTGGATAGATCAACGGGGTGGAGTAGTCTCCCTGCTCGACGGTGGCGTAGGTCGAAGGGAGCAGCCCGAGATTTCGGTTGTTTTGCTTTGCTGCGGGCAGATCGATCGCCAATTTCGCCCCCCCCGGACCGAGGAGGAGCTGGTCACCCTGGAGTTCCAGGGCGATCCTCTCATCGGCAGAGGCGATGTCGACCGAGTACCCCAGAAGTCGAACAGGGGTTCCTCGTGGATGTTGCTGGCGGACGGTTCCGCGCGCTCCACGGCCACTGGGGGGTTGGTTATCAGGCCCGGGAGCCCGGACCTGGAAACTGGCCCCCTGGCGGCCGGAGTAATCAATCGCCTCGGAGCCGACGAGCAGGCTTCCGACTGGCGGGTAGCGGGCGGCGATCTCGGCGTCCTCGACGATCAGGCGGCCGCCATTGACGGCGAAGGGAGCTTCGAGGCGGGTCACCCAGATGCTCGATCCAACCAGTCGGCGATCGATCAGCAGGGCCTGGTCTCCCGGTCGCGTCGACTTCCACACCGCCGTCAGGTGGTACCAGGTGTCGTCGGCAAAGGTCTGGGGGGTGACTCGATGGCGCACCTCCGCCGCAGCGGGGAGTTGATTGCCGGAAGCAGGGATCTGGGACGGCAGCGCATCGTCCATCACCTGCAGGACGAGGGAGGAATCATCGCCGTCGAAGAAGAGGCGCACTCGGTTCTGAAGAGGTCTCGACGGGTCGGCGACGCTGTCGAAGATGACGTGCAGCCCACCGCGACTCCCCCACTGCGGTCGATACCAGAAGTCGACCATTCCAGGCAGGGTGGTGATGTCCTGGGCAAGGTTGGTGGCACCGGGAATCGTCGGCACCGGCACCTGCGGTTGAGGCGGCCCTTGCTGCCCCGCCGGCTGCAGCAACGTTTGTGCGGTATAGGGCCCCTCGGCGAGTTCCTGCCCCTCGATCGTCTCGGGAAAATGTTCGACCTCGCCGAAGGCGATCGAGCCGAAGCCATAATTCCGGTTGTTATCCTGACTCTCCAGAGTCAGGCCGCGCAACGTCCCCTCGACGAGGGACGGAGTCTCCCACGGCTTGCGATTGAGAGGTATCGGGCCTGTTGCCATCAGATTCATCGCTCGTCCAGGGCGGAACACGGACTGGTTTTGGCCTCCACGGCGAGTGGTAGCCTGCCGGTAGACGACGGCGCTCCAGTCATCCTGATTCCTGATGTCGATGAAGAGCGGGTCGGGAGGAGCAACCTCCACCACCTCCCGGAGATGAACCCCGGCAGTGGCAACCCCGGCCGGGTTACGCACCACACTGGAAGCCTCGATGGTGTAGACGTCACCGGTCGAGTAACAGAATCCGGTGGTCGAGATCGACAGGCGGGGATGATTGGGATTGATTGCGTTGAGCAGAATTGCGGTGGCGTCGTTGCCGTTGATCACGCGGCTTGTCTGCGCTTCGGTGACGATGTCCCGGAACTGACCGAAATCCTGGATCGGGGCCGCTTCGATGATCAGATCGGTCAGGCCCCGGGCCTCGACCGCCGTCACCGAGTTGAAGTTCTGGCTGAATCTCTCCGTCGAGATTCCGGTGAGAACCGCCTCGATCACCTTTCGTTTGGCAGTGTTGATGTTGATCGGGTGGCGAAGCATCGCCGAGGCCACCGCCTCACGCGGCCCGTAATCGTACTTCAGTGGCTCCTTGAGGATCACTCCCCCCTGGAAGATGCTCTGGGCGCCGCGGCCCAATCCGCGGAAACCTCCTCGGGGGGTAGGGAAAGCTCCCGCTGCCAGTACGTACTCGACCTTCGAGGGATCCTTGAGGCTGCGGATTCTCACCAGGGTTCCCGGGTTGAAGAAGTCGTAACGACCGAGTCGGAAGGATGGCACCCCGATGATGGCACTGGTCGAGATCTCGTCCTCGACCACCTGCTCCTGGCTCCACAGCCTCGGAATCGACGATTCGGTGGTGATCAGGTCGCGGATCAACTCGTAATCAGCGGCATCGAAGGTCTCCATCGAGGGGAGATTGTAGATCTCCTTGTAGGCCTCCACCGCCTTGGGGAAATAGGTCCGGGAGTGCAGTTTCATGCGCGCCAACTCTGCCTTGATGAAGGTCGAGAACACCCCCTTGAAAGCGTTCGCCTGGGCCCTCTGTAAATCGAAGCGCTCGGCGATTTCCGATACCTGGACCACGGCCGCCTTGCCGCGGAAACTCTCGACGAGATCGACCGCTTCCCTGGGGAATCCGACAGAGAGCAGCTTGCGGCGTGCTTCGCGGTAATCCTCCTCGTCGACCTCCTCTTCCTTGCGCTCGAGGAACATCTGATCGAGACCGGCACGGACCAGCATCTCGGGGGTCAATCCGAAATCTCTCATGTTGCGCACGTTGAGTCCGACGATCGCCATCGTCTGCAAGAAGTAGGGAACCACCGACCAGTCGGCGATCTGCCGTATCCCCATCGGAGTACGGAAGGTGTCGATTTCCCCATCGGATAGGTTGTAGTACCTGTGAAGGAAGACCTTCAGCCCGCGCAGATCGAAGACGGGCCAGCCCTTCTGATGTTCCCACGTTCCGGAGAGGTACTGACCGCGAAACACCCCGGTCAGTCCAGTCTCGGTTTTTCCGGTGTAAGAAAGCGCCTCGACGGTGAAAAAGAGCGGATTCAGGATGACCACAACCCCGTCGATGGTGTCCGGATCTCCGTCTGTGGGGAATGAGGAGGTGTCCTCCAGGGGAAGCTCTTCGAGTTTCTCGGTGTAGGAAATGTTTCGAGCGAGGTGACTGCCTGCGAGCAAGTTCCCGATCAGATTCGGCATCGCCGTGTTGATGTTGATCTTCCCCTGCTCGTCCTCGACCCGCGCATCGAGGGTCTGGTTGCCAAGACCGCGCATCGTGTAGGTATCCGGCAATTGACTCCCGGGAACCCCCGTCAGGAGCAGTTCGGTCGAAAACTCGACCTGGAGTTCTTCGAGCCCATCGAACTTGTCGCCGGGAACTTCGCCGACAGCGGTTGCCTCTCGCTCCCTGGAGGGATGGGTGCCAAAGAGGTGAGCAACAGCGTGGTTGCGTGCCGAGGTGACGGCGAGATCGGCTTCCTCCCGGGCTGTGGAGTGGAATGAGCCGCGTTCCTGCAATTTCATCGAAATGGCAAAAGGTGTTCCGATGGCGACCAGAGCGGTCAAGACAAGGATGACCAGCAGCAGAGCGATGCCTCGCTCGCCGTTCCTCTCCGGCGGTTGTTGGGCGGTGAACTCAGCCACGGATGGTTCCCGTCATGTCGATCACGATGTTGTGGAGGCGCTGGATCGGACGGCCATCGAGAAGGCCGTCCCCGACGTGCAAACCAGGTTCGGTGGGGAGAACAGGCCCAGCGACCTTTTTCTCCTCTTCAGAGGATTCCCACCCCTCGAGGAATCGAGAGAGCCCGGCAAGCGGGTCGCCGAAGGCCTCCTCGACGATTTCGAGCTCCTCTTCCCGGGCCTGGCGCCGATCCTCTGTCAGCGCCCTGAATGTGGGTGGTGCCACCTCGGTACCCGAATCGGGCTGAAAATCTGCGTCCTTCAATTCGCCGAGGCTGATGATGATGGGCAATTCGTGAACCAGGGGATCGAGGCTTCCACGGGTGTCGAAGTGGATCAGCTGAGGAGGTCCGAGGATTTCGACGGTGCCGGGGAGCTCGTAGCTGTGCGGCTCCAGGGCTACCCTGATCTTCACCTCATCGATGGCACCAAGAAAGAACCTGCTCGGATGACTGATCCAGAGGTCCTCATCCGTGTCCAGCAGTCGAGTCGGCAGAGGCGGCCAGTCTTCCTCAGCGATCCGTTCGAAACCGACAGGCATCCACGGCCGCTTGATGCCGTCGACCTCGAGTAGGAAGGTAATGCCATCGAAGGTCGCACGGAGATGAGCCCAGCGATCGGGGACAGCCACCCTGCCCTCGGTGGCGATGAGGCACGATTGGTCTGCTGCAGGATCCTCGAGATCTCCGAGGGCCAGATATGCCGCACCATCACCGAGCAATCCCACCTCCCAGCTGCCGGGGCGGGAAACCACTGCCAGACGCATCTCGCGCCTGGGATCCTTTCTCCCCCCCGAGGTTTCGATACCCTCCTCTTGGCGCAAATCCGGCTGCCAGTAGCGCACCCACGCTTCGATGCTGATCCCGCCTGGCGAGTGGTAACGGGGCAGCCCAGAAGCACGTAGGGCCGGACCATCGTCGACAAAGAGCGCCGCCCGCCCGACTCGACCGGAAGTCGCCTCGACCCAGCCGGTCACCTCCGCATTCTCACCGAAAGCCCCGGCGATCGCCGCCGAAGCGCCGAGCCGTGAGCCGTCGGGAACGGACTCGAGAGATTCGAAATCCCAGGAGGCGACGTTTTCGAAGCCAAAGGCGCTGACACGACCAGAATCGGGGTCGACATGGACTCTGCTGGCGAGGCCCGAGGAGCGAGAAAAATTCCGTGCAGCGCGAACAACGCTGGAAACCTGAGAAGCAGCAACCGAGATGTTCTGTCCTTCGCCGAACCGCTGCACGAAGGAGGCAGAGTATCCGAATATGATGCTGAGAATCATCAGCACCGTCAGGAGTTCGATTAGCGTGTAGCCGCGTTCCATTCGTGATCTCACCATGACACGATGTCGTCTCCGCTTCCGTTCTGGTTGATGCCGTCGGGACCGCAGGACCAGATCTGGAAGCTAGTTGGAGAGTGATAAGTCGCGGTCTTCTCCGACATGCTCGCTTTTGCCTGGGTCGAATTTCCAGCGCCGCTGGTTACGGTAAAAACAATGCGGTAGTCGCGGTTGTGGAAGTAGATGTAGGGATGTCCCCAGGGATCGACGTATTCCCTCAGCTGGTCATCGCCGAAGACCCAGGAGAGGCGTTCCTCGATCTCGATGTCGGCGATTCGATCGGCGTCCAGGTTCTCGAGATACTCCTCCTTGAACTCGAAATAGACGGTTCCAGTGGCGAGGGATGCGAGGTGAGCGACGAGGCTCTCTGAACCCGAATCAATATCGTTGCTGCTGATCCCGTATTCGTCTGCCAGAGAGGTGGGCGGGAAGTCGCCGCGATCTCCCTGGTATCCTTCGATCGCAAGCGTCAAACGCTGGATCTCCTGCTTGGTGGTGGAAAGGAGGGCCTTGCGACTCGCCAGCCCCAGCATCGGCGATACGAGGGCTGCCAGGGTGCCGAGGATGGCGATCACCACCAGAAGTTCGATCAGGGTGAAACCTGCCTTGGTGCCATGTTGTTGGTGCTTCACCGCTGCCTCCTCTTCAATACTGCCGTTCACCATCTGAGCGTGCCTTGCGCCGGAAAACCTCGAAACGTTCAAGGTCGAGGCTGAAGGAAACGTCCAGTTCTGCCTGGGTCGAAACTCCAGCGTTGAGAGAGCGCAGCCTCCGCATCCTGAATGGAATTTTGCGAGCAACCCTGGAGCCATCGAAATAGATGGACGCGCCACTCTTGTCATCGTTTCCAAGGCGAATCTCGAGGGTATGAGCCCGTGCGTCGGCAGGCCAGACCGTTTTCACGAGTTTCTGTTCCTCTGAATCCTCTCCGGGGGAATCACTGCGAACCACGACCGGATCGCCACGCCCGGTGAGGGTGTAGCCGATGATCCCATCCCGGTCCCTGAAGAGGATCAGTCCGGTGCCACTGTCATCCTCAATGCGCAAAGCCACTCTCACAGGAACATTCCCGACGCGCAGACGCATCGTCGCCCGGATCCCCGAGAGCCGGGGAGTAGTGAGTGGTCGTACCACCATCGTCAATCCGTCTGGCTGAAAGCGTTGGACGCCATCGAAACGCACCGAGTTGGCAAGGAGGCCGATGTCGATTCCGAAGGTCTCTCTCTCGATCCAGTTGTTGAGAACCTGGGCGCCGTCGTTGCGATCGAAGTTGTCAATCCAGAGCTCTTCCTCGATGGCACGAAGGGCTAGCTGCCGTGAAGAGATGGCATATCGCAATGCCGGAGGAAGGGGACCCGCCTCCTCCTCACGCATTTTCCGGGGGTAGGTTCCGACCACCCGGTCGAAGGATTTCCGCGCCCCTTCCAGATCCCCCTGGCGATAGCGAAGATCGCCGAGGGCATTGAGCAGATCGGGATCATCGGGGCGTTCCTTAAGTGCGGTGTCGAGGGCTTCCAGAGCCCGACGGTCGTCACCTCCGGGACCCCTCTGGGCGAGGGCCAGGCGCAGCCACGTTTCAGGGGTCCTCGAACCGGCACGCAGGGCGTATTCGAGCCAGCGCCGGGCACCGGAGATGTCACCGGAACGAAGAGCCATGTCACCAAGATGCAGGGAGCACTCGGCGAAAGCCGAGTCGTTGCTGCCATGGGCGAGCAGGATTTTCTCGATCTCGCCATCGATTGTGACATCGGGGTCGAGTCTCTGTCGGGTTGTCAGGGCCAGAATCCGGGCCTGCCATGACGCTTCCTCGCTGGCCAGGATGTCCTCGAGGAGAAGCAAGGCGTCATCGTACTGGCCGAGATTTTCCTGGATGTAGACCTCGACCAGCCGCCATTCGATGGCCACTCTCTCGGAAGTTCGCGCCGCGGAGATCAACTCGAGAGCCTTCGTTGAGTCACCAGACCGGGCGAATGCCAGGGCAAAAGTCACCGCTGCTACCGCATCGACAGCACCAGCCCGAAAGGCCTTCTTGAACTCGGCGATCGATTCCTCGACACGATCTTCGAGCAGCCGCAAGGAGCCGAGAAGGAGATGGGCCTCCCCCACCGAGGCGTCCCTCTCGAGCAGGCTCTGAACTCTTTCCTCGAGCATCGCCCCGGCTGCAAGGTCCCCGGAGGACCGATCCCCCAGGAGCCAGCGCGCCTCGAGAATGAGGACTCCGGGGAAACGACCGGCGGCTCCGCTCTCTCGCAACCGCCGTGCCCAGCGCCGAGCTTCCTCCTCCTTGCCAGTTTCCTGGAGGAGTACCGCGAGTCTCGCTCGAGCTGCGATTTCCTCTTCCCCATCACCGGAGGCAGCGGAGATCTCTTCGAGGATGAGGATCGCACCGATTCGATCTCCGATGGAAAGGAGTCCATCAACCGCTCTTTTGCGCAGCCAGGGATTGTCGATTCCCGACCGCATCGCTTCCAGCACGGTCCCGATTTCCCTATCGTCGAAGACCGCATTTCCGCTGGCAGCACGACGTGCGTCGTAGAGAGGGATCAGGAGATCATAGATCTCCTCGACCTGGGGGCGAAGACGACAGGCATCTTCGAGATGGGAGATCGCATTCTTTTCGAGATCGACTTCCTGGCACCAGAGCCCGAGGGCTCTCTGAAGATCGAAAGAGGAGGGATCGAAATTGCGCAGGCGCAGTTTGTAAACGGCTTCGGGTGGGTTGCGCCTTAGCAATCTCCTGACGTCGGAGCGCGGCAGCGAGAATTCGATCCCGGCCTCGTCATCGCTCGATTTTTGCCGGAAGGTGATCTCGAGCGGCGATTCGGCGACCAGTTCCCCCTCGAAGACCTTGCCATTTACCAGTTCGAGGCGGTCCCAGCGACGGACTTCCAGGTCGTCATCTCCGGACCAGACCGGCAAGGAGCAACTCCAGAGGGAGAGAACCAGGAGCAACAGGCAGGAAGTGAGTTGCTGTCTCCTCATTGTTCCCCTCCCGGATCCCCGTTGCTGCTCTCCGACTCAGGGGGTGTTTCCTCGACTGCCAGTCGAGCAGAAACAACACCTTCAACCGGCGCTGGCAGGGGAATCCTGCGGCGCAGTGCGGGAAATGGTGGTGGCCCGATGAGATCTGCAGGTACGCTTCGCCAGTCGGAGACGGACTGGAAGGGGTCCCGTGCAAGATCCCCGAGAGAACTCTGCTCGAACCAGTCGATACGGACAGACGCACCGACGACTCCGGCGCTCGATGGACTGGGATCCTGCAACTGGATCCCCGAGAGGGGATCGCCGAGGAAAAATGAACCCGTCACCTGGACAGCGCACCAGCAAAGGATGACCAGGGCCAGGGCAAGGGTGATTTTCTCCTTGTTCCAACTCATCGGTATCCCCCTCTTCCCCTGCCTGAACCGCGAGATCGGCCCTGGCGTTGCCTCGATTCCTCGAGGTCCACGCCGACGATGTCGACTTCGACGCTGAGCAGCCCGGGGGACGAATCATCGAGTTTAATCAGCCGGGGTTCGAAGGAGATGAATTCTTCATCCTTCTGGAACCTGCCGGCGAGAAACGCGAGGGATCGAGCAGAACAGGCGATCTTCAGCCTGAGCGGGTATCGAGCGATGGCGAACTCTTCACCCCCAGGAATGGGTTCTTGCATCCGAGCACCTGGGGTCACCTCGTCGATCCTGGCGATGGAAGATTGCAACGCTGCTCCGAGAAAACGGTCGAGAACCTCGAGCAGCCGGTACCGGTCGACCCATTCCTCGTCGCTCAGGTCTCCTCGCTCGTCGAAATTGACCATTACCTGGGGATAACGGATGTTCACCCGGTTAGCCCTGTCGGTGAAACCAGCCCAGACACCATCCTTGGCTCGCTTGAAGTCGGTGCTCAGTGTCTCACCCACTGGAGGGTGGTGGCGGCTGCTTGCCGAGAGGCCGATTTTTCCGGCGAGTTCCTCACAACGCAGTTGGAGAACCGAACGGGCACTGCGCTCGACATCGAATCTTCCATCGAGTTTTTCCAGCTCGCTGGAGAGGATCTGCGCCTCTTCAGACTTCCTGTTCAGCAGTTTCTCCTGATCTTCGCGCATGCTGCTGGCAAAGTTGGAGATGACCAGGAAAAGCGCAAGCCCCACGCTCACCCGGATGAGGAAACCACGATGCTTCTGCCAGATTGCATTGAGCATAGGTTCACCCCCTTCCCGGACTGCGGCGGGAACCCCGCTTCGCTTGAGGCAACTTCTGATCTGGAGACACCCGCATGACGAAGGGATAACTGCCGTTCTTCAGGTCTCCAGGATCTACCTCGACCCGTATCACCCCAGGGATCTCCTTCAGTGCGTTCTGAAGACTGGTGATGTGGTCGAGACCCATCCGTTCGGAGTTATCTGAGGAGCCTTGCAACTCCACCTCGATTCCCACTTCTCCTTCCAGTTCCACTCGAATCGACTCGATCTTGTTGATGGCCACACTCGCGGGAAGAGCCACCCGCAGTTCATCGTAGACAGAAGAAAAGAACCGACTGCTCTCGATCTCGACCCTGAGGCGTGCTTCCCTCTTGCGGAAGACATCGTTGGCGACCTTTGCCTCGGCTTCCGCAGCCTTCCAGCCATTGATCTTCTGTCGCCAGTGACTGCTAACCGTCACCGCTTCTTCAACGCGGTTCCCGGTAATCATCACGTCACCAAAACGCAGCAAGAGGGAGAGCAGCAGGGCGGCAGCAGCGAGCCAGAGGAATATCGTTCGCTCCTTGAACTCGCGTTGTTTCTTCTCGGCCTCGGGAAGGACGTCGAGGATACGATTTTTCTCATCGAGCTGAGCGGCGGCGACGCCGATGGCTCCCACCCACGCAGAAGCTCTGCCGGGAAGAGCCTCGCCACCGATCGATGGAAGAAACTCCTCGACGGGACAGCCGATAGCCTCGGGAACCACCACCGAGGAGAGTACTGCTGGCGCCGAACCACCGGCGATGAGGGCACGGTCGATGGTGAGTTCTGGGAGTTTCGTCTGGACCTGGCAAAAACTGACGGAGGATCGCAGCATCTGAGACAACTGGTTCAACCACGCTCGCATGCAGCCCTCGACGCTCTCCTGATCCCTTACGGATCCTCCAGAGGAGAGGGTCTCCTTGCGAATGCGCGCCTCTTCACTGCTCAATTTCACCCGATCTGAGATCAGCTTGTCGAGATCGGCACCGCCAAAGGTCACGGCCCGGGCAAAAAGGAGGCGATCCTCCCGAACGATGAGGATGTGAGACTCCCGGTGACCGACGTCTACGATGAGGACCGTTTCCTGATCGTTGTGGTCGGCACAGGCGAGGAAGCAGTGGTAGGCGCCGAGGGCAAGGGGAAGAGCGAGCCTGACCCGGCCCTTTGCCTCCGCCACTCTGGAGACGACGGGAGCGATTTTCGACTCCTTGCCGAGCCCTACGAGGAGAACCATCTCGTCGGTCATGCTATCGGGAAAGCTCAGCTCCATAAAATCGCTGGAGAGGGGCTCTCCCGATTTTTCCGCGATCTCTTCCAACTCGTACTTGAGGATCATCTCCAGACGCCAGTCGGGGACGGGAGGAAGCAGGTTGTATCGCAGCGCAGCCATCTCACCATTGAGCCCGAGTCCAAGGGAGATCGGTACGCCGTTTCGGGACAACTCGAGGACCAGTTCCCCGATCGATTCCTCATCGCCAGGACCGTCGACCTCGATGGCTCGTTCGATCTTGAGGGAATGCCCCCCGGAACGCACCCAGACCGCGCGGATGCGATCCTTGCCTGGATCGATGGCTACTGCGCTACCTCTTCGCACCACACCTCCTACTGCTTTCTGGCCTCGATCAGCCGCAAGAACTGCTGGATCGGTTTCCGCTGGGGACTATCGGGATGATTTGCGATGATCCATTCGAAGTAGAACCTCGCCAGTTCGTCACGGTTCTGGCTGAAGTAGTTCTCACCACGTTCGATCACCGCAGCCAGGGCGGCGGATTCCTCCTCGACCGTCCGGACCTCTTCCTCCTCTCGGAGGCTCGCTGAGATCTCCGCTGCAAGATCTGCGACCTCGAGGCCGCTGAAACGGGTCCCTGCCTCTGCGCACTTTTCACGCAGGTAGCGAAGCACAGGGCTACCCGGATAGGACTGGAGGTCACTCCGGGCGCGAACCAGGTCTTCCCCGAACGCGCTGGCCATCAGGTCAATCTCATCCCGGATAGCCTCCAGTTTCACGATCAACTCAGGACGCCAGGAAAAATCCTCGAGAGCTCTCACGACCATCCTTCGAGCCTCACCCTCGAGATGCCTGCTGAGGGTGGCTTCGATCCGGGTGAGTTCATTCCCGATTCGAGTTTCCTCCCTGTCGGAGACGCTGGAGAAGAAGCACTCGAGGACTTCGTTGTTCTCCAGAGAGCCAAAGTTCAGGGTGAGAAGGGAACCGAGGCCATCCCCGGGATCGGCCTGGACTGCGACGGTGGCCCTGTGGCTCAAGGTGAGTACCAGTTGGTCGCGTCCCGAGCCGATGATGAGCACGTCTCCGGCCGCCGAAGACAGTTCGGCGAGAGTTGCGGCTGCCGTTATCAGCAACTCCCCATCGATGAGCTGGACCGGCATTCTTTCGGTCCTGGAAGGAAGTCGTGCAGCGAGGAGAAGAGGAACGGAGATAGTCGGCTGCCAGGTCATCTGGACCCTAGTACCGAGGCTGCGAGCGAAAGCGGCGATGGCGCTCATCTGCCCGGCCTCGTCGAGTTCGAAACCGAGACGGATTCCACCATCTTCACCGACCACCGGGGCCTCGATTCTCGCCGGCAAGATCTGGCCCCACGGACGCGCTCTCGCTCCTCCCAGGGCGAGCCGGAATGCCTGGAGCCGCAGCCTGCCGTCCTTCTCGATGGTGGCAACGCCGTGATTGTCGAAAAGGACGCGGATTGCCACACTGCCAGAGGTTTCAAGGGACGCGACCTCGTCGGGAGGCACGCTTTCCAGCTCTTCCTTGAGGACCACATGGTCTACCCGCAACTTGCCCGAGCCGATGCCGATGATCGCCACTCGAACCGCAGCAGGGTCCCCCCAGCGAGGGGGCGAAAAACGGGCGGCAACGCTGGAGAAACGGCCGGCGGTGAGATCCCTCAGGGGAGTGAAGGACTCCTCGATCAGGACCTCCTCTCCAGCCCTGCGGGTGTACCAGCGAAGGGCCAGACCCGCTCGATCGAAACCCTCGTTGCTGATCTTTCCGGTGAGTCGGAAGCCGTGATCCCCGGTCACCTCATGGATGCCGACCTCCTCGACGCGGACGATTCCCGCTTGGCCACTCTCACCTGTGACATGGAGCGTCCGTTTGCCATGAGGAGCATCGGAGGAGATGCGCGAGGCGATGGAAACTACATCTGAACCGGGAGAAGGGCGCCAGGGTACCACCTCGCTGTCATCGCTGACCTCGAAGGAGCCGCTTCCGCCGAGCAGATCGTTGCTGTCGAGGGCAGGGACCCGACCACGCTGCAGGTCTTCGACAAAACCGTACCCGGACCACAGGATCACCCCGAGGCAGACGATGAAGAATCCCGTCAACAGTCCTTGCCGGGAATTTGGAGCCTCCTCGAGGCGTTCTTTCTTGAAACGGAGGACCTCGGATTCGCTGATGACCGGAGGGGCCTCGGCACCGATCTGATGCGCCGGCTGGGGGAATCCCTCCAGTTCGAGGGTGTAGTCTCCTATCTGGATCTGCATGCCGCTCAGCACCTGGACCTTCGCCACCCTTCGCCCGTCGACGAGGATACCGTTGCCGGACTCCCGGTCGGCAACGATCCAGTCCCCGCTTCTCTCGAGGATGACCGCGTGTTCTCCTGAAACCCGAGGGTCGGCGAGAACCAGGTGATTGTCTTCGTTCCTGCCAATTTTGAATGGACTGCGAGTGATGGAAACCCACTCCTCACCGACCGGCTCCACAATCCGAACCCTCGGTCCCTGGAGAGCGGCAGTGGGAGCCTGGGGGGAGGGAAGGGATCCCAGCGGGGTCACGTCGGGCAGAGGAGTTGCCTCCAGATCTTCCCTTTCGTCGGAAGAACCTGCCGTCAGAACCTCGATGACCACATCGCCTATTTTCACCGTGTCCCCCGCCGTCAGTTCGGCGCTGGTGGAGCGCCTGCCGTTGACGAGACTGCCGTTGGAAGAATCGAGATCGACAAAACGGACACCTGCTGCCGACGCTTCGAAGGTGCAGTGACGTCGTGAAGCGAGAGAATCGGAGATCACGACCCGGTTTGCCGGGTCCCTGCCGACCGAGATGGTTTCACCTTCCAGGTCGACAACGCTCCGTCTTTCCCCGTCGATGACGAGCAGTTTCGGCATCTTCTCTATACTCCCTTGGTTCTCTTGTCGGGTCGCTTCATGCCGTACTTGTCGATCTTCTGGTCGAGGGTCGGTCTCGAGATTCCCAGCTGGCGAGCAGACTGGCTCTTGTTCCAGTGGTTCTGGTCGAGAACCGTTCCCAGCACACGCCGTTCCAGCACTTCGGTGGCCTCGCCGACCATCTCCTTGAGATTGCCAGCAGGGCTCGGATCGAGGTCCTTGGCATCTCCCTGAACCGAGGAGATTACCGAGGGCGAGAGCAGGTCCGGAGTGATGTCGTCCCCCGCCAGAGCGACCAGCCTCTCGACCTCGTTCTCCAACTGGCGGACATTTCCGGGCCAGGGGCTGTGGTAGAGGTAGTAGAGGCTCCTGCGATCGACTTCAGGGCGGTCACGGGAAATCCGAGAGCACACCTTGTCGATGAAGTGATCGATCAGCAGAGGGATGTCCTCGCGCCTCTCACGAAGCGGCGGCAGAAAAATGTTGAACACGTTCAACCGGTAGTAGAGATCCTCGCGGAATTGACCCTCGCGAACCATCTTCTCGAGTTGGCGGTTCGTTGCCGAAACGATGCGAACATCGACTTTCCGGGTGTCCCTGGCACCGACAGGCCTGAATTCGCCCTCTTCGAGAACCCGCAGAAGTTTGGTCTGCAGGTCTAAACTCATGTCTCCAATCTCATCGAGGAAAAGTGTGCCCTTGTCGGCGAGTTCGAAGAGACCTTTCTTGTCGCGAACGGCCCCCGTGAAACTGCCCTTGACGTGACCGAAGAACTCACTCTCGAGAAGATTCGGTGGAATCGCTGCGCAGTTCTGGGAGATGAAAGGATTGTCACGTCGGGAGCCCTGGTAGTGGATCGCTTGGGCAACCAGTTCCTTACCGGTTCCACTCTCTCCCTGGATGAGCACGGAGATGTCGGTGCAGATGACCCGGTCGAGCATCTCGAAGACCTGGTACATCTTGGAGCTCCGGGTGACGATCCGGTCATAGTCGAAACGAAGGTTGGGGCGGGCCCCTTTCTTGACCAGATCGTTCACCTGCTCGGGCTCGACCTCCTTGGCGATCAGCATCGCCTGGAGATCGCGGTTGAGGTTGTCGACCTCATCTTTCGATTTCTTCAACTGCTCACGTCGTCGATGGTCCTCATCGAAGAGACGGGCGTTCTCGATGAAGATCACCGCTTGGTCGGCAAGGAATTCGACAAACCTCAACTGACTCTCATGGAAGAAATCGGGCTCGAAGCGATTGTCGACATAAACGACTCCAAGGACGCGCCCCCGGAGTTTCAGAGGAACGCAGAGGACAGCCTCGAGGCGCAATTCGGCAACGGATTCGAACTCCCCAATCACCGGATCCTTGCTCGCTTCTCCCACGAGTACAGAACGGCCTTCCTCGATGACGTGACGTACCACCGATCGACTGACTTTCAAATGGGCCTTTTTCACAGCCTCTCGATCGATGTTTCTGGAGGCTGTAACTGCCAGTCCACTCTCCTCCTCGAGAATGATGAAGCCCCGTTCTGCGCCGGTAATCTGGATGACGTGTTCGAGAATCAGTTCGAGGAGCTCATCGAGATTCAGAATGGAGCAGAGGCTTTTCGAGATTTCGATCAACCGCAGGAAGATGTGCCGTTCCCTGGTGAGGCGTTCCACCTGAAGCCCGCCAGACTGATCGGTATCTTCAACGATCGGTTCCATGAAAAAATCGGTGGGAAGAAGGAGTGTTTCTCCACCACCGCTCGAGGCGATCTGGTTCGACGGAACCCGCAGGTAGAAGATCTGGGTCTTGCCGATCTCGATGCAATCCCCAGCCTGGAGAAGTTGCTTGCGGATGAGGATCCCGTTGACGAGTGTCCCGTTGCGGCTGCGAAGGTCCTCGACGTGCCAGTTGCCGTTGATTTTTTTCAGTCGGCAGTGGCGCCGGGAACTGGAAATGTCATCGATTTCCACCTGGTTCTCCTGGCTTCTCCCGATAGAGAGAAGATCACCGGAGAACTCGACGCAGCGCTCTTCACCCGCTTCGCGGATGATGAGGCGAGTGCTGCTGGCCTTGGGCCCGCTGGACATGGCCATTTCCTTCCGTCGACCGGGTCCACCGCCGGGGGGGGGCTCTTGCGGGGGGGTCCTTCTTATTGAATCACAGCAGGCCCTAGTGTAAAGACCATTTTACAACAGGTGTAAGTTTCTTAACCCACTGGCTTAGGCAGACTTCCAGCAGGACCAGGGGGCCCCCCGAGGAGAGTGTCGAGGTGAAGTAGGGTGCGTTCCTGCCAACCGCGCGCCCGCGGGGTGCTGCTCGGGGTGCCATGGAAGAAGAGGGAGAAGAAAACCATTCCGCGAGCGGTTCGCCAACTCCCCGCCAGGGTGCTAACCCCGTTGATGTGCCCCGTTTTCGCCCGCAATCGACCGGCCAGGGGAGTATTCCTGAATCGTTTCTCGAGGGTGCCGTCGACCCCTGCCAGGGGCAGCGCCTCATCGAGGAGGTCGAACCAGGGACGCTTCTTCCACCCGATGAGGAGGCGCGTGAGGTCCCCCGCGCGCAATCGATTCAGGGAAGAGAGTCCCGAACCATCACGCACGACGAGCCCCTCCACCTCCCCGAGAAAATCAGCGGCGTGGGAGACGAGGGCAGCAGCACCCGAGGGAAAACTGCCATCTCCTCCCGATTCGCGGCCGAGAACCCGCATCAGGCAGTCGCCATAGAGATTCTGGCTCCTCTTGAGAAAAACCGGCAGGCGAGAAGCGACGGAGTGCTCGATCCTGCCGACGAGGCGGCCTTCCTGCAATCGAGGAGCATCCCTCTTCGTGCCTTCGATGGTGATTCCGGAGTCCTCCAGCATCTTGTGGAAGACACCGAGGAAGGCGCGGGTCGGATCGGGAACGGTGACCCACTCGACCCTTTCGCTGGCTGTCGTCAGGAATCGACCGCTCACCTTCACCGTCCAACTGTTCGGTGCCCGATCGATGCGGTAGAGATGCTCCCTGCGCAGTTGGGTCGGAAAAATCGTGCCCTCCAGATGCGCCAGTGCGTTGGACGGTCGGAGGTCGACACTAATGGAGCCCGATTCACCGGGTTTGACCACGATGTCGAAACAATTGTCATTGAGGTTCAACGCTCCCGATGGCGCGCAGTACCAGCGATGGAGCTGATCCCTGGGCCAGTCAGGCACGCGAGTTGAGCCCTGCAAATAGCGGTTGTCAGCGAGCAACTGGCCACGGACCACGCGAATGCCGAGTGCCTTCAGCCGTCCGACCCAGGGACGCAGTTCGGCGACCGGATCGTTCTCGAATTCCCTGCCCGAAATCGCCGGATCCCCTCTGCCGATGACGATGATGTCACCATCGAGGGTGCCCCCCTCAAGGGAACCGGTGACCACCAGGTCGGTGTCGAGGGAGAAGTCAGGACCGAGGTTGTCGAGGACTGCCGCAGCGGTGAGGAGTTTCATGCAGGATGCGGGAGGGATCGCAACATCCGCACGGTGCTCGATGAACTGGCCATCGGGAAAAACAACGGAGAACGACAGTTCGCTGCCGCGAAGGCCGTGCTCCCGTGCAAGCTGCAGAATCTCGCCAAGAGGAGTCTCGCTTGCAAGAGCCAGCGGCTGCTGAAGGAGTGAAGTCGACAGGAGGAATGTTAGAGCGACAAGCAACCCCAGCGATGGAGACCATCGGTGCTCGCTGAGGGTGCGTTTCACAGGGGACCATCCCTTCACGCCCAGAGGTTAGGGACCGTTGCCGTTCTGCACAAGGTGACTGTCCAGGAGAACCTGGTCAGTTAGAATCAACCCGGAAGGATTTGGAGATGGCTCCCTCGAGAGGTAAACCGCGCCCCCCCCGGGAATGCGCTCCCAGGGAAGACCCCGGGATCTCCGTCTACCGCCACCTCGATCGATACATCCAGAAACTGCTCGCCGGGGCCAAAATTGATGGATCGGGGTTGCCCGACAGGATCGAACTCAACCTGAGAGTTCCAGTACAGATCTCGGGCAAGGGCTGGAAGCGAGCTTGCGACGATTTCCTCTCCGCCATATCGGAGCAGGTCGGGTCGATCTCGGAGCAGGCTTCCACCGAGGTCCTGGGGTACCGCAACGGTCACGTCCCCTGTTCCTGGTGCTCCTCGCCCGTTTGCGAGCACTCCCTCCCCTCCGATCAGAGGGCGGTTCTCAGTTCCATCTCCCCCACCGGTGTTCCCATCTGGAGGAACTTTGCCTCGTGGCTCATCGAGATCGGCGACCCCCGTGTCGATCGACTGCATTCCTCTCCGCCCCTTCCGGTGGCAGTCTTCCACCCCATCGCGGATCTCGCGGGGGACGTCCTCCCCGAGTTCGAGAGGCCTCCGACTCATGCCCGCATTCTCGGTAGCGTCCTGGCCGGGGGTTTTTCCCTCCCCCGGTTCACCCTCGAAGGAGACCGGTCCAGGACTTTCTCGGTCACTGCCCTGCTAATGGAGCACCACCGCCGAGGGCCGGCACCGCGATACACCCTGAACCTCGTCGTTTCCTTGCCTCCGCCACACCATCTTCCGAGCCTTCTCGCCCATGGCCCGGTCCCCCACCTCGGGGGCTGGATCGGCTTCCTTCGAGAAGGCCTCCACCAGATCGAGGAGAAGATCGCCACCGGCGTCCGCACCGGCAAGCGGATATCACTGCCTACGATCCGTCAGGAGATTCTCGATTCGATGAGAAGTTCCTGCGATCACCTCGACAAGCTCCTGCGCAGGGGGTCCCGCCGAACCCATCACGCTCAGGTTCGCAGCAGGGATCCCGATCGCCCCACCGCCAGCGCCCTCTCCGATGTCCTCAGCTCCCGGGAGTCAGACCTTTTCCACGACCGTCGGGAGTTCACCTACGTTGTCAGGGGCCCCCACAATCGGGTCCATGTCTTTAGCTTCGACGGAACCCACATCACCAGCGTCCGTTATTCCGGTGAATCGATCGCCGAACGCACCCGGAGCGGAAGATGGAAGGCGCTAAATCCCCAGGAAGGGCGAAGTTTTTGTGACCGGGTCATCGCCAGGTTCTCACCCGATGATGCAGAGAAGCAGAAACACGGCTAGGTGCCGCACCAGCTCTCCCACCAGCGCAGGAAGTTTCTCCCGACTATCCCCTCGACCTCATTGGCACTGAAACCCGCACTCTCCAGCGCCGAAGTGAGGCGATGCAGATCGCCATGGTCTCTCAGTCCCTCGGGGAACAAGGAGATGCCATCGAGATCGCTGCCAATCCCCAAATGCTCGGGCCCGATGAGTTCGGCAACATGGCGGATGTGAGCGACCACCGTGCCGACATCAACCGTCCCCTTTTCTCCAAGGAAGGGCGGGTAGAAGTTGATCCCGATAATCCCGCCACAACTGCCGACGCAATGGATCTGTTCATCGGTGAGGTTTCGCGGGTGATCCCAGAGGGCCCTCGCATTGGAGTGGGTCGCCAGGAAGGGAACCTCGGAAGCTGCGACATCTCTGACTCCCTCGGGATTGAGATGGGAAATGTCGATGGCCATCTGCAGTTCCTTCACCTCACCAACGATCTCACGACCAGCCCGGGTGAGGCCGTTGCCCCGGTCTTCCATCACCCCCTCAGCGAGGTCGTTGGCGCCGTTCCAAGTGATCCCGATGATCCGGACCCCTCTGCGGTGGAGTTTCTCGACCCGGTCCCGACGTCCCTGGAGAGACTGCCCATTTTCGATGGTGGCCAGGGAACCGACCTCATCGGCCTGGAGAGTCTCCAGTTGCGAGGGCGACGTGACCGTCCTGAGGCCCTGTTCCTGGTCCCGGACCCCCAGCATCCTCTCGACCTCGCCCCACGGATCAGGAGCGCCATCGGTGGTGTACAGCGCAGTCAGGAGGAGCCGCACCGAGCCGCGTGTGCAGCGTTCGAGATCGACCTGGAGTTTCCCTTCACCGGTCGCAAAACGCCCTTCTCCCGCGGAGATTCGTGGCAAGGTGTCCACGTGGAGGTCCACCACCGTCTGCAAATTGGCCTTCTTTCCACCGTCAGAGGCGCTCCAAATTTCCCAGTCGCCATTCACCGAGGCACATCATGTCGAAGATCGACGCCTCCTGCCAGCAAGTGATGCTGACAGGATCTAGTGCATCCAGTATCTGAAGGTCCGCGTGAGTCCCAGGGTCGAGAGTCCCCCATCCCCTGGGCAGGAGATTTCCGTCAGCGGCTGCTCTTGTCCTGGCATGGAAAGCCCGGGGGAAGACAATACGCTCGCTCTTGACCCAGGGCTGTGCGCAGCACGAGCGATCGCTCCGATTCACCGCAGAAGCGATATCGAGCCACGGGTCGGCACTCTCGATTGGAGCGTCGCTCCCCAGGATCATTGGAACACCGGCTCGTTCGAGAGTAGCCAGGGGAAAAGCCCCCATGCATCGATCTCCCCAGCGGTCGTCAGCGATTTTCCGGTCCTCGATGATGTGACAGGCCTGGACAGAAGCGATCGCACCGCTCGAAACGAGGGCAGGCAGATCATCGGGATCGATCAACTGGGCGTGTTCGATCCGGTGGGGAATTGCCGTGGCGCCGAGTTCCCGGGCACGAAGAATTGCAGCGATCGCTTCCTGAACCGCCCTGTCGCCGATGGCGTGGATCGCCAGGCCCCAGCCGCGGGAGGCGGCCCGTTCGACATGACTCTCCAGATCATTTTTGCTGATTCGCCTGACTCCTCTTTCACCCGGCTGGTCCGAATAGTCGCTCTTCATCCATGCGGTACGCGACCCGAGGGTACCGTCGAGAAATAACTTCACCCAAGGCACCAGAAACAGTGACTCCCTGTTCGAGGTTGGTTTCGGATCCTCGCCGGTTTCGATCGCCTCGAGTAGTTCTTCTCCTGCCATGCCATGGCGGATCCACAGGCCCGGGTCGCCGGCAGCACAGTGTTCCTGGAGAATCTTGCGGGATACACCACGGTCGAAGGTGGTGACCGCAGCCACTCCAAGTCGATGCAATCTTTCGATCCGACCAGAGAGGTCGATCTCGGCATCGGGGACTCGACGCCAGATTCTCTCCGCCTCCTCCTCTACAGCAATGCCCGAGTGCTGCTGAGGATCGATATTAGCCTCGAAAAGGGCGGCACTGTTGACCAGGGCTCGATGATGATCGATGGCCCACAGAAAGATCGGTCGATCTTGAGCGATGGAATCAAGAAATCGGCGCGGATCGGGAATCAGTCTGTCGGGGAGAGGGTCTCTCCAACCGCTGTCGACAAGCCAGTTCCCGCGTTCGGTCGCGGGCAGCGTTTTGATCAAGTCAGCGGGGCTGGTAGTAACGGAGAGGTTCTCTGCCCGACGCTGGGCAGAGAACAAGAGATGCTGGTGGCTGTCGACAAAGGCTGGCAGAAGCCAGCGGCCATCGACATCGACAACCGTAGCCCCAGATTCCTGGCCCTTCCCAACCGGGGTCCACTCGACCACTCGATGGCCATCGATGAGGAGATCGCAATTCATTGGCAGGGACTGCTTCGGCGGGAATGGTTGCACGTCTCTGAGCAACCACCGCATCAAGAATCTCCCTTGACCGTGATCCCCGCCTCGATGCGCAGGCGCTCGCGGGTGACAGCAGCGGCAATTCCAAGACCGGCGTCGAGTTTTTCGAGTTTTCGAAGCTCCTTGACCAGGTTCGCGTTGCTCACGCTGCCCTCGCTGGCGAGAAGTTTCCAGAATTCCTCGAGAGCAATCTTCTCCAGTTGTTTCAATCTGCTTCTAGCGTCGAGGATTTCAGCACTGTCGCGGATGGAAGTACCCGACAATGCCAGCAGATAGCGCACTTCTCCAGGGCGATCTCCGGCGGCTCGTCTCGAGAGGGCCTGGCGCCAGGCGTCGGTGATACTCTGGTTTCGGACCTTCACCAGTTTTTCAGCCTCACTGCAACGCCTACCAATTCGCTTTTCAGCCCCCTGGTCGCCATCGACAAGGAGCAGGTTTCCCGCTTTATCGAAGTAAAGAAGCCCGGTGGAAAACCCGTCACCCGCGATCACTCGGAAGAGGGAATCGTCAGATTCACGAGCCTGGTGAAAACCCCAACCTTCAGGAGTCGAGAGGGCCCGGCCTATCACTTCGAGTGGTGCAACCTCGACGACCATCCGACCCATTCCCAGAACTTTGGGGAGGGGTAATTCGTCAGCGATAGCGAGACCGCCGGAAAGCAGGAGAAGGAGCAGCAGGTTGGTCTTCATCGAGATCAGCAGAACGGCGGACTCCTTCAGGGTCAAGAGCCAGGATGAAAGCAGGGGGACCGGCCAGTCGACCGGTCCCCCTGCTCGAGCCATCACTGTTTGGACTAGCGGTCCCGGCGTGGGCCACGACGATTGCCGCCGTGATCTCCGCCGCCCCTGGCACCGTCGCGACCGCCTCCATCTCGCGATCCACGCGGCGGTCGATCATCTCCGCCGGTGGCCGGCTGGAGCTTGCCTTCGTCGACAAGAACCGCCTTGTGGGAGAGACGCATTCGCCCTTGTGGATCGATGGAGAGCACCTTCACTCGCAGGTCATCCCCTCTCGAGACGACAGAACTGACGTCGTCGATGAAGTCTCCTGCCAGCTCCGAAACGTGCACCAGACCTTCCTGTCCCGGAAGAACCTCGACAAAGCATCCGAAGTCCTTGATCGAAACCACCCGTCCATCGTAAGTACGCCCGATCTCGACTTCCTCGGTGAGCATGTCGATACGCTCCCGAGCAGCGGTTGCGCTCTCGAGGTCCTTGCCCCAGACGGTAACGGTGCCATCGTCCTCGATGTCGATCTTGGCTCCCGTCTCCTCCTGGATCCCCTTGATCATCTTCCCTCCTGGACCGATCACAATGCCGATCTTTTCGGGGTTGATCTTGATCCGGATCACCTTCGGCGCGTGAGGAGAAACCTGGGAGCGAGGGCGATCGATGTCGCCTTCGAGCATCTTTCTGAGGATATGGAGCCGACCGGTGCGAGCCTGCTCGAGCGCTTTGGCCATCAGATTGCGGTTCATCCCCTTGATCTTGATGTCCATCTGGATGGCGGTGATTCCCTTCTGGGTTCCGGCAACCTTGAAGTCCATGTCACCAACAGCGTCCTCGCTGCCGAGAATGTCAGAGAGGATAAAGGACTGTTCGCCGTCCTGGACGAGGCCCATGGCAATTCCGGCAACAGGACGAGAGATCTTCACCCCTGCATCCATCATCGCCAGGGTCCCACCGCAGACAGTTGCCATCGACGAGGACCCGTTGGACTCCAGCACATCGCTGACGATGCGAATTGTATAAGGAAAATCATCGCGGTCGGGAAGAATCGGTCGAAGGGCACGTTCGGCGAGAGTACCGTGGCCGATCTCACGCCGTTTCGGACCCCGGTTTGGCCAGCTCTCCCCGACACAGTAGGCCGGGAAGTTGTAATGGAGCATGAAGTGCTCCTTGTGCTCATCGATCAGGCCATCGATACGCTGCTCATCGAAACCAGTTCCGAGAGTTGCGGTTGCAAGGGCCTGCGTTTCACCACGGGTAAAGAGGGAAGAACCGTGGGCACAGGGAAGCATCGCCACTTCGGTTGAGATCGCTCTGATCTGGTCGTAATCACGGCCATCGGTACGGCAACCATCCTTGATGATGATGTCACGTTCTGCCTTCTTTTTGACCTCTCCAAGGAAGCCCTTGACCACCTTCGGGTCGGGGCAGGTTCCCTCCTCGACCTGGTCTGGCGGGCAGAGTTCTTCGATCACTGCGTTGCAGATGGCGCTGACCGCTTCCTTTCGGGAATGCTTGCCCTCGGTCCTGAGGGCCGCACGAACGTCGTCGAACGACATCGAGCGAACCTTCTCGCGCAGTTCCTCATCGATCTCCGGAACTTCCCACTCCACGGTCTCCTTGCCGCACTGGCGAACGAGGTCGTTGATCATCTCGACGACCTCCTTGCAGACGTTATGAGCGAACTCGAGACCGTCGATGACCACCTGCTCCTCGACCTCGCGGGCACTCGCTTCGACCATCGTGATCGCCTCGCCTGTGGCAGCGATCACCAGATCTAGATCTGATTTTCCACGGTCCTCGAAGACGGGATTGATGATGAAATTGCCATCGACCCTACCGACGCGAACTGCGCCAATGGGACCGAGGAAAGGAACTTCAGAGATGCTCAACGCTGCCGAGGCTGCGATCATGGCGATGGTGTCAGGATCGGTCTTGCGGTCGGCAGACATCACTGCAGCAACAACGGAGAGATCTTTTTTGTAGCCATCAGGGAAGAGAGGTCTCACAGGACGGTCGATCATCCTGCAGGTGAGAATCTCCTTTGTGGTCGGGCGTCCTTCACGTTTGAAGAAACCCCCTGGAATTTTGCCGGCTGCGTAGTTGTTCTCCCGGTAGTCCACCGTCAGGGGGAAGAAATCCAGTCCTTGACGGGGCTCTCCCCACGTCACTGCGCTGAAAACCACGATGTCACCGTAACGGACCAGTACCGATCCGCTCGCCTGCTTTGCCATCACTCCGGTTTCGATCGTAAGCGTGCGACCGCCGATCTCCCTTGAAACTTCGTACTTCATCGATCCTCCTGACAGCTGATGCTGTCCCGGACGTCCTTGCGTCCGATCCGCTTGCTCCTGATTGTAATTTTCTCCACCGCAACTACCGCTCGAACAGGACGCAGCGAGGAATTCTCGCTCGACGCCAACTTCCCACGGGTCGCAACCGTGCCGGGAACACTAGCCAGGCCCCGGAGCAACGGCCCCGACTGCCTCCCGGAAATGATCCGCTGCCCCTCTAGCGCGCCAGGTCGGCGTTGTCGGGACACTCTTCTCTATCGCCAAACTTGGTATCAGGGGTACTGTTCTTCGTTTCAGGAGTGCAGGCTGCCCGGAATTCACGGACAATCGGCGGAGCAGCGCGGTGCGCTCTTGAACTCAGATGGTCAGCGACGCAGCCCCAGGGAGCCGATCAGACGGAGATATTCGGCGTGATTGGTGCGCTTGAGGTAGCGCAGCAGTCGTCTCCTGCGACCGACCAGCAGCAGAAGGCCACGCTGGCTCGCGTAATCCTTCCTGTTGCTCTTGAGATGCTCGGTCAGATTCCTGATCCGCTCGGTCAGCACCGCTGTCTGAACCTGCACAGAGCCGCGGTCGTTCTCGCCGATGCGGTACTCTTCGATCAGTTCATTCTTACGCTCTAGAGTGATGCTCATTCCGTGTTTCCGCTTTTCTCCGCTTTGCCGGCTTCAACCGGGGATTCTCGACTCTTGGCACCAACGCCAGCGCTCGCTTCGGAAAACCAAAGGGCAGGCGTCAAAAAAATGGCCTCAACAGCGTCTGCTGAGTGCCCCAAGAAGCGGAAATCGTACCCGATGGCCCCTACCTGGCAAGCCCAAATCCCTGTTCCATTTCACTTTGCGTCGATTGCCGGGGGCTCTTCCTCGAACGGAGCAGGATCCTCGACTGTCGGGGTTCCGGCGTCCAGGTAGGACTGAAGAATGATCGCCGCGGCTCTCTCGTCGATCCCCCCCTTGGATCCTGTTGCCCGCGCCTGGCGCGTCGTCAGACGCTCGTCCCAGAGGTATACAGGCACCCCGACCCGTTCCCTGAGCCAGTCGGCCAGTTGCATGGACCTGCGTGCCATCGGGCCGTAGGAGCCCCTCATGTTGCGCGGCAGGCCGACGATGATTCCCTTCAACTGGTGCTCATCGTCGATCTCCTGGAGCCAGGAGAGAAGAAGATCTTGGTTGCCGACGACTCCCCGTGGAGTTGCCAGCATGCCGAGGGTATCGCTTCGGGCGAGCCCGATCCGGCGTTCTCCCGGGTCAATCCCGACCCAGCAACTCAAAGCAACTCCTTCAGATCCTCAGCTTCGAGAATTTTGCTGAGGGCGCCAGTCTCCCCGGATTTTTCCAGTGGCATCACCAGGAGTACGTCCCCCTCGTCGATGACCGCCAGGTTTTCACAGCCAAAGAGAAGAACCAGACGCCCCCCCGAAGCCCGCAGGAGACAGCCTTTCGAATCGACGGCCAGGCCCCGACCAGCGGTGATCGCATTTCCTCGCTCATCCTTCTCGAGAAGGTCGTGAAGTGCTGACCACGAGCCGAGATCTTGCCACCTGACAGCCAGTTTACGCACCCACAGCTCGGGCACCTTCTCGAGCAGCCCGAAGTCGATGGAAGTGCGAGGCATCTTCCGGTAAGCCTCCAGAACCCCATCACCCCCCGTCGCCAGCGCGCTCTCCAGCCCCTCGAGGTGAGGCCCGAGGTCAGGCGAGTGGCGCCTCACATTTTCGAGGAGAGCGGTCCCCTTCCAGACGAAGATCCCACTGTTGAAGAGCAGATGGCCTCCATCGAGGAGTGCCTGTGCCTCGGCGACCCCCGGTTTCTCGACGAATCTCGTAACCGGTGCCCAGACATTGGGGGTCCCGGCAGGGAGTTCACTGACCTCGATATGGCCGTACATCGGTGCCAGGCGGTCGGCGGTTACTCCCAGGGTGACCAGTCGATCGGGATGCTTCTCGACAAACACAACCGCTTCTTCCAGTACCCGGCAGAAGGTGGCAACGTCGTCGATGGCATGGTCCGCGGGCAGGACAAGGATGGTTGAGCCAGGATCTGAGGCTTCGATTTTCAGGGTTGCGAATATGATGGCAGCGGCAGTATCCCGCGCCTCCGGTTCGACGATCACACCTGCTTCAAGACCCTCGACCCCCTCCTTCAGGTGGTCAGGAACAACGATCCATCTGCGCTTGGCAGGAATGATCGACTCGATTCTGGAAATGGTCGTCTCGAGAAGAGACTCATCTCCGGAAAGGGAGAGCATTGCCTTCGGACGTGCCTCTCGGCTCATCGGCCAGAAGCGTCTTCCCTTGCCGCCAGCGAGCAGAAGCGCATGGGCCTTCTCCACCGACTTTTCCTCCTTCTACAGATAGCCCTCGAGGGCTGCGAGCAACCGGCCGATCCCCTTCACCTGAGGCTGAAGTTCGATAGCCACCTGAAGGTGGCGTGCCGCCTCCGCCTTCATCTCCATCTGGAGGTAGCACTGAGCCCGTTTCTTGGCAACCTCCACCTTGCCGCTGCGATCGAGCCCCAGGCGTTCTGCCCTGCGGAGGTACTCAAGGGCCACCCTCGGCTCGACCGTTTTTACCGCCGCCCTGCGGACCAGAAGCCGCCTGGCACGGTCGATGGCCTCGCCATGGCAGGGACGGTGCCATCGCCGTCTAGCCTCTGAGCGGACGACCTCCTCGTACCACTGGAGCGCCTGCACCCAGCGATTTCTCGACTCCTCCACCTCCCCGAGGAGAAATGCTGCATCGATAAATTCCTCGGATCGCAAGTGTTCACGCAGGAAACTGCGCTCGACTGGCTCCAATTCCTGCAGCCTCTCGAGTGCTTCGTCAGCTCTTTCCTCGAGAAGCAGGTAGAGGATCGAACGGGCACGGTTCACCGGCCGCGCCGATTCGGTGACATGGAGCAGGCGCGAGGAATCTGCCGTTCCCCCACCTTTTTCGATTTTCCAGATCCGGTCGTATGCCTGCCGGAGATCGGGATCGGAGAGAATCTCGAATGCGATCATCACTTCCTGGAGTTGATGGTCATCAACAGGCTCCACCAGTTTGTCGGGGTGCACTTCCAGAAGACGCTTTCGGAAGGCAATTCGCAATTTTTTCGGCTTGCAATCAGGGGGAACTTTCAACACCAGATAGTGATCGATGAAATTGTCCTCCGGCAAGTTCACTGCGATCCTCCGCCAGCTTCTCTCACCAGGGTCAACGTCACGGGACCATCGTTGACCAGATCGACTTCCATCATTGCGCCGAAGCGGCCACTCTCGACACGATTGATCTTTTCCTCTGCAAGAATTTCGAGAAACCTGGCCATCAAAGGTTTTGCTTCCTCTGGCCCCAGGGCACCATCGAAACTGGGGCGCCTACCCTTGCGACAGTCACCATAGAGGGTGAACTGTGAGACTGCGAGAACCTCGTATCCCATGTCGACGAGGGACCGATCGAAGCCTCCCCCTTCGCCAGCAAAGAGCCTCAGTCCGGCGATCTTTCTCGCCATCCACCGGAGTTCATCTTCCCCATCGCCTCGACCGAGGCCAACGAGAAGGAGGAGGCCCGGACCGATGTGGCCGACCGTCGCGCCATCGACTCGCACCTCTGCCCGTTTGACCCTCTGAAGGATGACTCGCATGCTCCAGGCTCCCTATCATCAGAACAAAGGGGTCGCTGAGAAGAGGTAAGAAAGAGGCTCAAACCCAGCGCAGGACGAATCCTCTACGCCGAGGAAGCTTCGCCGTCACCCTCTGGAACCTCGAGGCCACCCCCATCGAGCACTTCGTGGCAGAACTGGACGGACTCGTCGTCGATGACGTCGACCGGCTTCACCGAGAGCGCCTTGCCAGTCGAAGGATCGACCTCTAGCAGAATCCCGCACAGATGCGGATTTTCCTCGGCGACGGAAAAAGGCGCGTGCATCCCGGTGATGAACTTGTGCAGCACCGGTTTCGCCATCCGACCGATCACACCGTCGTAGGGGCCGGTCATACCGATATCCGTGATGTAGGCGGTGCCCTGGGGGAGCACCCGGGCATCGGCGGTCGGAATGTGGGTGTGGGTGCCAAAGAGACAGGAGATGCGACCGTCCAGGTGCCAGCCCGCGGCAGTCTTTTCACTCGTTGCTTCCCCGTGGAATTCGACGATTCTCACACGAACGTCATCGGAAAAGGACTCCAGAGCTCGATCGACGCAGTGGAAGGGACAATCGCCACCATCCATGAAGACTCTCCCGAGCACCACCACCAGACCGACGGGAACGTCCCCACGAGCCTCGATGGTGATCACCCCTTTTCCAACCGCCTCGAGAGGGTAGTTCTGCGGCCGCAGAAGAAGTTCTTCTTTTTCGAAGACCTCGATGTTGTCACGCCGTTTCCAGGAATGATCGCCCATCGTCATCACATCGATGCCGCAACTTCGAAGATCCCGGAAGATCTTGTGGGTGATACCGGACCCAGCGGCGGAATTCTCGGCATTGGCGATGACCAGATCGAGATCCCATTCTTTCCGGAGGATGGGAACCCATTTCCGCACGATGCGCCGTCCAGGACGTCCGACGATGTCGCCAATAATAAGGATTTTCACCAGTTCGTCCTCATCTTGCGTACTCGATCACTCGAGTCTCGCGGATCAGGGTAATCTTGATCTCCCCGGGGTAGGTGAGTTGTCCCTCGATCTCCTTGGCGATGTCATGGCAGAGACGAACTGCCTTCTTGTCATTTATTTTCTGAGCATTGACGAAGACACGAACCTCACGGCCCGCCTGGATCGCCTGTGCAGTCTTGACTCCGCCGAAACTGGCGACGAGGGATTCCAGCTTCTCGAGGCGCTGCACGTAACGCTCGAGGGATTCCCCTCGGGCACCGGGCCGCGAACCGCTAATTGAGTCAGCAGCCTGGGTGAGAACGGCGAAAATCGATTCCTGTGGCACATCGTTGTGGTGGGAGGCTGCCGAATTGCAAATCTCGGGTGCCTCGTCGTATCGCCGCAGCAGTGTCGCCCCGATCTCGGGGTGACCTCCTTCGAATTGGTGATCGACCGCTTTGCCGATGTCATGGAAGAGCCCACAACGCTTCGCAAGAGCCACGTCGATGTTCAATTCGCCAGCGAGCATGCCACACAGATTGGAGACTTCGACGCAGTGCCCGAGAACGTTCTGTCCGTAGGAAGTGCGGAAACGTAGCCGACCGAGGAGAGTGACGAGCTTCGGGTGGATCCCGGGCATGTCGAGGTCGTAGGAGACCTGGACTCCAGTTTTCTGGATCAGTTCGTTGATTTCCTTCTTCGTCTCGGCGACGACTTCTTCGATTCGCGTCGGGTGGATGCGTCCATCCTTGATCAGCACCTGCATCGCCCGGCAACCCATCTCCCGCCGGATCGGGTCGAAACAGGACATGGTGATCACTCCAGGAGTGTCATCGACGATGACGTCGACTCCCGTGGTTTTTTCGATCGCGCGGATGTTCCTGCCCTCACGGCCGATGATCCGGCCCTTCATGTCATCGCTGGGCAGTTCGATGCTGGTTACGGTGCTCTCCTGACAGTAGGCGGAGGAGAGCCTCTGAATCGCTGAAGCGAGGACATCCTTCGCCCGCAGTTCGACCTTGCCTTCCACACGCTCGATCATCCGGGCGACAAGGATGTCCCCTTCATGATCGAGATCTCGCTCCATCCTCTCCAGCAGTGTCTTTCGCGCCTCGTCTCTCGAGAGAGATGCAACGCGCTCGAGGATTTCCTTTTCCTTCTCGATGAGCGCTTCGGCCTCGGCTTGTTTGGTACCTACCAGGGCTTCCCGCTCGACGAGGACTTCCTCCTTGCGGTCGACCTGCCGCTCCTTGTTGTTGAGCAGGTCCATTTTTCGCTCGAGATTGTCCTCGCGCTTGGAAAGGCGATCGTCACCTTCCTTGAGCCGATCACGTCCCTCTTTGAATTCCTTCGAGGCAGTCTGTCTCTGCTCGGTTACCCATTTTTCGGTATCGCTTCGAGCGTCATCACGAAGGGATTTGATCTCGGAGTGGGCTTCGCCCAGAAACTTTTTGCGCTCTAATTGGGCACGGGATGACGACCGCTGGGTGAGCAATTGCGCAAACACCCAGCCTGCCGCCACCGCCACTGCGGCGAAGATGGCGTAGTCCATCATTTCCATGGCTTGGCTCGCTCCCTAGTAACAGGGTGAGCCCACTGGGAAAGCCTTTCGAAGGGCGTGGTCAAGTCGCCCACGAGTTATTCGGAAAGGACCTTCAATCGAGTCAGGCGTATCAATTGTGCTCCAGCGCTCGGGGGTTGTTCTTCAACCACCCCTTCAACTCCGACTCGTTTGTTCACGTACTCGTTCAGGTCTACCTCATCACTCTTCAAGTAATAGAGGAGCCGATTCCCTTTGAGTAGTTTGTGAGTCCCCTCGACTTTTCGGTGTTTCCCCAGCGGGACGATCCAGCCCACAGCGAGGAATTGTTTTTCCTCGCGCGAGCCCCTCTGCCCCGTTCTTCTAAGTATTTCGGTTTCCTTGGATTTGGCGATTTCCCGCTGGCGACGGGCCTCCGCCTGGTCCTTTTCAATGACAACAATTCGTTGGTGAAGCGGCAACCAGTGCTCACGGATGTTCCGTGAAAGCTCTACCGCAACTTCAATCTCCGCGACATCCTCGCTGCCCTTCTCGATCGCAAGCAGGCTCTCGAGAATCGAAGCGAATTGCCAATCCCGCGGGTTTTTCTTGGTTTCAGACTGAAACTTTTCGTAAATCGGCTGGAGCCTCTCAGAGAGAGCACCCAGCATGCGGATCTCACGGCCATCACCCTTCTCGGGAGATCCTTTTTTGTCGTCTCCACCGCCAGGGGCGCCAGAGATCGAGCCAGAATCTGTCGTCGTCGCGCCAGCAAGGGCAACGGGACGAATTCCACGAAAAACTGTGGCGACCATCGATGCTTCGAGGTCGTTCTTGTGATCGATGTAGTCTCTGTGAATAAACGCATGAGCTTCCATTGGAGCCATCACCCCCACCCACTCGGCGTTGGAATCATCCTCGCCGGCGAGAATCAGGATCTGCCCCTTCCTTGTCATACCGAGAGGAGCGTTCCGGGTTCCCGGAGTAGCACGCAACCGGACACGGCTGCCTTTCACTCTCAGGTTCTCCCCTGCCTCCTCGACGTAATCTCTGTGGATCCATATTTTTCGGTAGGCGGGGACGAGAATTTCGACCCACTCACCCTTGCCGCCGACAGCGACAACATCGGAGCCACGAGCAAGACGCATGAACGGGAAATGATTGGTCGACGCCCCGGTACGGACGTTGACCATGCTTCCTGTCACCTCACCCAACCAGGCCTTCTCATCCGGCACCTCTTGCGAGTAGATCCCCGACTGACCCACAGCCAGGAGAAATACAGAGAGCAGGCACAAAAAGAGAAGGCGTCGCGCACAGGCGCTTTGCCTGCCACGGGAATCAATTCGAATCGGCCGACACACGTTGCAGTCGCTGAGTGATTCCACGAGCGGGTGACCTTTCCTGTCGTCACAGAACAAAACACTCAGGGCCCGTTCAGACCCCGTCGTTTCATTAATCCATCTTCCGGGAGCGGGCGAACCGGAGGCGCTCGACACCCTTCCCCGGAGGTGCCAATCCCCGGGCTTAAGGCGTCCGAGACGCGGGGAACACCCGAATCTCCCCATCTCATTCTCGCCGATGATCCTAGATGGGGGCCCTTCCGCTGTCAACTTCGGGCAAGGAAGGGCCCTCAGGCCCTGTCGAAGACAACCTCGAGAGAGAGCCCCTCGGCGAGGCTCGACTCCACCGGGCAACCTCGAGCAGCACCCTCGAGGAGCGATTTGGCTTCGGGGGAAAGTCCCGGTGGCAAGGAGAAGCGGATGAGGAGACCCCCGACCCGTCGAATTCCACTCCTGGCCATCTCTTTCTCGACGCTGAATCGGGTGCCCTCGAGGTTCCAGCCGTGATCACGGGCCGTGATCCCCATCGTTGTCATCATGCAGGTCACCGTCGCGGCAGCGAGAAGATCGGTAGGTGAGAAGGAATCTCCTCTGCCCTCGTTGTCGACCGGGGCATCGGTCTGCACAACTTCTCCGGAGGGCTGATGCCTCACCAGCGAGCGGAGATCCCCGAGATACTGTCCCTTCATCAGGACCATGGCGTTTCCTCAGTTTTTGACCAGGAGAAGATCACCGATCCTGCATCCCTGTGCCGAGGCCATCACCGGGCACTTCACCCGCATCAGCGAATAACAGGAGATCCCCGCCTCCACCATCGTCTCGTAATGACCCTGCCCCTTGGCAATCACCAGATCGGAAGCCTCGACCAGGGATACAAGATTTCGCATCCCCTCGCCCGATCCCACGTTTCCCGGCAGTTCCAGGGGAACCACCCCGTCGACCAGTTCCTCGATCCCGGCGACACGGGCATCGGCGGCGACCGCATCGAGGAGCAGGGGGGCGCGCCTGACGATGGAGGTGATCTTCAGGCCCGGTCGCTCAACCAGGATCCTCTCCAGCAGAACCCGGTCGAAGGGAAGTTCAGGCGCCGAGTCGTGAAGAATCAAGAGGGAGCCAGCGCTTGCCAGATCGGCCTGGAAGCGGTCGAAGTCATCGAACGCAAATCCGCTGTCGGCATCGCCTCCGCCGCGCAGGCCCAGAAGGGTGAGGTCCTCGCGAATCGCCTGGGTGCTGAGGATCTCGTTGTCGAAGACATTGGCGCGAGCAGAGAGCAGGAGGGCACGGCGGAGAGGCTGCTGGGAACCATCGAGACTTTTCTCAAGAGCTTCGCGAACAGAGAGCATCTCCTCGAGCCAGCGGCTCCTCTCCGACTCCCACGGGTCGGAGACCCCGAGGGTCCGGTGAACCGAATCGAGAAGGAAGGAAACCAGTTCTGCCGGGGTCTGGTCAGGCTCGGCATCGGCGAGGGCGCGCATCCCCTCATCGATCACCTTCTGCTGGAGCCAGCCATCGTCGGTGACCCTGCTGGCGGTGGTCAGAGCCCGCCTCAGCGCACAGGGGTAGCAGTGGGGAACGGCCTTCAAATCAGAAGCTGCCCGTCCGTTTCTAGCTACTGCCTCACACGGACGCCGAAGCGCTTGAGTTCTTCGACGCTGAACTCCACTCGGGTCGGGTAGGACTCCTTGAAGTCGGTCCCGACCGCCCGACGGAGGCGGCGGACCTCACCGCATACCTTCTGGGCCTCGACCCTCTCCTCGAAGGGGCCAACGAAGACACTCATCCGAGTCCCGTCCCTGCCACGGCCGGTCAACACGTTTGCCGAAGCGCCGATCGCCTGACTGTTGAGATAGCGGACCAGACGATCGGTCTGTGCCGGGTCCCGGAGTGTCTGGGCGACCATCACGACGTAGAGTCTGCGAGGTTCGAGGTGGACTGCGGGTTGAATGGAAACCTCTGCGCTCTCGACTGTCGACGGAACGATGGCGATGGGGTTACCCTCGGCATCCACGGGCGATCGAATCACCTCGATCGGTTCCGGGTCCGGATCGATGACAGGAAACCAGGGTGGATCATCGGTTTTTCCCATCACCTCGGGGAGATCGGAGGTTCCCTTCTGAATTCCGAGCTGAAAACTGAGGAAGAGCGCCAGGATGAACCCGACGGCGACGACGACCACGTTTGCCATCCTCACCTCCAGCCGCCTTCCCCACCATGAAATCACCGGAACTCTCGAACTCTTCAGGGTCGGGTCGATGACGGGAAGTTCTTTTGATCGAGGAATCCTGGCCACCGGGTCATCGAGGTCAACCCGTTTGCGTTTCTGGCTCGTGGTACGGTGATTCCCGGCCGAGCCATCGTCGCCCAGGAGCAGAGAAGGATCAGGGGAACCCCGCTCGGCGATGGGGTCGGGCGTCGAATCCTGGGACGGGGTGTGCCGGTTGGAGAATCCAGATCGCTCTGCTTCCCTCAGAACTTCGAACATGCTGACATCGCCGCGCCTTCGCGCCATCCGACCATCCCCTTCCCGGAACCTGCCGGCTCCCCCATGACAGTTCGCGCAGCCCGCTCTGCCAGAATCCAGGGTCAGGGCCGGCCAGCAAACGGGGTCCGGCCTCCGCTGCCGTGGCAGGCTCTCTCCTGGAGCATGGTGGAGTCTAGGGAGGATGTCGATGAGCGTCAAGGAAGCACGCGTTGCAGCCGCACTTGTAGGAGCCTAGAATCGCCGGTGCCGCGATTAAGGAGCATCGATGACACCCGGCTGCCTGAATCTTCACTGGTTGGTTCGACACCTCGCCGCCAGGAGGTGCATTCCCCTGGCATTTCTCTGCCTGTTGCTGGCGGTGCCCCGCCCCCTCGACGGCGCCGATGGGGTCGAGATCGAGACGGTCGAGGGCAGGTTCACCGTCGAGACAACCCCTCACCTCGGTCGAGACACCCAGGTACTGGAAATCGGGGGGGTCGAGGTTCCCCTGCGCGACATCCTCGCGATCCACTACCCGGTGCCCCTCACACCCCCCAGAGGCAGCCTCCGGATTCTCCTCGCCGACCGCACTCTTCTGGTCGGAGACGTCAGCGATGGGAGTGACGAGGAGAAGTTGAATCTGAAGGTCAAGGACCTCGACTCGGTGCTCGAAATCCCCCTCGAGTTGATTCGCCGGGTGACCACCGCCGTGGAGACGATCGGTCCTTCAGCGCTGGTTTTCGATGAAGACACTCTTGTGACCCGGGAAGGCTCGACCCTCACGGGAGTTCTGCTGCTCATCGACAGCGCCGGGATCTCCTTCGAGGATTCGACGCTGGGAACACTTCAGATCCCGTGGCAGAGATTTTTCAGCCTCGGCCTTGCCGAAATCGATCCGACCGAGGATCTGCCCGAAGGAACCATCTCGTCGATCGTCGAACTCTCCGGTGGTGGAAAGATTCGTGGTGCACTCCAGAGTTCCGACGATCAAACGACCGTCATCGCCCATCCTGCCCTCGGCAACATCAGGATTCCTGCCGAACGACGAAGAGCCCTCGGGTTCGATTTCAATCGCATCGTCTTCCTCTCCGACCGAGATCCCGTCGAGGTCGAAGAGGGAACTCCTTACTCAGACTACTTCCCCTGGCACTGGCGCAAGGACCGGAGCGTCGTCGGAGGTCCCCTGCGCATCGGCTCACGGGATTACGAACGTGGCCTCGGAGTTCATGCCCGCTGTTCCCTCCAGTTCGAGGTCGAGAAGGGCGACAACACCTTCATTTCCGACATCGGAATCGACGCCAGCGGCCGCCCCACCGATCACGATTCACGCATTGGTATCGTCGTCTTCAAGGTTCTCCTCGACGACGAGGTCGCCTTTCAATCCGATCCTATCGGCTGGGAAACCCCACCTCGCAACGTCGTCATCCCTCTCAAAGGCGCTTCCCGACTGACGCTGGTGGTCGAGATTGGACCCGGTCATCATGTCCTCGATCGAGCGGACTGGGGTGACGCCCGCATCGTTCGCGACTGATACCGGCGGAAAGTGAGCCAGGATGATTGTTCACGCTCAGAGGGGGATTCTCCTGGCGTTGTTCCTCCTCGCCGGAGGAGCCCTCAGCGCTCAGGTCCCTCTCCTCGATGATGCCTGGCTCTCGGGCGAAACGGACCGCAGCCTCCTCGGCCAGTTGCAGGCGCTCTCCGCCGATTCACTCCTTCCCGGAGTCGAAGGGCTCCCCCCCGAGACAGCCCTGAAGATCTCCAGAGAGGCGCGCCTGCGCCGGATCCAGCAGTTGTCGGCGGAGACTTCCAGAGCCCAGCAAGTGGTCGATCATCTGCAGCCGTGGCTCGACTCCGGAGAATACTCCCCGCTGGTCGATTCCACCGCCCGTTGGGTGCTGTCGTCAGCGCTGTCGGCGACGGGGGACGGCGACGGTGCCCGCAAGCAATGGCAGAACCAGGGGATTCTCGGCCGCTGGCGCCTCGTCGGCCCCTTCGACAACGAACGCGGCAGCGGCATCGATCTGCACTATCCAGCCGAGGAAGACCTCGGTGATGATTCCGTCTTTCCCGCCAAGCGCCAGGATGTCAGCTGGCGGGACGCTCCCGCCCCTGGCAACGGCGGCCAGATGGAACTCTCCTGGTGGGTGACACCCGCCACAGGTGCCTGCGCCTATCTCTCCACCTGGCTCTCTTCACCCCAGGAAGTGGCGGCAGCGCTCAGGGTCTCATCCAGCGGCGCCTACCGGATCTGGCTCGATGGCAAGGAGGTCGGTCAATCCGATGGCGAGCGCACCTTCACCTTCGACCAGGATGTGTTTCCCGTGCTTCTCCCTGCCGGCAGCCACCATCTTCTCGTCAAGAGCGGCGTCGAACAGGGACGCTGGGCGATCAGGATCAGGGCGACGACGCCCGCCGGCGGGCCCATCGCCGGTCTCACCAACAGCTCCGATCGACCGGAGCAAGCGGCAATAGGCGACGGAATCACCGCGCCCCACAACTTCCTCGTCAGCCGAGGAGCACTCGATTTACTCAACAGTGCCGCCAACAGAAATGCTGCCGGGAACAGGCTCCTCGCCTGGCTAACGGCTGCGATTCATCGCCACGACGTATCTCAGCATCCCGAGAGAGCCCACCTCGAATCCGCCCTCGAGGAGGACTCCGACGATGTCAGGAGCTGGATTCTGCGTGGAAAGAGCTGGCGAACCGCCGCCAGCCACGCCGCGGAGCGGGAGCTGAACCCCTGGCGAACCTCCCTCGAAACGGCCCTCGCCCTGGACCCCGATCTTCACCGGGTACGCATCGATCTCGCCCGCTATCATCTGGCTCGATTCGGGAACATCGCACGTTGCCGCGAACTGCTCCGTCCTCTCCTCGGTCATCCCGAGGTGTTGACCGACGTCGCCACGCTGATGCGCCAGGTCGAGGAGATCGACCTGGGTTCTGTTTTCGCTCGACGCTGGCGTGATCTCCTCTACTCGCGCGCCTCCGCAGGCCCGATGGTATCGGTTCGGAGGGAGAAAGCTCTCGAGCTCCGTGATCGTGGCGATCTGGACGCCGCAGAAGCTCTAGTCACGGGCCTTCTTTCCTATCGCTCCTTGCCGAAATCGATGAGCGACATCATCGATGCCATCGACCTGTCCAGGGGGAGGGAAAGCGACGTTCTCGCCAGAAGAATCGAACGAGCGCAGTTCTCTCCCCAGAGACCTCAAGGCTGGATCGACCTGGCAGACTTCCACCAGTGGCAACATCGGCTGGGTGAAGCGCTGAAGGCCATCGATCGTGCTCTTTTCCTTCGCCCCGCTGATGAGACCTTGCATGCCCGCCGTGGAAATCTGCTCAATGCAAACGGCAACAGATTCGCGGCCCTTGCTTCCTTCCGCAGGTCCCTCGAACTGGAGCCGAATCAGCCGCGAATCAGGGAATACACCGACTGGCTCGATCGCGAGCGATCGGGCATCGAGGTTGAATTCCGACGCCCCCTCGAATCCATCATCACTGCCGCCAGGGAAAAGCCTCTGGGAGAAGACCCCTACCGAGTTCTCCTCGAGAGCCGCAACGTCCAGGTCAACGGCGATGGGACCGCTGAGCGGTATGTTCAATTCCTGGCCCGGATTCAGAATGACAGCGGGATTCGCCAGCTCGACACCTATGCGATTCCGTATGCCGCTGGTGAGCAGTGGGTGGAAGTGCTCAACGCCCGGGTCCACCGCACCGACGGCACCGTCGAGAAGGCGCGGATCCGCAATCGGGAACCCCGGGCCCGAAATGACGAATACCCGGTCTGGAGCCGCTCGTGGATCGATCTTCCTCCCCTTGAAATCGGCTCCATCGTCGAGATCGAGTATCGCCTCGAAGATCTCCGTCCGTCCTTCTTCGGAGATTACTTCGGTGACGACATCGTCTTTGCTGGGGTCGTTCCCAGGGACCTGACCGCCTACACCATCCGTTTCGAGAAGGATCGACAGCTCTACTTCCACCCCATCGGGCTCTCCATCCAACCTGTCGAGGTTCTCGATGACCGCTGGCGAACCCTGACCTGGGAGGTGGTTTCACCTAAAACCATCGATCCTGAACCAGAAATGCCGCCGACCTCCGAACTGGTGCCACGCCTGCAGGTTTCCACGTACAGCGACTGGGACAAGTTTGCCACCTGGTATCACCACCTGATCCGCCGGCAATTCGAGTCCTCCGAACCGATCAAGAGGAAGGTTGAGGAACTCACTGCAGGACTCACAACTCCGGTGGAGAAGGTGCGGGCAATCTATGATTTTGTCGTCACCGAGATCCGTTACATCGCCTGGGAATTCGGTGTTCACGGATTTCAGCCTTACAGCGCCACGACCATCTTCACGAGACGATTTGGCGACTGCAAGGACAAGGCCACTCTCATCTGCACGATGCTCGATGAGATCGGAATCGAGGCATTGCCGGTTCTGATCCGGGGTACGCGGAAGCGCCCCGATGAAGATCTCACTTTGCCCCTCGTCAGCCATTTCAATCACTGCATCGCTTATCTCCCTGGGTTCGGAGATGGCGGGCTGTTCCTCGACGGCACCGCTTCTTTCCACGGCGCTCACCAGTTGCCGATGATGGATCGTGGGGCAGATGTTCTGGTGGTTCACGAGGATCGCGGAGAAGTCAGGAAAATCCCCTGGAACGAATCCCAAGAACAGGGGATCGAGGAAGCACGCAAGGTTGACGTCAAAAACGATGGGTCGGCAGTCATTGAAATCGCCAGCAAGTTCGAGGGTGATTTCGCGGTCTCGATGCGCTCAGCTCTGGAACTGGAAGGTGAAAGGAAATTGCGCCTCGAAAGGCTGCTCGGGTCGCGCATGCCAGGAGTCGAGGTCGAGGAGGTCGAAACCAGTTCCTTCGATGATCTCTCTGCACCGGTCGAGATCCGAGCCAGACTCCGAGCACCCAGGTTTCTCGAGGAGCGATCGGGCAACCCGGTTCTTCCGCCGCTGAAGGATCTCTTCCAGAGCCTCGATGGAATTGCTGACAGTTCTTCCCGACCCCAACGGCAGCACGACCTGTTGATCGGCAATCCTCGCTCCTCCTCCCTCATTCTCGAAATTGAGCTCCCCGAGGGACTGAAGACGCGGGTGATCCCCACCTCCGTGGATCTCGAAGGTCCAGGAGTGAAATTTTATTTTGATTCCAGAATCTCCGGAGGGCGGCTGATACTCGAGCGGCGACTCGAACTCTCCCAGCCGCGGATCGCTCCCGCGGACTATCCTGCCTTCAAGGGGATCGTCGACCAGATCGAACAGCACCTCCAGCAACGGGTTATTCTCGAGCGGAGAGGAGACCCCCAGTGACCTTCATCTCCTCGCTTCTCCTCCTCCTGCTCCTCTCGCCTGCTGCCCCGAGTGAAACCGTTGTTTCGAGTGATTCCCCCCTCATCGGGAGCATCGAGGAGAGAAGGGGTGACTTCGTTCAGTGGCAAGAACGTTGGTTAAGGGAGATCCAGGCCGATCCCGAATCGAATCGCAGCGGTTTCATGATGGTCCGCTGGTCCCACGTGTTCTCCCGGGCAAATAGATCGGTTCCGTCCGCCTTAGACTGGCAGAAAATCGCAGATGCATGCCAGGAAAACGGCTGGAATCGAGGAGTCGCCAGCGCTCTCGCCGAAGCGGTCACCAGGGAAACAGGGGCATGGCTGCCGCCAGCGAAATCAGAGTGGTCCGCTGCCATCCCCGGCAAATGGTGGGCGATCGGCCCCATCGGAGATGCCATCGCTACCGAACTGACAGTGGCACGCCCAGATATCGAGAATTTCGATCGGAACGTGGAATTGTCCTGGCGAGAGCGAACCCGCTCCTGGTTCCCCCTGCCAGAACCTCTAGACCGCAATGTTCTGAGGCTGAGGTCCTCATTCTCTGGTCCCGGAGCCGCTGTATACCTCCGTTCTCGTTTCTCCATCGACAGGGATGAAGATGCTCTCCTCAGGATCCTTTGTTCGACATCTTACAAGGTCTGGGTTGACGGCAGAGAGGTACTGATCAGCCCCAGACACCGCGAGCATTCTTCCCTGCGCCAGGGTGTTGGACTCCACCTCGCCAGGGGCGAGCATGTAATCCTCATCAAACTCGCCCCTGGAAATTTCGGGATTCGATTCAGACGCAGTGACGGATCTCCACTTGAAGTGAACTCGCTTGGTGGAGAAAAGGAGGGGGCCACCGCCGACTCCCGCGTCATCCCTTTCGAATCGAAAGGCAATTTCAAAGATGCCTGGCTCTTGGCATGGGAGAAGGAGGAACTTCCACTCGACGAACAGTTCGCTCTCTGCCTGACCCTGGCAGGTCTCGGTGATTTTGTCAGGTGCGAGGAAGTCTGGCTTTCCATCGATCACCAGGAGGACCCTGTCGCCAGCGCTCTGGTCAGGAGGGAAATTCCCTTCCCCTGGATTCCCGGAGACCTGCGCCGACATGAACGCGCTACCATTCGTGACGAAGCCCTCACCCTCGATCCAGCGGTCCTTCCCCTTCTTCTCGACGATGCAAGAATCGACTACTCCGATGGCAAGGCCATCGAGGCGATGACAGCCATCGAGAAGATACTCGATATGGCCCCCTGCTCTGTCGAAACACTTCTCTTCAAGCACAGAATCGCCAAGGATCGGTCCTGGCATTTCGAGAAGAAGGAGAGCCTCGGGGAACTCAATCGTTGTGCGCCTGAAATTCCGGCGGTACTCGAAGCGAGCCTGGAACTGGCCATCGCCGAGCATCGTACTCGCGACGCCCTGGAACTGGCTCTCACCTTGACGGATCGAGGACCGACCCAGGCCAACGTCGATCGCTGCGCGCGCCTGCTCAGGCGCTCGGGCAAGATCAGCGAGGCGGTCCGGCTCCTCGACCGGTGGCGTAACCTCGCCGGAGATGTCCCGGCGACCCTGCTGTTTCTTGCAGAACACGCCGAAGAGAGCGGTTCATTCAAGGAAGCCCACTCCCTTTACAGCATGACGTTCCCAACCCATCCCGATGATACCCGGCCTCTGGAGGGGCTCTTGCGCTGTGCTCTAGCCACTGGAGATGATCCAGAACCCGTCCTCCGGGGCCTCCATCAGGTCAAACCCGGTAACATTCGCACCACTCGCACTCTCGAGCGGCTAGCGGGTGACTCCACCGATGACTTCTGGAAACCCTACAGCCGGTCCTTTGATGAAATCATCGCCGACGCCCCCGAGCTGGGAGCCTATCCCGATGCGATGGTGGTGCTCCTCTTCGACCAGATGGTCACCCTGGTCGGTCCAGGAGGCCAGCGTGAGATGACCCACCAGGTACTGCGCATCGAGTCGCAACAGGGGATAGAACAACTCTCCGAGCTTCCGGTTCCCGGCAGAATACTGAAGTTGCGGGTGATCACTCCCGATGGCCGTGAACTCCACCCGACTGCCGGCAGTGGTCAACGAGCCTACACCCTGCCGGGACTCGAACCGGGAGCCCTCGTCGAGATGCGAGCGATCCGCTATTCCGATCTCTCCCGTCGAGAGTTATTTTCCGCGGGTCCCTTCTTCTTCGTCGATCCCCAGTTCCAGAATGCCTTCCACCGCAGTGAATGGGTTCTGTTGACTCCCAGGGATTGGGCCCCGGTCTTCGAGGATGGTGGAGATCCGCCAGAACCACAGATCGAGATTGTCGATAACCACAGGGTGATCCGCTGGAGTGTCGACGAGAAAGCCAGGCCCCAGCCGGAGCGGTTGATGCCACCGGCACAGCAGATCCTCCCCAACGTTGCGGTTTCGATGCCCATCACCTGGGAAACCGTTTTGCCCGGCATACTGGCAAGTAATATCCCCGACGACCGACCGACCCCCCGCCTGCGCCATCATGTCGAAACGCTGCTCGAGGGAATCGAGGGCAACGACGCACGATTCGACAAACTCCGCGACGCCGTATGCGAGAGGATTCCAGATTCCAGCAGTTCTACATCAGCGACAGAAACGTGGCTGAAACGATCTGGCGATCGAGACCTGGCTCTCGCCGGCATGATGCGCTGCGCGGATCTCCCCCTCGACTGGGTCCTTGTTGGCGAGCGGGACGACTTCAATCCCTGGCAAGATTTCAGTTCACCCCGAAAATTCCAGTTCACCGGCAGGGTACTTCGTCGCCTCGAGGAAGGACGGCCACCGCAGGCGGTCAGCGCCCAGATGCGCTTCGCTAAAGCCGATCGCATCCCCTCGCGCCTGCGCGGTGCCCCCTGCCTCGCCCTACCTCCCGCCGAGGCGTCCTGGGACCAGATCCCTGCCGCCACTCCGGGGGAAGATGCTCAGCAACTCGACATCCAGGTGACCATCACCGGGGAGAAGGTACTCGCAAGGGGTGCACTCGAGATTCGCAATATCTCGGGCAGCCGCCTCAAGGAACAGATCCGTGGCATCAATCCCTTCGTCAGGAACACCATTCTGGAACGATTCGTCCAGCAACTCTTCCCCGGCGCCAGGTTGCTCGAGGGATCTTTCGAGAACCAGGACAGCCGTACAGAGCCCCTGAGGATCACCTTCACCATCGATGCCCCCCACCTGTTGCAATCGCGCCCAGAGGGTTCTTCCCTTCAATTGACCTTCCTGCCGGCAAATCTCCGCAAAGCATTCATCGGCCGGGGGGAGCGTACTTTCCCCATCTTCGCCCGCGCCGAGACCGAGATCATCGAGAACGTTGAAGTTGTCATCACCGGGGACGATAAAATCCTCAAGGCCCCCGAATCGATCACTCTCAACGCTCCCTGGGGCAACTACAGTTTTAATGTCGAGAAGACCGATGAAGGGATCCGCATCGAGCGGGTGGTGCGCCTGCGTCCCTTCCTTCAGCCTCCCGATCGCCTCGATGATCTGGTCGACTTCGCTGTCGGAGTCGATGAGAAGGAGCAGGAACGGCTCCTGATCGGGGACGGAACTCCCTGAACCCAGTACCTCCAAAATTGTGAAAGGCGCCGCAACACATCTGTGCTGCGGCGCCTTTCAGATGATCTCAATTCCGTTCAGGGTCCGTCGGGATCCGGTTTCAGGTTGTTGTCGACCTTCATGTCGGTGTAGGTGCCACCGGTCGCCTCGGCGAGTTTCATCAGCCACGAGTTCGCCTGCTGCAAGTCTGGCATCGGTTGCCCTCCCTGGGTGAAGGGGTGGAAGCCAAAGGTGTGAATCTTGATTTTTCGGAAACGGTTCAATTCGAAGACCTTGTCGAGAATCGGTCCAGTCGGGTCACTGACCTTGCCATCTTTCGAGGGGAGGCCGTCGGAGAGGAAGAAGATGGTGTTGGTCTTGGCATCGGCATTGAACGCCTGGATCAGGGAATCGAGGGTGTTGGTGTTGCCGTTGTGCTTGAGGCCATCGATCCATTTCTGAGCCTTGTTCTTGTTGCCTCTGACGGAGGGGACCGCCCTCTTCTGGAACTTGGAGACGGTGGTATCGAATCGTACGCAGTTGAAGAAGGCATCCTTGCCCATCTTCTTGACTACCTTGCGCAGCTCGCGCTTGGCCATCTCCATCCTCGTCCAGAACCTGGCGAGGCGTTTCTGGGCACTGGTCATCTGGCCACCACCCTTGCCGACGCCCGTATCGGAGCCATCAGCTCGGGAAAGGCCGGGAATATCGTCCTTGTGGACGTATTTCATCGAACCGGATGTGTCGATCACGAAGACGATGTTCTTCGATTCGACTGGGACTCCCCAGAATTCCGGGTCATTTCCGCGCCGCTTGCGCTTGACCCCTGTTTTGCCCTCATGGTCCGACTCTTTCGGGTCGAAGGTCCCCTTGCGTGGCTCCCACCACTGTTCCCAGTCCTCGATCAGGTCGAAATCCCGGCCGGTGAGCGCCCACAGCGCATCGCGAACCTGGTGATAAAGCACATCCTTACGCTTCTTCACCAGCTTTTTGAGCAGGTCGATCAGCGGGTCGATCGCCTCGGCAGACATCGTCTTCTGCAACGACTCGACCGCTGCACCCTGTACGAAAGGAGATTTGTCCACGAGAAAGGACGCCAGCATGGTGACCGAGGCCGGGTTGCCGACCTTGGCGGCGACGTCGGCGATATAGACTCGCTCGCGGAAGTCCCCCTTGCTCTTGATCTTGCCGTAACGGGCCTGGAGATACTCGAGAATCCCGTCGAGGGAAGCGAGTTCATCGAGAGTTGCGGCGTAGAGCGCCGGGGTCTTGGCGTGATCCCTGCCGAGTTCGTAGACGGTCTCGAGCGCATCTTCACTGCCGAATCCTGCGATCTCCCTGATGATCGAGATTTGCTGGTCCTCGTTCTGCTCGGCAGCGGCGCGGGCGAACTCCTTCTTCAACTTCCTGATTT
>JYMV01000519.1_pt1 | contig 43799 bp, 38 predicted proteins | sample 338911 | NCBI WGS metagenome assembly JYMV01 (sample SAMN03354496, study PRJNA234377) | hydrothermal vent metagenome | biome: Deep sea; feature: Hydrothermal plumes at the Eastern Lau Spreading Center, Western Pacific Ocean; material: Seawater | place: Tonga | collected 2009 | depth 2000 m m | reverse complement strand
TCGACCGCACATACCTTTTCATTCGGTCTATGTGATTCCAGCGGCCACCCTCAGCCATCTGTCTCATCGTTCATCCGCCCAGAAGAAGGTGGGATTCATCCACGGGAGGCTGCCGACCACCACGTTGAGAACTCCGGTGCGCTATTGAAGGAATTACTGGACAAAAATAATCTGACCCCTGAGGATTTCACTGCGGTGGCATTCTCTCAAGGCCCGGGTTTGGGCCCTCGTCTAAGAATCGGTGCTGCCGTTGCTCGTACCCTTTCTCAGGAGTGGAGGGTTCCATTGGTCGGAGTGAACCACTGTGTGGCACATATCGAAGTGGGAAGAGAGGTTTGTGGGTGCTCGGACCCGGTGTTGCTATATGTTTCAGGAGGAAACACTCAGATTATCGCTCGCCTTGGAGGACGCTATCGAATACTCGGAGAGACCTTGGATATCGGTATCGGGAATATGCTTGATAAGTTTGCTCGCGAACAGGGGATTCCATTTCCCGGCGGCCCTAGGGTTGAGTCTCTGGCACAGGAGTGGATCGTCGCCAATCCCGACAGTAGATTATCTGATTACGAGTTGCCATACGCGGTTCAAGGAATGGACCTGGCGTTCTCTGGATTGTTGACTGCGGCACGGCACATGGTGCTCAAAGGCAAGCCATTGGGTGCGGTATGTTGGAGTGTGCAGGAGCATGCCTTTGCCGCCTGTGTTGAAGTCGCTGAACGGGCTCTGGCACATACCGGCAAAACCGAGGTACTACTCGGAGGTGGTGTAGCCTGTAATCAGCGACTGCGCGATATGTGCTCAATGATGGCTGGTGAGAGGTCTGCGCAGAGTTTCGTCCCGGAAAAAATGTACTGTGTGGATAATGGCTCGATGATCGCAATCCTAGGTCGTTTGCAACTACTTCATGGGGAGGATACAGAGTTGCGGAAAAGTGCCATCAATCAGCATCTCCGCACCAATGAGACACCAATCCTGTGGTCATAATCCTGACATTTTGGTACAAAGCGATATAAGAGTCGTTTGCGGCCCGTTATTCGAGGGTGAACTTGAGACGTCGAAGAGATGAGCCATCGAATCCGTTTGCATCGGGCAGCGGGGGTCGTCCCAAGGCGTCAAAGACAGCAGTCCAAAAACGCCGCCAGCATTCGGATGATGTCGGTAAGCCGCAATCGATGACCAAGCAGGAAATCGCTGAAGCACTCGCCAAGAAAAGAGCTTTGGCATCGGTAGATGAAACTCCATCTCCTGCTCCAGCCGTGGTTCCGATTCCTCAAAGTCAAGAATCCATCACCGTTTCCGAGCCAGAGCAAACTGCGCCAACATCTGAGCAATTGGATCAGCAACGGATAGATGAATTGACGCGTAGAAGTGCAGAGACGAAAGCTGCTAGTAAGGCATTGGAACCAGTGCCGGAAATCATTCCCGAATCTGAGTCGAGTATCACAGATGCTGAAAAGGAAAAAACCACAGATACTGCCGATGCGGTTGGTTCTCATACCGCACATTCACTTCGAGGTGAGGGTACTACGGTCCTAACTCATCGTACCGCCACCATCACCGCACAAACCGCAACTCCGATGGATGATATCGCACCACGAATGAAACCACCGCGCAAACAAGATGCGAAACCCCAGTCTGGAACTGGTAGGCCAGCGGCCAGAAGAAGAAGGAAGTTTCGCGATAAGGGTGGAGGAAAGCAACCTCAGATGCGGAAACTGGATCGGCGAAAGTATCTTGAGTACAAATACGAGGTTCGTGCCATGCTCGATGATGAGAGAATTCTCGAGGAGCACCGCTCCAATATTATTGGCCAGGTTTGGGCCAAGGGTGAGCGCATGGGGGTTAACGAATCCCAGTCATTCATCGAACAGAAAGTTGCTGAGTTGATTCTCCCTGAGGATATCGCCGATAAGATTAGTGAATTGGTCAAGAAATTCACCACCAAGAGATGATAATATGAGTGAACTTGAAATGTCTGAAAATGTAGTCGCAAGCGTCCATTACACTGGAACCTTACAAGATGAGAGTGTATTCGACTCGAGTGAAGGCAATGACCCCCTGACCTTTCTTGTCGGTCATCAACAGATGATTCCGGGATTCGAACAGGAGATGCAGGGTGCGAAGGCCGGAGAACGCCGAACTTTCACCCTCACGCCTGAGCAAGCCTATGGTGAGAGAGATGAGGCTGGAATCGTAAAACTACCGCGTAGCCAATTTCCACCAGATGCTGAACTCAAGGTTGGAATGGTCCTAGTTGCTCAGGTGACCGAGGGGCCTTTGCCTTTTAGGATCCTGACCGTCGGCGAGGAAAATATCACCGTCGATTTCAATCACGAATTAGCCGGTCAAGACCTGACTTTCTCTGTTGAGGTGGTCGAATTAAGGGCTGCAACAGAGGAAGAATTGACGCACGGTCATGTGCATGGCCCCGGCGGCCACCATCATTAGTCGAGCCAGCGTCCTGCGGCCATTTACCCTCACAGGGGCTGTACATTGGGGCAATGCTTGAGTGATGGCGCCCGATGGCGCACTCATGACAGGCTCTGGAGGCAGCGATTCCGGGGAGGGGGTATGGCGCACTCTCGGAGGCAGTGAATTACCGCTTCAAGCCGATGAAAATACCCTGTCTGAATCAGGTCTTTCTCGGGACGAGATAGCCTCGGCGGGCAACCCTCCCTATACGCGTGGAATCCACGCCACAATGTATCGCGACAAGCAGTGGACGATGCGGCAATATGCCGGATTTTCAAGCGCAGAGGCGACAAATGAACGATTCAAATTATTACTTGAAAATGGACAGAATGGCTTGTCCATCGCCTTTGACCTACCCACACAACTTGGATTGGATAGTGATGATGAATTGGCGCAGGGTGAGGTCGGAAAGGTCGGTGTTGCAATCGATAGCATTCACGATATGCGCCGCCTTTTTGCCGGTATCCCATTGGCTGAGGTTTCGACTTCGATGACCATCAATGCACCAGCCATGGTCATCTTGGCGATGTATGTGGCGGTGGCTGAGGAGCAAGGGATTAATCCTGTGGAATTGCGTGGCACTATTCAAAATGATATTCTCAAGGAGTATATCGCCAGAGGTACATACATATTCCCGCCGGCGCACAGTATGCGCTTGATTACCGACACAATTGCTCACTGCGGTACTGAAATGCCACTTTGGAATACCATTTCAATATCTGGTTACCATATCCGTGAAGCGGGCTCGACCGCTATTCAAGAGGTGGCATTCACATTGGCAAACGCTCTTGAATACGTTCAGGCGGCAATCGATGTTGGCCTTGAAGTCGACACTTTTGCACCAAGATTGTCGTTCTTCTTCAATTGTCACAATGATTTCTTTGAAGAGGTGGCAAAATTTCGTGCTGCCAGAGCACTGTGGTATGAATTGATGGAACAGCGCTACAGCCCGAGCAACCCAAAGAGTTCGATGTTGCGATTCCACACTCAGGTCGCCGGGGTTTCTCTGACCGCCCAGCAACCCCTCAACAACATTGCCCGAGTCACAATCCAAGCACTGGCAGCGGTATGTGGTGGTACCCAGAGTTTGCACACGAATTCATATGACGAGGCGATTGGTCTGCCTACAGCGGAAAGTGTCACGGTCGCTCTGCGAACCCAGCAGATAATCGCCGATGAAAGTGGAGTGGCCAGCGTCGTCGACCCAATGGGTGGCTCTTGGTTGGTTGAATCTTTGACTAAGAATATCAAGGAAGAGGCGCGCCGAGAAATCACCAATATCGATGCTTTGTCGGGTGCCTTGAAAGCGATTGAAGAAGGCTATCAACAGCGGGCGATTCACGATTCTGCGTGGCAGCATCAGAAAGACGTAGAGTCAGGAATGCGCAAGATCATCGGTCTTAATCATGGTATCGGCGAGGAGGAAATCACCCCCACACCTCAAGCCATCGACCCTGAGGTTGCGGCGCGCCAAGTGACTCGCCTGTCGCAGATGCGTGAATCCAGGGATTCCGCCCGTGCCGATGCGGCATTAGCCGCAATCGGTAAAGCCGCAGGTGGAGGGGAAAATCTATTCCCGCTGGTCATGCATGCGGTCAAATGTGAATGTAGTCTCGGTGAAATCATCATCGCAATGAAACAGATTTTCGGCTCTTATCGGGCACCGAGCGGATTCTAGTCAGAGGTAGTGAGAATTGTGAGCGAGAAGTATTCCGGAAATGTATACTTGGATCATATCGGCATCGCCTGTGAAGACCTAGAAGTTGCCAGTAGATTCTGGCGCCTACTTGGAATGACTCAGGGAGAGCGAGATGAGGTTGTCGAATCCCAAGGTGTCGAGACCAGATTTTTTTCCACTACCCTAACTAGCGCAGCGGATAGGGAGGTCAGGGTAGAACTGCTGAGGCCAACCTCCGCTGATACTCCGATTGGAAAGTTCATCGCCACAAGAGGTGTGGGTGTACAACAGATATGCTTTCGCGTCGACGACCTTGAATCGGTCTTAGCGCATTTGAAGAACAACGATGTACGGCTGATAAATGAACATCCTATCACCGGTGCTGACAACAGCCTCATAGCATTCGTACACCCGAAGTCAACTGGTGGAGTGCTTGTTGAATTGACGCAACGGCTTGACTGAGTCTTCGATAACGCTCTTGAAGGAGATGTTGCACGGACATCCATGCGCACCTGTATTGACCGGCTGATTTCACGAGCACACGTCGACTACAAATCTATTAGAGATGAGATTGATTTTGTGACCGGGGCGCTCGAACAAGTTCGTGCCGACGGAGTCATCAGCAATGAGGCATTTCTCGACGCGGGGAATATTCACGGCGCATTGAAAATGATTGCCGAGCACATCGACCTCGGAATATCGCAGACGGAAATTCACGAAATGCTGCTACAACAAATCTACCGTGCCGAAAAAGTTGAGGATAAACATCCTGGTCTCAATCACGCCCTTGAAGCACGTCGAGAGTGATGGCGTGGGAGATATCCTGCTGACGATAAATAATGTCAGTAAACAATTCTCGCATATCGAGGCTCTGAAAAACGTCAACCTCACCTTGAATCGTGGCGACATAGTCGGATTGGTAGGTGGCAATGGAGCCGGTAAAACCACTCTATTGCGGCTGATGTGCGGCCTCTATCATCCGACGACAGGTCAGGTTCTATTCCATCGTGATTCGAGCCAAGCCCCAGTGGCTGAAATGCGCCGATTCCTTGGCGTCGTACCCGAAGCCACCGGACTATACTATCGTTTGACGGCCTGGGAAAACATTCGCTATCATTCACGACTGCATGGCATCAGCGATGAGGAATGTTGGAAAAATACTCTAGAAATCGCCAAAGATCTGGACTTTGTCGAGTCCTTAGGTCGACCGACCAGAGGTTTCAGCAAGGGAATGCGGCAAAAGGCGGCCATCATTCGAGCATTGGCGCATAAGCCAGAGATATTGCTATTGGACGAGCCCACCGGTGGGCTCGATGTCACCTCAGCGCGAATGGTAAGATCTCTGGTTAAACGGATGGGGCAGGCTGGCGGCACGGTCATTTACAGCACCCATAAATTGGCCGAAGCCGAACAGGTATGCGACCGTATCATCATCATCCATAACGGTGAGGTGAGGGCTGATGGCTCACCCGGAGAATTACTCGATGTCACTCAGACCACCTCACTTGAGGAGGCCTATGTCAAGTTGACAATGGATGCAGCGCGCGAGACTGAGAAGGAAGATGTCGAAGGTCGAATCGCCAAGTATTGGCGTCGGATGATGACTCCGAGAAAATTACCTGGAGGAGGTGAGGAAGATGAGTAGAACCCGGCAGGTTCGTGCCATTGTCTCGAAGGAATTGATCGACTACGTCAGAGATTGGCGCACCCTGCTGGCGATTGTTCTTGTTCCATTGCTTTTATTCCCGTTACTTTTCGTCGCCTTGCCGCTTCTGTTGCAGGCGGAGTACGTTGAGAGACAAGAATTTGACCTCAACGTGGTCATCCAGACCGATGATTCTGTCGAAACACTAAAACCATTTTTATTCAATACCGAGATGGAATTGAGTTGGGAGACCATTCCTGTGGGAATTGCCAATCTATCAGATTCAGCGTTGGAGGATGAGCGCATTGGCAGTGGTCAGGTACACTCGGTGCTTCGATTGCAAAAGAATATCGATAATGGTACCATCTGGTATTACGCGATTCTCTACGATTCGACCGATGAAAGAGCCAGTGAGGCAAAGCGTAGGCTCCTAGTGGCGGTTTTTGCCTGGGAGGATGAGCAGGTCAACACCACCCTTGAGTTGGCCGGTCTGGACCCAGAAAAAACCCTCGACCCGGTTCGCTGGGATGGTGATAGTCAGGTAGCGGATGTGGCTACAACAGGACAACAGGCAGGATTTGCCCTATCTCTATTCATTCCCTTGATAGTTGCCACCTGGACTGCGACTGCGGCGATGCAACCGGCCATTGACATGACTGCGGGGGAGAGGGAGAGGGGCACTCTAGAGGCCCTTCTCTGCGCCCCGATAACGCGAATGGAATTACTGGTCGGGAAGTGGATAGCGGTAGCTACCATCGCGGCAATAGGTGTTCTGATTCAGGTCGTCGGACTATTTCTGGCAATCGCAATGATTGCCCGCGGCTCCAGCGTACTGGGAATGCCGAGCATCGGGGCGACGGCATTGATTCTGATGTTCTCCAGCATTCTGCTCTTTGCGGTGATGATAGTCGCCTTCCAACTAGCATTGGCGGTGCGTAGTCATAGCGTCAAGGAAGCCGGAACCGTATTGGGGCCAATCATCCTGCTGATTATCATCCCGGCGCTATTCGCCCAACTCATCAATCTGGAGGGGATTGAATTCTGGTGGTTCCTGATCCCGGTGGTGAATATTCTGATCGCTCTGCGCGAATTGCTGACCGATACGGTCGTCGTCGAGCATATCCTGTTGTGGGCTGGTTCCAGTTTGCTTTACGCTTTCATTGCCGCATGGTATGCGAGCAAGCAATTCAATCGTGAAGACTTGGTAGAATCGATTAACTGAAGTGTGTCTGATGATTCTCCAATACCTCCTTGTATTACTGAGATAATACTACAATAATACTCAGGTAATACTTATTAGGATGAGGCCACTCGCTTTTCCATGCCAAAAATCAGTTTGGACATGCCCAATGAGCTATTACATGACCTGCGTATTCATGTCGGCGACGATAAAAAATTTGTTAGCGTTGCCGATGCCGTGCGTACCGCTTGTCGAAAATTACTAGACCAACTAGATGAAATCGATTACCGTCACGGTCGCGGCGAGGTGAAGAGATGAGCGAGAGGGAGCAGGCAGTAGCAGCCGTAGAGACCCTGGTGCGCTACATCGAGGGAATCGATGGTGACTTACGCGAGGGTCTAGAGTCGACCCCGGAGCGAGTAATCGATTCATTTGACGAGATTTTTTCTGGATATCGGGAAGATGCCGCGCTGATTCTGCAGGCAACCTTCAACGGCGAGGGTTATGATGGAATCGTACTGCTCAAGGATATCGAATTCCACAGCACCTGTGAGCATCATCTGCAGCCGTTCACCGGCAGTGCGCACGTTGCATATATCCCGGTAGAGCACATTATCGGAATCAGTAAACTCGCTCGAATCGTCGAGTTGCACGCCCGCAGATTGCAGAATCAGGAACGGATTACAAAATCTGTTGCCGACGACCTTGAAACCCACCTCGCACCTCTTGGTTGTGCGGTGATCATCGAGGCACAGCACGGTTGTATGCGCTGCCGAGGAGTAAAGAAACAGAATTCGATAATGACGACTTCGGCGATGCGCGGGGTTTTCTTCGAGAAAACCGAGGCGCGCAGCGAGTTACTGCAACTAATCTATGGGAAGAAATAGGTGAGAGGATGCCGCAAGAGGTCATAGACGAATTTACCGCCTGTGAAATAGCAGGTGAGTTCAGGGGTGGTGACGATGCTGGTGACCTGGCGACAACCTACCCCATCGTCGAGATTTTTCACAGCGTTCAAGGCGAAGGGGCGCACTCCGGTTCACCACGTATTTTCATCCGCTTTGGCCGCTGTAACCTCCGCTGCGAGTGGTGCGATACAAATTTCGACGAGTGGAAGGATTTCACTGTTGTCGATATTCTCGGTGAAATCATGCAATACGATTGTCAGAATATCGTCTTCACCGGTGGTGAGCCGGCATTACAAGATCTATGGCCGCTGGCGCGTTGCCTGAAAGCACGAGAGTATCACCTGTCGATTGAGACAAATGGTACGATTGAATTGCCCGAGGGTCTTATCGATTGGGTCTGTGTCTCACCGAAGGACCAACTCTACCCCGATGTGGGAATCAAGCAACGTAGCGGTGACGAACTCAAGGTGGTATTCTGCGGTCAGGATTTATCATTATACGATGAATTGATCGATGGTTTTGACCACCTCTTTCTGCAACCTTGCTATTTCGAAAATGAATCTGTGGAATGGAATGGTCAGAATTTCCAAGCGACGGAATCTCTGGTCAAGGCCAATCTAGGCTGGCGCCTGAGTCTGCAGACACAAAAGTGGTTGGGGGTCCTTTGATGCGGGCGGTGATGGCATTATCGGGTGGGATGGATTCGACCGCTCTGTTGATTCGGCTACTGGCAGAAGGCCATGAGGTTTCGTGCATCTCCTACAACTACGGTCAAAAGCACATCATAGAAATTGAACGGGCGCAGGAAAATATCGCCTATCTGGCACAGAATGGCCTCGAGGTTGAGCACGAGATAGTCGACCTGTCGGGAGTGATGCGGCTATTTCACTCGGCTCTGACATCACCCGAATTTGAAATACCCACCGGCCATTATGAAGAAGAGCAGATGAAGGCTACGGTGGTGCCGAATCGCAACGCAATTTTTTCTTCAATTCTGTACGGCCATGCACTATCGGTGGCGCTGAAAGATGATTGCGAAGTCAAAATCGCTCTCGGTGTCCATTCAGGTGACCACGCCATCTATCCGGATTGCCGCCCTGAATTCTATGCTTCTTTGGGTGAGTCTTTCGCGCTAGGCAACTGGGATAGCGACAAAGTGTCCTTTCACCTACCTTTTATCGACGCTGATAAAGAGGCAATTCTTCATGATGCTCTTGACGCATGTGTACAACTGGATTTGGATTTCAACACCGTCTTCGCTAATACCAATACTTCATACAATCCCGATTCAGAGGGCCGGGCATCAGGAATATCAGGTGCAGATGTCGAGAGAATTCTCGCCTTTCACGCAATCGGTAGGAAAGACCCGGTGGAATATGTGGATCCTTGGGCAACCGTACTGCAGAATGCATTAGTGACAGCAGATGCTTTCGCGGCGACTGAGGAGAGTGAATAACCGAACCATGGATTGTGACTCAGTGGTGAAAATATAGTAAAAAGTATTCAAGGAATAATGAAGTGGGAGGGTAAATGGAAATGTTTGCAGTTCGGGAAAGAAGTTGGCACTCATACGCCATCTTCGGAATAATGCTGGCCGGATTCAGTCTATGGGGTTGGTACGACCTCGGTGAATGGAATGGCTTCTTATCGGCGATAATGATTGGTGGGATATTTGCATTTCTTGTCGCAGCATTAGCATATTACATCGATTCAAAAGGAGATGAGGAGGAAAAAAAATGACCACAAGTATAACCAGATGGGTAGAGACAGATACAGGACATCGAGTCCCTAATCACAGTAGCAAATGCCGCCATATTCACGGCCATCGCTATCGCTGGGAAGCGGAGATCGAGGGTGATGTGGTCGAGCACGAGGGGGTGTCGGAACAGGGGATGTTGATGGATTTCAGCGCCGTCTCGGCTATCTTGAACGAATATATTCATGATGTGGTCGACCATGCATTTCTAGTATATTCTGGCGATGACGAGATGCTCGACGCCCTGAAGATTCTTGGTGATGAGCATCGCACTGTAATACTGCCATTCATCCCGACCGCTGAAAACCTCGCTAAATGGGCTTTTGAGTGCATCGCGCCTCACATCGCCACCGAATATGGTAACCGCGTACGTCTGGTGGCGATGCACGTCAGGGAGACGCCGAAATCCAGGGCTACTTGGCGCATCGATTAATCTCCGGAATCAAGCCGTCGCCGGCGGCTATTGCGCCATCTCGCATCACCCGCCAACTTCTGTAGGGCGGTTGTAGCCTCAACAAAGGCACCGATAAGTCTCTGTGCTTCATTATCTATAGGTAAGCCACGCAATATTGTCCGCCGTAGATTATCGGCGACCATCGCCCGCTTGTTCTCATCGCCGTCCAATGCCGCGGCGAACTCATCTATTGAGTTGCGTAATAATCGCCGCAGGTCCGGGCTGATGGCTCGGGTGAGCTGAAGATTTTGTGCCAGAGGGTCGCCTGGTTCGACCTGTCCATCGGCTATTACCGAGCGGTTCAATTCATACAGTGAAAGTGCAACCGCGTGTGAAAGGTTGCAGATCGGGTATCCTTCCCAGGTGGGAATTGTCATCAGCATATCACACTGCTGTAGTTCATCGGTGGACAAACCCGTGCCTTCCTCCCCGAATATGAGTGCTACCTTGCCCGAAACATGGTCGAGTTTATCAGCCAATTCCCATGGTTGGATGAAGTGTCTGAAAAGAGTCTTCTCGCCACTCTCGCGCTTGCCGCTGGTGCCTATGACCACACTGATGTCGGATAGTGCACTATCCCAGCCGTCATAGATTTGGCAATCATCGAGAATAGCGCCAGCGTGTTTGGCGCGATTTCTCGCCTCCTCATCAGCAGGTGAACACAGAGGTTCGATGAGGCGTAAAGAGGTGAAACCGAAATTCAGCATCGCCCGGCAGACCGCACCTAGGTTACCGGAGTGGGACGGTCGCACCAGAATGACATGAAGTTCGTACCGACGGGTAGGCAACGGTACTTTCCTGCGCTCACCCATATTAGCCCCCCATCTGCTGCTGCCATTCGACAATCCACGCCGGGTCGCAGACCTGATAGAGAAAGGCGACAAATCCACCCTCTTCTCGGTCAGGCATCGCAATGCTATGCTTGGTGATACCGTGCTGTTCGCGCAGGTGAAGAAGCAGTGATTGCAGCGCTTCGATAGAATTGTGATGAATGCTCACAGGACTGCGATTCCAGTCCACTCGGACTGGATCTGCCAAAGAGCCACCTCAGTCGATGCGGCGCTGTTGATAGCGGGTAACGTAGCCTGCAATCCAGTTGCGAAGTTTCTTATTTGGTACGTCGGTATACTTCTCGACCAACTTTTTGTTGTGATCAAAGTCATCGTTGAATTCATCGCCATACTCATTGCATAAGCGGATTGCACGAATCTTGATGAATGACGGCCTGATATTTCCCATGATTTCACTACTCCTCCAGTAATTTGATTTCGATTGGAATATCTTCTTCCTCGAAACGGGTGATTTGCAGGCGCACCTTGCGCGGCGGGTTCTCGATTCCATTAGCCCAAATGTATTCATTGACGCTGGGGTCGATGTATAATTCCTCTTCCTCGCCGACTTTCAGGTGACGGATGACCTGATTGCGAATGATGGTGATTGCTCTGGGGCTGCGCTTGTAGCGAGTGATGTTCCAAGCTCCGCGCAGTGGTACGGTAAGTTCGCTGATATTTCCTCTCGCCATGACTATCACTTACCTCTGTAACTTACTTCGGCGCCAGTGGTGGCGGCGTGGGTGAGTAGTAGTATTGCGATTGGTCTTCAGCATGACCCAGACCGGAACCCGGCGATTCTGCTTCACTACCTTCAGCAATCTTGCTTTCTTTGGTCCGGGCTTGTTACTCGCCATTTCACAGCCTCCTGATGGTTGTATCTCGGCGCTGCTCCTGCAGACCGGATAAGATTGTTCGCAAGGTCTCATCCTCGATTGGTACGGCGATACGGGAATTCGCGTGAAGGTGAGCCAGTTGCTGTTTGACCGACTGCGCCAGTTCAGGATATGCCAACTCGAGGCGGGCTAGCCGGGAGCGGGCTTCGGGTGAAAGAATCGCTTTCATCGCTGAATCGAGTTGGGCGGACTCTACTGCTTCCATCTGCGCATGCTCTTCAGCGGCGAGTTGGGAATTTGCCTGCTCCTCAATCTGCTCCTGTAAATGTGAGCGGCGCGCGGCGCGCAGTTGCGAAAGTTCGTCGTCAGGGGAAACAGCCATCGTACTCACCTCTACACTTCCTTAGTATTTAGCCAGTCCGGGATATTCGCCATCGGCGGCTTCCCGTAGACCATGGGCTGTGGCATCGAGCAGCTTCTGCCCGGCACCGGTGATTTTACGACCGTTGAAGATGCTCACCTTGTGCTTGACTTCATCCTCATCCTCAACCTCGATAACCCTCTGCAATTCCTTTTCGATAAGGCCTGCCTGTTCCAGTTGCTGCAGCACCGAGCGGATGACGTGACGGCTTCCGGCTTTGGCCGAGTTAGGGGCGGAACCACGGTTGTTACTGCCGCCATATTCCTGCGCCAGATGGTTAACTCCAATGGGGCCTTTGAATGCGATTTTCCTCAGTACTGCGGCTGCTCGAATCTCCCACCAGTTCTCCTGAGTGGGTGGTCTCTCCCGGTGCACTCCGGTCTTTACATGGCCAGCCCAATCGGGCGCTGAGATGGCATCGAAACCCGATAAAGCGTCAGCAACAGCAGGTACCAAAAGACTTGATGGAACATCGTAAAACGTCGTCATGCGAAGCACCGAGCGAGTCGCCGACCTGCTACCCGTATTTGAAGCAATTGGCTGTCCCTACGGGACAATTGTCGCAGAATGTAGTGTAAACTTCAGACGCGATGCTTGAACAATCCTTGAATGAGACATCCACTCTCGCCGGTAGTGATGCGAAAGGCACTGGCGCAGAACCCCAACCTTCTGCGAACCTTGGTCGGGTTATCGTTGACATTGATAATAGTACTTTCATACGCGGTCTACAGTGCCTCGCTAACCAACGATTACTACGTTTATACTTCAAATCCGCAGGAGCGGGATACCAATACTTCTCTGATTACCCAACAGCATTACAACGTCGGTGAACAGGATTGGACGATGTGGATCTGGGGATTCACCACCGATGCAGCCAATCTGTCGTGGATCAACGCCACCATCAGCGAGGGAGCAATAGGTGGAGAGATGACAATGACCAACGCCGGAGAGGGTTTTTGGGGCCATCCCGACCTCGGAAATCCACAGGCTGAGAAATTCTCATGTGCACAATCTTGTGTGAAATTGGGAACCCATGAAACGACTTTCGATGCGGCGGGAGATGCAAGAATCACTGGTTTGACCCACTGGGATGCGGCGCGACGAGATGGCGGCACTGTATGGGCCGAAAATCTAGTGGCAGCTGAGACATCGGCGCGAGAAAACATCGCCTATAACCACTCAGACAATGTGTGGCAGATTGCAGTGAAATTACTCGGTAACCACTCTGAACTACCTGTTATCGAAGTCACCATGGTGAATGAAGAGTTCTCGGGTATTGAACAATTCACCATCGACCCGGCTACCGAATTGGTGTGGGCAACATTTTCCGTCATCGGTTGTTTTACGGTATTACTGGTTCCCTCGTTCGGAATATATTTTGCTGCTCAAGCCAAGGAAAAGCGCGCCGAAAAGGTTTCCATCGGCAGTCCTGAGGATGAATAAACTCCATCGGCGTATTGAAATAGATAGATTAAAGTCACTAATTACATGGGACTGCGACGCTGTACAATAAGTATCATCGGAGTTCTGCTGCTGGCAAATCTAGCCACTATTTCCATATCATCGATTGAACCGATAGACGATTTCCGATTTTCATCCCACAATAGTGGCATCGATATCAAACCGACCGCAGTGTCATTCAACTACCCTAATTCAATCGACCAGGACAAATACCAGATGTTCAGTAGCAACCACCCGATTGCGAACTTCAATAGGCCCGCGGATCTGTTCGTCATCGATGGAATGTTGGGGGCACAGATACGTCTGACGATAACCCTAGAGAATTTCGGCGCCAACTCAAGCGGGGTTTTCCCGACGCAGATTCTTGTCGAGCACGATGAATACACCAAGTTTGAGATCCTCAACACTACTCTCACCGCCCCTAGTATCAACCCCGGCAGTACCACTACCGTGCAGTACACATGGACGCCGACATATGCGGGCAATCACTCTCTTGTGGTCACAGCCCTTCACCCTACTGATGCCAATTCGGGAAACGACATTCTCTCGCGCCATCTTACCGTCGGAAGGGTCTATGACAATTGTGATGATTTCTCCAGTTGGAGTGTGGGGGCAGGATGGTCTTCCAATCCCGATGCGGCAATATCCAAAGGTGTAGCTTGCCATTTCGGTAACGGTGCAATGAGTAATTATGGCAATAGTGTGTCGTCTTCTCTTTCAACCCCGGTATGGGATTTTTCTGACCGCCACCCGAATCCTACTCGAGGGGTTGGGATGTCCTTCTTTGCAACCGGTTCCGCCCAACTCGGAGATGTAATTTCATTTCAGGCGCGCAAGACCGATGGCTCATGGCAAGAGATTGGTCAGATATCAGGCTCGATTGATCCGACGGTTGCCGATGGCACCAGTAGTTGGTCGACTTTCACCAATACCATCGGTGCGCATACCCTTCCCTTGGCACCATTGCAGGTCGAGCACCTGCATTCCAGTTCGCAATTCAGATATGCTTTCACCTCTAATTCTGCCGGCACAGATATTGGCTATTGGTTAGATGAATTAATCTGGTATTACGACCAACGTGCAGGTTTACATGAGTATGATTGGGTGATAGGAGTGAATAATTCCAGCAGCGCTCAGCGAGGACAATGGAGTGATCAATTGGTGACGATTCATAATAATGGAAATGTGTCCGACCGCTACACTCCGAGTCTGAATGCTGTTCCCGCCGAGTGGGAATATTCTCTTTTGCACGAGAATGGTGGCAATATCGACCCAAGTATTGGTATCCAAGTCATGCCGGGAGAATCTCACAATCTTAGAATCAAATTGAAACCGGGGGCAAATTCCACCGTTGGCGCAAATCCGTATCAGTTGCAGGTTGTAAGTATTAATGAACCCTCAATCATCGAGGTGAAGAATCTGCAAATCACCGTCGACCCATCATTTATTCCTTCTATTATTACCCCTAGTCAGACCGCACTCTGTTCTCCAGGGAGTTCCTGCGAATTCTTTGTCGAAGTGGATAATATAGGAGAGGCTGTTGACACATTCAGCATTTCAGTAAGTGATTTCAACGTCTTGAGCGGTTGGACTCTTGGCCTATCATGGGACCAAACCAGCCAGATTTCCATATCTCCGGGCGCTCCTGAAGCGATTAAATTCGTTGTCAGTGTACCGGCCGATGCCGACCCTGACCTGACCAGTTCAGTATGGTTGGAGATTGCCAGCGATAGCGATCCGTCAAAAACCGATATCGCTCTGATTAAAGCGAAATCTGCCATGGTGACGATCGCTGAAGTCGGTTTTGATCTTGCCAGCCAAGGCGCACAGGACTGGTCTCTCTTGCCTAGCGAGGTTAGAGAACTGACCTTCACAGTCTGGAATAATGCCTCCCGTTTGGACACGTTTACCGTCGGAGCGGATAAACAGGGAGGAAAAACCTGGAGTTTGGTCCAGCCATCCTTCACCAGCCTAGCGGTTAACCCCGGTTCATCATCGACATTCACCGTTACCGTGCAATCTCCGAGTACCGGGCAAGTAGGTGACCTTGGACCTATCATCACCCCATGGGCGACCAGCACTCTGTCGAATACCAATGCTACCCCCAGCGCGTTTACATTACTCGCCATCAAACCGGTCTATGACCTGAAAATTTCAATTGTTAATGGCAATCAGGAGATTGAGCCAGGAGTAGCGGCAGTATTTGGAATTGAGATTGAGAATGACGGCAATGGCCCAGTCGATGCGCTGATTTCGGTTGCTGGATTATCAGATGATTGGAGTTGGTGGGTGGTAGTCGACGGAATTACCACCCAGCAGCCGATATATCTCAGTCCATCGTATGAGTTGAACGATGTGAAATACGTCGAGGTGAACCTGCTCATCCCTCAGGAAGTCGGACCGAACGAGGATATCGATTTCACCATTCGAGTAGACCCAGAAGGGGGTTCCGATTCCAACGAGGAGGATAATTCAGTATTATTTGAACTCAAAACCGCAGAGGTGAAAATACCTGAAATAATTGGTTTCAACAACTCGACACAGATGGTGAGAGTGGAGGAAACACTGACCATCGATTATCAGATTCACAATATTGGCAATATCGCCGATCAAAACATTCGAGCAACGGTACAGGTGCAGAGTATGCCGCAGACAGATGGGGTGATAGTCGAGATGTTCGCAATAGATGATATTGCCAATAAGGTCGAGGATGGGCGCTGGATCGGGGTGGCGATTTCAGCCAGTGGTAACGTCACAATGCGAATAGTAATTTTCGTTGAAGAACATGTGCAGGTCGGAACTAATGTTGCTTTGGTACTGATTGTCGAAGGTGGTGAAGGTGAAGATGGGCTACCTATCACCAAGACCGCAGAGACGTTGATCAACGTCTATGAAAGGAGAGATGTGACACTGGAATACTCACTGAATGAGTCGTCGATATTGGGGCATTCTGAAGTCCTTACAATATACGTTTGGAGCAATTCAAGTATTGCTGAAACACTTATTTTTTCTCCACAATTACCGGACGGATGGAGTTTGTATTGCGATGGCCTGAATATCGAGCAGAGTTATACCTTCACGGTTGATAAATCCGATGGATTGCGTCCGAGTACGGCATCGGTACTGTGCAAAATCATCGATTCAGGGAGTGCCGAAAGTAACTCGATAAGATGGAATATCACCAATGAGGATGGTGATGTACTCTCGACAGAGGATATAGAGTTTGCATTTGTGAGTGAGTCGGACGAGGTCACGAATATCTTTGGGTATGCCCTTTCGGATACCAGAACGATTGTGTTCGGAATTGTTTCCCTTACTATTATAATGGCGAGTTTGCTTTTGGTATTAGCTCGTGGGCGTCGTGGTGAAGAAGAGGAATATGAGACTGAGAAATATGAACGAGAGGTAGTTACCGGCCCACCATCAAGTGATGTCGTACAGCCTCAGGTCGTGCAGCCCGTATTGCAAGTACTCACCACCCCTGTAGGTCAAGAAGACCTCGCTGCTCAGGTGAGCACAGTGGTTGCGGTTACGCAACCGCTGGAGCATCATCCTCTCGTTCAGCAACCGCAGGGGCAACACTCGATTGCGCAGCAGCATCCGGTCGTACCTCCCCAAGCCGAGCAAACAAGTGTTGCTGGATTACCATTCTCTGAGGAAATAATTGATGGATACAGGGTTAGCGAATTGCAGGCCGCAGGGTGGACTGAGGAGCAGATAGAGTGGAAGCGCCAGAGTCTGGAACAATCTGTCAGTGTTTCGCCTCCATATTCCCCTGAAGAAACGGTGAGCTCACCAATTGCAGAAACCAAGCCAGAAGACGAGGGTGCTGATGGCTTGGGTGACGCTTTTACCGCCTTAGGTGGCTAGGCGTCAAGGCTATGATACAATTCTACCCCGCAGATTCATGGCGGTGATGCCGACTCCATGGTATATGCTATTGGCAGTGGTTTCCATATGTGGCGTCGCCGCGTGGTACATCCGCAATTTCACAAAAAATGTGCAATTATTGAGATTTGTCGCCGGAATCGGATGTGCGACGATGGCAACTCTACTCTATTGGACCTGGCAGTTGGAGGTGTGATGTTGGAATTACCATCGGTTACCGAGGATAAATTGGCCCAACAATTTCCCACCAGACTTCCAGTTTGGTGGGCGCGTGGTGGAGAGGTGCAATCTCATCCAGTCAGTGAAGGTGTGTCGGGGAGATTAATCGTCATTCGTTTTCCGAAAAAATTTACTCGACTGGAGAAATTCGTGCAGAGGATCTTTCGTGGCCCAATTGAAATTCGCCGACCTTTGGACCGAATGAACAGTCTGTTGTGGGAATTGAGCAATGGCCGGAGAACCTTCAAGAAAATCTGTGAATTACTAGATTCCACCTTTCATGAGGATATCGCTCCTGTAGCCCAGAGAACTGCGACGGCATTAGCACAGTTGCGCCACTTGGGGTTGTTGATAATACTAGAGAAGCCGAGTGATAGGCGATGGAAAAACGGCCCTGGGGTTTCACCCCCTGAGCATGAACTAGAGGATGATTTTCCGGATGAATTCGATACCACCCCGCTAGATGGCGAGGAATTGCTACCCTTGGATGAAGAATGACGAGGTGAGGATGTTTTCGGGTGGTCGGCCGATATATACTGATATTCCGTCATCGAACAGGGGTCGTTGTAGAAGTATTGGATGCTGCTGAATCAACTCGCAAACGACCTCCGCATCACCTAGTTCGCGGGGCGAAATAGATGATTGTTTGAACTCATTCTCCCCGGTTCTGACAAGGTCGCTGACCTCACCTTTCAAACGGGCGATAAGGTCGATAATAGTCGACTTGGAAAGTCCGCTACGCAGATAGAGAACTTGGGAAAAATCATTTCCGCTAGCGGTGAGTAATGCGAGGGCTTGACGAGATTTTGAGCATCTGGGATTATGATACAGTACAGCCATTCGACCCACCTATATCGGCGCCCATACCAGCCTTAATCCTAATCCATCCGAGGTGTGAGTGGCACTGGACTTTGACCGAGCCGAACTTCTGGTCGAAAACGATTCGTGAAACCAACTTCCACCGCGGTGAACCCGCAGATTGGAGATGCCACCTTCCAGCCAAGGGGATTGGTCGGTAGGAGCACCGAGATAATCGTCGTGCCAAAGGTCGAGACACCATTCTCTGACAAGGCCATGGAAGTCGAAAATACCCCATGGATTAGCTGTTTTCTGACCGACCATCTGGGTTGTTGCCGCCGAATTACCGGCGTGCCACCCGTGCTCGGATAAATTCCGGTCACTACCCTCAAAAGACCACGGTGAGGAAGTCCCAGCCCGCGCTGCGTATTCCCATTCGGCCTCACTGGGTAGGCGAAATCTCCCATCTATTCCAAGATATTCACTTACTCCATTTTCGTTTAGGTGGGCAATATACTCAATGCATTCGAACCACGATATGGACTCCACCGGTCGCAGACCTGATTCCAGCCCGACAGTGAATTTACTGGGATTGCTTTTCATCGTCAGTACCCACTCGGCCTGAGTGACCGGCCGCATTGCGATGAAATATGGCTCGGAAATCTCGACCTCTCTGATTGGAGATTCACAGGGGGATGCACCATGGGAATCGCAACCCATGGCGAATGTGCCAGGCTCAATCAGCACAAATTGGCCGCCGGTAGCGGTTGTGAAGGTCGGACGGTCAGCCGTCATCGAATCACTCGATCTCAGCGCTGAGTGGCGCGCCATGCCGCGGTATTAACAAGTGATTCGGCCATTTTGCTGACCCTTTCTCGTAGGTCCTCGTCGATTAGCTTACCATCATCATCGAATGCTTCTTTGACCTTTCCTACAGCCACTTGCTCGGGTATTACCCAGCCGTGTAACCAGCGAACACAAATTCTCATTTGATTCAGGGTATTGGAATTTGTTTGCCCACCAAGGGTCGACATCAGGGCGAATGGCTTTCCGGATACGTGGTCAAAATACAGCCAATCGAAGGTGTTTTTCATCACCCCCGACATGCAACCGTGGTATTCGGGGGAAGAAGCGATGAAACCATCACAGGATTTGGCCAAGGCTTGGAATTCTTTGACGTTTGCATCATCCCAAGAACCTTCGGAACCCACAAGGGGGAGTGGTTTCTCGACTAAGTCCCACATGAATACCTCAGCGCCGAAAGACTGGATGTCTTCAAGTGCAAGTTGCACTAGCAGGCCATTTTTTGAGGTTAATCCATATGAGCCCGACAGCCCAAGAATTTTTACTTGCTGATTCTCACTCATGTGTTGCCCAGCAGTTACGACTAGATACTGTTTTCCAAAACTCAGCCACCATTGGTTGAGCGCAGACAGGCAACCCTTATGCGTGAATGGTGTTGGTCAAAGGGTGGGTCTACTATGGCGAGCGCAGGTCCATCTACTATTGATATGCGGGAACTTCTGCGCGAAGTCCAGCAGGGAAGCGGGCAAGAAATTCCTCAACAAGGTGCGATACCCGAGGTTATTGAAGATCCGCAATTCAGCCGCGAAACTATTGCGGAAGATCCTGAGTCACCCCCTCAGCATGCCATATCCAATGATACGGCTGAACTTCTCGACGAAGGTGAATTACTGGCGCGACAAGGTGCGGTCGAGGATGCACTCGCCGCCTTCAATCGAGCTATCGCACTAGACCCGACCTGTGATATGGCTTGGTTCAATCGCGGGGTTCTACTCGAGGGAAATGGCGATACCGTCGGAGCTCGGCAATCATTTGCAATCACCTTGGACATCAACCAGAATAACGGACCTGCCGCGGCTAATCTAGCCATTCTACTCGACCGAATCGGCGAGGTCGAAGAGGCTGCAGTATGGGCTGATAACGCTCTCCATACCTATCCCGGGCATGTCGTATTGCTCGATGTTCTCAGTCGCGCAGGAGTCACCCCCACAGCACGAGCCGCTCAACCTGCGGTTGAGGAAGTAGCCGCTCCCAAATCACAAGAAGAGCCCAAACCCATCACCCCTTCCGCAGTGCCCGAGGGTACATCTGTAGTGGCTTCTGAAAGCGAGCCGATTGTTTCCGGGGTGGATTTTGACGCAGTCGTCGAGCAGGCGACAAATATGCTGCGCTCAGGCGATTCATCGGGGGCGATGGAACTAGCCTCCAGTCAACTTGAGGGTGAAGGTTCCACCAATGCCGGTATCTGGCGAGTCATCGCTGGGTGTAAAGGGAAAACCGGTGATTTTGATGGCGCCATCGAAGCCTATAACAAGGCACTTGGTATCGATAATGCAGATGCTAAATGTTGGCACAACCTCGGGGTCTTGCACCGCCGTGCGGGAAGATCTGAGCATGCTCTAACATGCTTTTCCACCGCTCTGAAGTTAGATGATGGCTATGTCAAGGCAGCGGATAGTCTCCGTCAACTGGCACTTGAGATCGGCAAGGTCGATATTGCGATATCGGCATGGCAGAAGTTGCTCGTACTAGAGCCAACTCATTCTTCCAGAATCGAATTTGCCCACCTACTGGTCGATATAGGCAACGGTGAGGCAACAATTCTGGGGGCGATGCAGAATTTACCACTGACTCTGCCCGAGGGCCCTGAATTAGCAGTAATGGCTCTGCGTCACATCACCGATGCCGACGATGAGGCTGAACTCAAAGCTATGGCTACCAGCTTGGCTGGCGACCATATCGGTGCGGTGGCGCTGTGGAAAGAAATGTTGCAGAGGGAATCTGAGAACCAAGGATACTGGTTTGGACTGGCCTCGGCACTGGAGGCTGCGGGAGACCTTGAAACCGCTGATAAATGCCGCACAAAGGCACGTGGGTTCGGGGTTGATGATGCACAGATTGATGCTGCCAATTCATCTTTGGCAAAGGCCACTATGGTCGAGCAGAGTACACTCTCAAGCGAGGCCCCATTGCCACCTTCAGATACCCCTCCCCCTGCCCCACAGGTCCCGACCCCGGCTTCTGACACCCCAGCACCTGCCAAAAGTGGAGATATTCCTTGGCGCTGGTCGGATAATGTAGTCGATCAGGTCATTGCTGAATATCATCTCGACGACCGCGATGAATTGATCGAGGTGGCGAAGACCCACGATGATGGCAATCGATACCTCAAGAGGGATGAATTGCAATCCGCAGCAGAACAGCTGCAGGACGCAAAGAAGACATGGCGATATTCCGACAATGTCGTGGCCGAAATAATGGATGGTTATGGGTTGGATGATAGTACCGCTCTGATCGATGCGGCGAAGTTACATGATGATGGTAATAGATATCTCAACCGTCAGGAGTTCATGGCCGCAGCACGCGATTTGATGATGGCTAAACAAATGCCAAGCGCTGGAGATGTTGCCGTTCCAACCATTGAGCTACCGGCGGTTGAAGAGCCACCCGTTGCTGCACCCGCGGCCAGCCCTGCGGTGGCCGTCGAATCTGGGAGCGTAGTACCGCCAGTGCCCCCCCAGCAGAGGAGACAGAGGATGTAATTTCTGCCGATGTACCTGAGTTATTGCTCACTCCCATCACCCCTTCCCCGTCACCGAGGTCACAGGATACGGAAGTTGTACCAAATATCAACCTCTCTGATGTGGCACTCGATGCAACTAGTAAAATGGAGTCTTCGATTGCTGATATCGGATATGGGTCAGCGTCGGTGGATGCCGATATCGAATGGTATAATCGCGGCCTGTCACTGATTTCCGAGAAGAAATATCGCGAGGCACTTTCCTGCCTCGATAAGGCGCTCAAAGTTTTCAAGGATGATGATGATATGATTATTCGGATTCTGAATGCGAGAGGAAATACTTTCTATTATCTTGAAGACTATCCGAAAACCATCGAGAATTACCATCAAGCCATGCTTATCAACCCAGCTCTTGTCTCTGGGCGAACACTCTACAACATGGGTACGGCATATGCTGAGATGGAGCGCTATGATGATGCAATAAAGTGCTATGGCCAATCTATTCCACGTGGCCTGAGCACTGAGGAAAGTGCGCTGGCAAAGGAGCAGACCAGGCGTTGTACGCAATTACGCAAAGAGAGTTTACGCCGGGCGATATAATGCACATGTTTTTCTACTACGACAGCAAGGAGTTATCATGAGCGATGCTGAATGCGGCACCTGCCCCAGTGCTTCACCGATTGCCGAGGTGGTAACACCAAGTAGCGAAATGGTGGTCGCGACTGTGACGATAACCCCGAAGGCACGTACCATGTTAACCCAGGCTCTAGGTGATTCCGAGGCCTCGCTATTGGTCAATGTGCTCAACGGTGGTTGTTCTGGGTTCATGTATGACCTGCAACTTATCGAGGAGGCAGATGAATTGTGCCAACAAATCGATATTGATGGTATTTCGGTAATGATTCCTGAAAAAGTCAGCACTATGCTCGATGGAATTGAAATCGATTACGAAGATAAATTGATGGGCGGTGGATTCAAGGTCAATAATCCGAATGCTAGCCGCTCCTGTGGTTGCGGGGAATCATTCCGCTGAGCCACCATCTCCAGCACTATTCTCTACGGCACTAATATCCAGCGGCGTTGCTGGAGCTTGTGGTGGGGTGATAGGGCCTCCTTCAGCCTTGCTCCTCAATTTCTCTACAAAGGCGAAATCAAGTTGCTTGCGCGGCCTGTCTTCGCGCTCTGATTGGCGACGTTCAACCGTTTCCGCCATCGAGCATGATACATTTAATTCCAATCTCCCACTATGTCTAGTAAAGGTATAGGATAGAGGATTAATTTCTTCGACTACCTGGTTGGAAAATACCATTTGAGTCTTCTTACCTCGTCGGCGAGAAAATCCTATTTCCACTCCCAAGCCGACAACAGCTACAGCAAATAGGACGAAGAGTGCGGTCAGGGCGAATATTACCGGGTCACCCCCTGAGAGGCGTGATTCCTGCATCAAATCACGCCACAGGAGGAAAATCAGTCCGGCACCAATCAGTGGTTCGACAAAAGCCTGCATCCACTTATCCACCGGCACCAATCTGCTACCGGCAGGGTCAGCGAATACCAGTTCGGCGTCCAGGGCATTCGAAACCACTTCGATGACCGCGAGTAAAGCTAGATAGAGAATCCCCGAGACCAACATCTCCAGCCATATCGATTCGGCTGCCAGTGACCAGTGCACCATCAACCAAGCAAACATTCCAAGGAACGAAGCTCGCGGAATACGGTGGAAGGAGACCACCGCTTCGCGCAGATCACCATGGGTTCTATGCGGCTGGGAAATATGGATTATCTGCCACTTAGTGCGACGTTGGAGAAATAATAAGGCCATTATCAAGCCGCGTTTCTCTATCAACAACCAGTCGAGAAGAAGTAAAATCGGAATGGCCATGATAATCATCGGGATGGCGAGCAGAATCGCCAATGGGCTGACAATCAATGCTGGCAGGAGCAGGAAATGCGGTAAGGAGAGTGGGTAAAGTACATCGGTTTCAATCAATCGCGCCTTTTCCGGCTCTATATGCAACCTCCTTCTCTCATCATTGAGACTCACCCGGAATTGCTCCAAGGAATAGCCACTGTCTAGAACCTGCTTGACGGCCTTTCGATAATCACCGTGCTCAATTTTGCTACCCGTATAGATACGCCAGGCAAATCTAGCCGGTAAGGCCATCACCAAGGGTATGCAGAGCAGACCCAGGGCCCACATCAGCGCCTCGTAATCAGTCCCTGCCACGGAATTGCGTATGCCTAACGGTGTATAGCAACATCTATTGCGGCGATGTTGAGCATCCGATATTGGAATAACCTTCATTTCACCGCGCTACCTCGAGGCACCATGGCAAGGATTGCTATTACCGATGGGATGGCTGATGAAGCGCAGAAGGCGCTGCTCAATATGGGCCATGAATTAGTCGTCGAAACCGTTTCAGAAGATGACTTGGTCAAGGGATATCTGCGTGAATTCGATGCGATAATCGTCAGGTCTAATACCAAATTAACCGCCGCAGTCATCTCCGCCTCAATCGCCCAAGATGGCAGACTGATGGTCATCGCCAGAGCCGGGGTCGGCATCGATAATATCGACCTTGAAGCAGCGAGTGAGCATGGTATCATGGTCGTCAATGCGCCACGCGCCAGTACGCAAAGTGTGGTTGAATTGACCATTGGTCATCTGTTGGCCAGCATCCGCCACCTGCCTCGTGCCGATGCAGGACTACGAGCGGGGAACTGGGAAAAGAAGATTCTCAAGGGCAGTGAATTATCCGGTAAGGCGATTGGCTTCATCGGCTTCGGTAGAATTGCCCAAGGTGTAGGTAGAGTAGCCACCGCTTTCGGAATGGAATTGCATGCCTATGACCCCTACCTCCCCCCGAAAATCGCCCGCGACATGAATTGTCGATTGCACGCCAGAGTCGATGATGTTTTTCGCATGTGTACTCATATCAGTGTCCATTGTAACCTCTCGGATGAAACCTATCATTTGGTTAATTCAGAGCGGATTGATTTGATGCCCGGCGTCAGCCCGCAGGGCATTCAGTGTGGAAATCATATTGTGAACTGCGCCCGCGGCGGTATCGTCGATGAAGATGCTGTTCTGGTTGCTCTGCACCGAGGGCAACTCACCAGTGTGGCGTTGGATGTCTTTGAAAACGAACCGATAAATCCCGATTCTGAACTTATCCAGCACCCTCACTTTCACGGCACCCCGCACATCGGTGCGGCGACCAAGGAAGCGCAATATCGCGTCGGAATGGATATCGGTCGAGCGGTCGATACAGCACTACGGACAAAAACCTGCGAAACCTTGGTCAATAGTGGCGTGAAAATACGAACTGTTTGATATTAAAAATTGAAAGACCGTAGGCACGACAATGCCACCATGAGTGATGAGGTGGAGTCCGATGGCGGGCGAATCCTGATTCATTGCGACCTTGATGCCTTCTTCGCTGCGGTCGAAACCCTACACCACGGCCTGGACCCCGCCGCGCCGCTCATCATCGGCTCAGACCCGAAGGAGGGAAGGGGGCGTGGCATCGTCTCGACCTGTAACTACGCGGCGAGAAAATACGGTATTCACTCAGCGATGCCGATTTCGGAAGCCTGGCGTCGCTGTCCAGGTAAGCCGGTCGGCGACGGCACCTACATGCAGAGCACACGTGGATTGTATCGCCGGGCGAGCAGGAAGGTCATGCGAATTCTGCAGCAAGAAGCCGACCGGTTTGAACAGGCATCGGTAGATGAGGCATATCTGGATGTTACCGAAAGCGTCGGCGGTGATTGGGATGTGGCATTGCGACTGGCGGGTGAACTACAGCAGCGAATAATGAAATCGGTTAATCTTTCGGCCTCATTCGGCATAGGCCCTACCAGAATACTGTCGAAAATGGCCGGGGAGGAGAATAAGCCCAATGGGATCTTTCGCATCTTGCCCTCAGATATACTCGTATTCTTTGAGGGACGACCGCCACGAGAAGTACCCGGAATAGGCCCTAAGTCGGCGACGATGCTGGCTGAATGGGGAATTGAGGGTTTGGACGAAGCGCATGCGATGGGTGTGCTCGGACTGCAGAGATTCACCTCAAAGCGCTTCGCAAAATGGATTATCGCAGTGCTTGAAGGTGAGACTTCAGCAGAGGTCAGTCCGCTACGCAGCAGAAAATCGGTCGGCAAAGAGCATACTTTTGCCATCGATGAGCGAGACCCGGAGATAGTACTCGGCCGTCTGGATTCTCTGATTACCGAGGTCCTGGCCCGCCTCAATGACCTCGATGTCGCAGGAAGGTTGGCCGAGGTGAAAATTCGTTATCAGGGATTTGAAACCCATACTCATGGCCGCTCGATTCCAGTGGCCATGGATGACGAGGGGGTTTTTCATCGACTCGGCCATGACCTCTTTGCCCATCATTTGGATTTTTCTCGCCCAGTAAGACTGATTGGCTTTCGCATCGGCCAACTTGAAGAGCCCCCCAATCGGCAATCGACATTGGGCAGATACTCAGGGGATTTACTCTAATTTGTGCATTTGGCAGAGTATTTCTGCAAATTCTTGAAGATCCGATGGGATTTCGACTCCAGAGATGGGCATGTTCAAAGAAATACCGGAATCTTTCTTCAGTTTCCAAGTTGAACTGTTGAACTCTATGATTACCTTGGTCAGCCCGCACAGTCGGCTATTTTCATCGCTACCAACCGCCAACTCAGCGACCGGCGCAGCGGGAAATTGGCGCACGTCGACCGCACTTGTGCCATACAATGTATCGCTAATATGATGGGTGAAGAAAGGGCAGACTGGGCTGAAAGCGGACATGAAATCACGGACGATGCGATGTACGGTCCAGATCGCTGAAACATCGCCAGCATACAACCTCGACTTGGCCATCTCCATCCAATGACTGGGGAAAATCCCAGTGCCGAAATTCTTCATCGCCTGAGTTGCCGAGTAGATATCCAGTTCCTGCCAAGATGTCTTGACGGTATTCATCGTGCGGGAAAATTCGGCTAATATCCACTTATCCTCGGCGGCCAATCGCTCTGGTTCGGAATCGAGGACCGTGGGAATCTCGAAAAATGAGGCAAATCTTGCAACGTTGAATAATTTAGTCAATACCCCGAAGTATTTCTTTTCTATTTCCTCGGGGTTGATGTGAAAATCATCACCTACTTGAGCATCGCAGGCCTTCCACAGGCGGAAGCACTCACTGCCGATTTTGTTGGCCCTCAGTGCCACGGTATTCTCCGGCCCTTTGATTTTCCACGATCCGGTGCGACCGCCTGCACCGCATTCCAGCACCGAGTCAGCATCGATGCCATTGTTCAGTGACTTGCTCATCTTGCGCCCCCAGGGGTCCATTCCCAAGCCATCAATCCAAACGTTGGCGAAACCCGGCTTATCGAAAAGAAGGGCGCTTTTGAGAAGGGTGTAATAGAGCCAGGTTCGGACGATTTCCTTGCCTTGAGGACGAATTGCGGTAGGAAATGCCCCCTCAAAAACTTCTGGGCGGTTGAGGTATCCGCTGACATATAGATTAGAATTAGATGAGTCCATCCAAGTATCGAAGACCTTCTCTTCGCCAGTGACTTTTCCTAGACTTGGTGATAATTCCTCCCATGTGCCGAGAAATTCTCTGCTCTCGCGGTCGAGAACCCTTGAACCAGGCGGGGGTTGTTCTCGCCAAGGTTGAACATAGGTACCAGATGGAGGGACGATGACTTGGCTCTCGTCTTGAGAATACCAAATCGGAATTTCGGTATGATACCAACGGCGACGGCTGATTGGCCAATCGATGGTTATATTATCCATCCAATCCAAAAGAAATTGACGGTTTCTGGCTGGGATGAAATTGATTTCATCGACCAAATCTCGCAATCTGCCTTGAATGTGTGTCTGCCGCACATACCATTCTTTCAAGAGAATAATCTCAACCGGGTTCTTACCGCGCTCGCTGACCGGAACTTCTTGTTCTCGCTCGACGATATCGCTCACTTTGCCATCAGATTCGAGAATCTCCAACGCCTTTTCACGGGCCTCGCTCACCGGCATCCCTACAAGTGGACCTGCAACTTCGGTCATACAACCATCTAGGCCAATCGCCTGGAAGGGAGTTAACTTGAGTTCACGGAAAACCGCTACGTCATTCTGGTCGCCGAATGAACAGACCATCAGAGCGCCACTGCCGAAATCCGACTTCACCGAATGGTGAGCGAGAATCTCGACGCTGGTTTCTCGCCCCGAAGTTTGGATGGGCAGGTGGATTTTCTTACCTACCAAAGCCTTGTAACGCTCGTCATCGGGATGGACGACAACTGTTCCGCAGGCGCAAATCAACTCGGGGCGAGTGGTCGAGATAATCAACTCAGTGCCATCTTCGACCAACCATTTTACATCAATCATGCGAGTATTTCTCTGCAGCCTCTCAACCTCGGCATCGGCAATTGTCGTACCCTCGACCGGGTCGTAGATATTGGGGCGTAAATCCTCGACTATGTCGCCACGCTCGAACAGGTCGACGAAAATTGCTTGGGTTACGGAACGGTATTCGGGCGAATCGGTCTGATACTCATGGCTGAAGTCGCAGGAAAGTCCGACCCGTGAAGCGGTTTTTCGCATTGCTTCGGTGAACTCCTCGATCGTCTCAAAGCAAAGTTCGATGAATTCTGCACGGTCGTAACTCTTCATTTTACGCTTGGTTTTCTTCTCCACGGTAAATTCGATATTGATTCCATTGCGGTCGATACCCCATGGGAAATAGACCTCCTTGCCGATAAGGCGTTGGCTTCTGGCGATAACATCAATCATGCTGTATTGCGCCACCGCACCGATATGCCAGGTGCCGCTGGGGTACGGTGGTGGAGTGTCGATGACGAATAATTCCCTGCCGCTGTCGGGATTGAAACCATAGCGCTCATCATAGGAGGTCGTGTCGCGGTAATGCTCCTCCTGTATGCGCTTCTCCAAATCGATGCTCCAGCGCTTATCCGGCAGCCTTGCTTCGGACATAGAATCACACCGGCCCTCGACCCGTCAACAGTTGAGGTCCGGTTGCCCGGTATTACCACCATTCAAGAACTCACCGTAGCGAAAGCCACTAGGATTCGCCTTCTGTCACGGCTTTCACAAGCGAGTATGCTCCCTGTGAGTAACCTTTACCCGGAGGACGAGAGATGTAGCATTCGCAGTGGACTTAGCGAATTACCACGCATCTTGGTCGTCGCGCCTGGATGTGGATGTAACCATGACCGCATCGATTGCCGCATCACCACTTCGCTGCGCCTTGATAAGACCGAGGGCTCGCTTCATAGAATCAGAGCCACCGGTAGAGCCGATGCCTAATTTCTCCAAGGTGACGAAAATCGCCGGTAGTAGTAGTAGGGCGCTGGCCGCGGCTATCCACAGCAGGATGATGACCACCGTCACGAACGGTTTAATCTCAGGTATCGGAATCAGATAAGCGGTTACCAGACCGAGGGTTGTGACGGTAGCAGCCTCGAAAAGAGACATTCCGGTTGAGACGGTTGCAATTCTGATAGCTTCGATACCACCACCCAATTCACGGATACGGTTGGCTATGTGAATCGAAAAATCCACCCCCACGCCGACTAGAATTGAACCGATCATAACCGTCACCAGAGATAATGAGACATCCAGTTTGGCCATCACCAGCCATTGTAGGGCGACGGTTGCGACAACCGGCGAGGTGGTCCACACCGCGAAGCGTAAATCGCGAAAAACGATTCCCAGAGTAATCAAAGTAAGGATGATGGCGAAGGCCAATGATGACCACTGGGAATCGACTATCAGACTGTTCACAGCTATTGCGACAGCGGCGACGCCGGTCAACTTACCAGCCTTGATATTGCCGCGGATGTAATTCGACTGGCTGGCATATTCGTCGATATATGTGACCGAATCTGAAGTTTGAGAAACAGGAAGGAACGGTAGGTCGACATAGATTAGACTGCGGCGATAATCATCGGAAATGAATAGCGACCTGGTCTCATCGGTCAGGCTATCGTAGAATACATTGAGTAAGAATATCTGAGTTTGCCGGCCACCCTCGGAGCCACTATCCAGTGTTCCGAGGACTTTCCAGAAAGTTGCATCCTCGGAAGTTGATTGATTGAACATTAACTCCGCAACTTCACGTAATTCCTCAGGGAGGGGGAGCAGGTCCATGAAGTCTTCGATGATTGCATATTGTTCCTCGGTAGAGAAATTTGCCGAGACACCAACGGATTTCATCAGGAATACCACACTAACAGCAGTAGTATAATCAACCGTATTGAGGTTCTTTTCCAAAATAGAAATAGCCAATAAATTACCATAGGGGTCGGAGCACTCGGGATCATTCTCGATGTCCCTGGATTCACCTTTAACACAACTTTCCACCAGTATCATTCCAATTTGGCCAGCATCGAATTCCTGCGAATACTGTTTCATCTTGATGACCGCTTCCTCACCTTCAGGTGCCATTCCCAACAAGTCGATGTTTTCCTCGACATTCTGCTGTCCCCATGTGGCTGAGAGGAGTATCGCCGACAAGAATATGGCTATGACTATGACATTCCACCGTAGTGGTACTTGTACCGCATACTCAAACACTTTCAGAGGAGGATGGCTCGGTTTCTGCAGGTCTAGCAATATCGTCAGATTGGGTACCATCAGCATCGTCATGATGTATACGACCACTATTCCACCCGAAAGCGCGAAGCCGATAGTGGCAATCGGTGCCATCGGAGTGAATGTCAATGAGATGAATCCGATAATTGTAGTCACAGCAGAAAGGAATACCGCTTTCCCGGTAGAACTTATCGATGAGTGCATTTTCTCTTTTTTGGTTCCGCTCTCTTCCGAATATCGATTGGTGATATGCAGGCCATACGAGACGCCGAGGGCGAGCAGAATGGGCCCGACGATGATGATGGTCATCGCCACCTCGTAATCGATGAAGCCGATTATCCCGAGGGTGATAAATACCGAACAGAGGGTTGGTAAGCCGGATATTATCACTACCTTCAGACCCTGAATCGGCCTCCACGCCCCAGTTTGTAAGACGTCGGAATGGAAGAAGAATAGTCCGGCTGCGACCAAGATGATGGCGACGGGAAAAATCTTCCAAAATAGTGTAATCGAAAATTCTGTGACCGCATTGGTAATCGGAACCGGCCCTGTCAATGTCATCTTAATGCCCAGTTCGTCACCATCGCAATAATCATCATCGCTAGGGTCGGTAATTTTCGCATCACAATCCCAATTGTTCTCCCGCGAAATTTTTTCTAGAATCGCCTCAGCTTCAGCAATGATGACCGGTGAGGGTTTCGACTCATTGACGGCGACAATAATCACCGCTCGGTCGAGTTTCCTATCGTCATCAACATCACGAGCCAATTTATCCAATCCTGGCGTAGGGTCGCCATTATCATCATACATGTTGTCAATAATCTGGTCGATTGTGGTCTGTGAGGGAATACTATAATCGCCCATCAACAAATAACCATCCTCGAACGACTCGTTCAACGATGACGCCAACTCTCTCGTAGTACAATCATCATCCGCACCTTGGCAGCCAATCTCACCAAGTTCCTTGATGAAGGCCTGTGTCACACGAGCACCAGAAGAGTTGACCTCCTTGATCACAGTCGAAAGTGAAAGTATGAAAATCACATCATCGGATGGATTTGAGACATATGGATTCAAGGCTTTTTCAACTTTGTCAAATTGGTGCAGTATCACTTCATCAGTGATGTTTTGGGATTCTGATTCGACATAGATGATCATTACATTGGTCGACCAATCTTTCTGAACATCCTTTATCGCCAACTCTACCGGGTCGCCCTTAGGAAGATAGACATCAAGGCTGCCGTTAACATTAAGCGACTTCTCATTCTTAATCTGCCACGGCATATCTGATTCGGTAGAGATATCCATGAAACCACTGTGGTAAGCAAAAAACGTTGTGACACCGAGACATAGGAAGACTACCAATATGGGAAATGCAGTGATGATTCCAGTCGCTCCCAGACGCCTGTATTCTCGGCGCACGGCTTGAGGTGCATCGGCTAAACTCTTGGCGGTCATTTTTGAGAACTCGAGCGGGTCGAATCCTGTGGCGGTGGCGATGATTCGGTCACGCTTCTCAGCGGTCTTAGCACGGCTATGCACCCAAAGGTCAGCTATCCGCTCGCCAATACGCGGCTTGCGTTGACCACCACTCTGCGACATATGCCTCATTCACCTTGCGCCTGCTTATCTCCTTTAACACATAGTGCTGAATGAACATTGCGGGTTCACTTTACAAAGAATCTCGTCAGGTCGAGGCGATGAGCGCTCTCCCCAGCATCTAAAGTGGGCCACCCGCTGAAGCAGTGCATGGCGAGGCACTGGCTGATGAAAAGTGAGCCTGAGGCATATCCTTGGAAGCAATTGGTTGCCGATGGGAAAACCCATTGGGATGGGGTTCGCAACTACCAAGCGCGAAACTTCATGCGCGATGATATGGAAAAAGGTGACTTGGTATTATTCTATCACTCAAACTGTAAACCACCGCATGTGGCAGGGATAGCCCAAATAGTAACAGAAGGCTATCCGGACTTCACCTCCTGGGATGTGAATTCAAAATACTTCGATGATAAATCATCTATAGACAACCCTAGATGGATGATGGTCGACATAATTCCTGTGGTCAAATTGGAAGAGGTTTCATTACTGGAGATAAAAGAGAATCCACGTCTTGAAGGGATGCCTCTGATCCAGCGAGGGCAGAGATTATCGGTTCAGCCAGTAGACGAGGAACACTTCAAGGTGATATGTGAAATGGGTGGAATTGACGCAAATGAAATCTAGGTGTTAGGATGTACGATATCCCGGTCTCTTCTCGTGCGGCAAGAATCGAATACGCGATTCGTGATGTCGTCATCCCGGCGACCAAATTAGAGCAGCAGGGGCATGAAATTCTCAAACTCAATATCGGTGACCCGATTGCCTATCCAGGTCTAGAGACACCATCACACATGGTCGCAGCCTTTCAGCAGAGTCTGGCCGATGGCGAGAGTGGTTATTCACCATCCTATGGATTGCCGCCACTGCGTCGTGCTATCGCCGATGATGAAACACGCAAGGGTTGGAATTGTACCGCCGACGATGTCTATGTTTGCCACGGAGTGACCGAGGCTTTACAGATAATCTTCGCAGCGACATTGGAAGAGGGTACAAAAGTTCTCGCACCAGGTCCACATTATCCTCCTTACATGGCATATCCGCAGATGTTTGGCGCCCAGACCATCGAATATCGCCTCGACTGTGATGACGGTTGGAAACTTGATTTCGATGACATCGAAGCAAAGATGGATGAAGATGTTCGACTCTTGGTGCTAATCAATCCCAATAATCCCTGTGGAAATGTTTCTGGTAGTGATGAGATTGACAGGTTACTGGAAATTGCTGGAAAATGGCCAAACTGCATGATTATCGCCGATGAAATATATGATGAGCTCGACTTTACCGGAACTCAAGTGAGTGTTGCCTCACGTTCCTCGGAGACACCCGTTTTCTCTTTGAATGGGGTGTCAAAGAATTACTACGCCCCGGGATGGAGAATCGGCTACATCGCGATTCACGACCCCCACAAGCGATTGCGTCTAGTGCGTGATGGAATCGAGCGATTACTTCGTTCTAGGCTGTGCGCTTCAACCCCTGCTCAGATGGGATATCTGGCTGGATTGCAAGGTGAGAGGGGGTGGATGAAGGGATATTTTGACAAGGTCGAGAAGCAACGTAACCTCTGCCTGAAGAGAATATCGCAAATCGATGGCCTTGAAGTTGAAGAGCCTGGTGGTGCATTCTATATGTTCGTTCGTTTAACCGATGAAAGATGGCGGGATGATGACAAAGCATTCGTACTCCAATTACTGGAAGAGGAACATGTGCTCGTTGTCCACGGCAGTGGCTTTTCGCCCGAATTGGGTAAAGGGCACATCAGAATCGTATATTTGCCGAATATCGAAGTTCTGAATATTGCATTCGACCGGATTGATAACTTCCTCATACGCCACCGCTGAACCTTTTCCAAGTCGGCGAACTTCTCATATTCTCAAGAGTATACCAACCGACATGCGGGCGGGAAGCACTAGAATTGCTTGGCGACTGATTCCGCTGTTACTCTCCCTCCTGCTGATTGCGGTTATTCCGGTGGTCTCAGCCGCAGGTGACGAACCGGCTGAAGCCTCAGTGATTTCCATGAGTGATTTTTCACTTGAGTTGCTGTTGCCGATTGTCGGGGCACTGATAGTTACTGCATTCATGTGGAGTTTCTTATTGCCGAACTCAATGTCCTCACTCCAGGTGGCATTCGAAATTGATGATATGTTGTATGAGGTACATCGCTTGACACGCGACCGAGAAGAAGCTCGAATGTTGCTTCGGCTACCCAGTGTGGGATTCGGAGTTGCATTGTATCTGATGGCGATGACTGGAATCTTGATTCTAGTGGGCGAACTAATCTTTGACCCGAATACGTATTTCAGACCTAATGTATATCTAATAATGCTACTGATTATCATCCCGGTATTGTTCAGCCCATGGGTGACATTATCTGCGCAACTGGAGCAAATGTATCGTGATAAAATCAGCGTGGCTTGGCACATCAAGATTTTTCGAAAGACCTGGACCTTGGCGATTCTTACATTCGCAACCGCTTTCATTCTATGGATAGGGTCGAATCAAGATGGGGGCCTACAACCAATCTGGGTGGTCTATGCACTTATGGTATTCATGTCTCCGACCATACTGGCATATGGCCGAATACTAGGTGCGTCATGGAATATGCTGATTCAAAAGAAATGGGAAACAGTGCGCGGCCATGAAACTCCAATCGACCCCGACCCACCGGGGTTCTTCAAGCGGCTAGGATCGTTGATTCTGAGCTTCTTCCTATTTACTATGCCTCTGACGGCACTGAATGGCATCATCACCGTAATTCACGTGATAATTAATCAACCACCAAATGCTGAAGATATTCTGAATTTCGGCGGCATAGTAGGATACTCGTTATATGAATGGGCTGAGATTAATCAAGAATGGATAGAAAAATGGGTCTCAATAAAACAACTCTCTTCGACCTTGACAATTTATCTTAGTTTCAACATCGCCATTGTCGGTCTTGCGTTTATTTTTGAATTGACTCGCAACTTGTTCCTCGGCGGCCAAACCTTCGGTGGGCTGGGGGGGGTATCTCTGGCCTCACCAAGAGAAATCCGCTCTGAAACCAGCGCTCAGGCTAAAATACTGTATTTTTCGTTCGCCGGTTTTTCAGGTTATACTGTATTGCTCTTGGTTTTGATTTGCTACAAGGAATTCTCACACTTGATGCCTTATACCGGGGTTTTGGAAAGTTACGGTTTCAGTGAATTGATTATCCTCCAGAGCACATGGCTGTTCATCGCTGTTGGTCAAGCAATTTTCTTATTGACTTGGCTCTTGAGCATCTCCCGGTTCACCAGTTTGGGCAAATTGGAATTTGACCTCGACCCTGAGATTCGGCGCGAAGGGGTAATCATGTCGGGTGGGGGAGATTGGATGCGAGACTTGGTAGAGAAGGCTGCTCGATTAGATGATGTCGACCATCTGCGCCGTTTCCAACAGGAATTCATCGATGGTGACGAAGCGATTGTGCGACTAGAGAAGTCTCGGGCGAAGATGGTTGAGATGGCACTGAGGGGGCTTTGGCCGAAGGCAATTGATGAAGCAAAGAAGGTCCTAGCACAAGAAGGCGGTGAGAATGACGAGGCGAGATTGATTATTGCCGCAGGACATCTTTCTTGCCGGCGTTTGGACGCGGCCCGCGAAGCCCTGAGAGGGCTTACAATTGACGAGGGTTATGACGAGCCGGAATTGATGTCATTCATTATCGAATGGCTCGACCCCTGGCGCGGTCAGGTCGATGAAGATGATATCTGGGATTGGGAGAACAACTCCTGTATCGATAATCTCAACGACATGATGAAACGCTTGCGAAGTTGGAATCCGGTGCCGACGACAAAAAGTCAGCACCGCGACCGCCTGACCTTACAAGCCAGGATAAGTCATGTAGCATTATTGCGCGCCCAAAGACGGCATGATGAATCGTTGGACCTGGCCTTGGAACTGATAAAATCCGAACCGCTGAGTGCCAAAGCAAGGATTTCTGCAGCACTATGCCTGGTTGATATCGGCGAATGGCATTGCGCTCAGAGTATCTATCGGGAATTGAGTGAAAGTGATGCTTTCGACCCTAGGGTCAAAGCACTTGGGGCGCTCTTGGGGATGGTTGAGGATGATACTGAATTTGAGGTGTCACTCGCCGTTGGTGATGCTAAATCCAATCGGAAATGGGTGGATGAAGCGCCGGTTAATTCGATTGCGGCACTATATGCGAAAAGAGGCGAGGATGAGGCACTCAATGCAAATGTCATGGTGGCATCCCATCACGCGATCGAGAAAGGAGTACCACCACGATTCTCTCCCTCTCCACTTACCATGGTCTTCAATTACCTCATCTTATTACCGATTTGGTGGCTTCTTGGAATCTATATCACTTCATTCAGACCACTTGCGACCGGCCTGGGAATCGCCATCGGTTTAACATTGGTTCATATTTTCTACCGCCGCTTCAAGCGTAATCAGAGGCGAGTGATAAAACAACGTGACCAAAAGGGGATGATCGCTTATGCGAGGAGATTAAAGCGCTTGAAAGCACGACCGACAAAGGACACGATGCCTATTGGAAATCATCTGCTCCTATCGGGCATTCTAGTACCGATTAACGGAGCCATTTACGATATCGGGTTCCCGGCATGGCTTACAGTCAGGCTACCCCAGGAGTCGGAGCGAAGTGTCAAACAAAAATTGTTCAAACGAGTGGTTACGATGCGTAAGCAGAAGACTGCCAGATTGAAACCATTGGTCAGTAACTGGTGGGTAAAGCGTCCCAAAGGGATGCGTACCGAGGGCTCCTACTTACATCATACAATTGGTCCATCAGCCTATCGCGGCAGGGAGAATCATACCGCGATGAAGAACCGAAGTGGACGTAAGGCAGGTGTAGAAAGCCCGAGGGTTCCAATCGTAGAGCGAGATTTAGGTCGAATGGGAATACACCATGATTCACGACTAAGTGAGCGCGGTGATTCAAGACGTCCCGGTGGCCTGGGTCGTCCCGGTGGCCAAAGGTAGGCTGAAGGTGCCTAGCATTTCTCGTTCTAGTAGGGACAGTTGGTACTGCCCGAGCCAAATGTGGACGATACTGGATTGCAAGTCGGGCTGGCGCGGTTGAAGCGGTCATGATATTTGCTAAATCATCACCCTGGGCAGGCTAATCAAGCGGCGTGAAAATCGGATTGTCATAGGCTCCAGCCCCTGTAGGCCAGCAGTAATGTATCGTAGAAAACCGTTCCTTGAGTTCACGGACTCGACCTCTGACCTCATTACCCTTCCCGCCGACCGCAGCGAGATGAATCAGGTCTGCAACCTCATCCATCTCATCGCCACCCATACCAAGTCTGGTCATTTCAGGTGTGCCCAGTCGGATTCCTGAAGGTAATATCGCTGATGTGTCGCCAGGCAGCATATTCTTATTCATCACCAAACCCTGCGCCTCAGCCCTCAAACTAACTTCAGCCCCGCCGCCGAATTCCTGTACATCGACCAATATGGTATGGCTTTCAGTAAAGCCATGGTCTGGGGCGAATACCTTCATCCCGCGTGCCCATAAGCCCTCTGCAAGAGTCTTGGCATTAGCGATTGTATCGTTAGCATAATCGGTTTGGAATTCGAGTGCTTCTGCCAAGGATACCCCGAGCGCGGCTACTTTGTGAAGGTGGTGATTAGAATGCACACCGGGGAAAACTCTGGAGCGGACCCTCTTGTGTAACATCATACCGCTTGGCAATTCCACATCATCGTTGCCGAGAATAATACCATGTTGCGGACCGGCGAAAGTCTTGTGCGTAGAGGCGGTTACCAGGTCGACACCGTCACCAAGAGGGTCTTGGAAGCGGCCCCCAGCGATGAGGCCAAGAACGTGTGCAGCATCATACATCACGCTTGCTCCCACCTCACGGGCGGCTTCAATCATTGGCTGCAAATCGGAGGGAAACAAGAATACCGACTGCCCAAAATAGCATATTCGCGGTTTCTCGACACGGATTGCCTCGGCAGCTACATCGGTATCTATCGACATCGTCTCTGGAATCGAAGGGTAGGTGATGGTGGCAAATCCACGCAAACCTGCGGCACCGAATCTCTGCGTTGAAATATGTGCCCCAGCGGCAAGTTCAGGTGCCATGAATTTGTCGCCCGGTTCTCCCAAACTGAATAGAGCAGAGATGTTTGCCGCAGTCCCAGAAACTGGCCTTACGTCGGCGAAGGAACAACTGAAAAGTCGCTTTGCCAATTCCTCGACATGGGTTTCTATCGGATCGTAATCGACATTTCCCTCGTAATATCTTGAGCCGGGTAGACCCTCTGCATAGCGATTGTGCAAGTCGGTGACGAACATTTCAGCCGCTCTGGGGCTGACCAGATTTTCACTGGCGATTAAGGGGATACTATCGTGAAACCTCTGGTGATGGCGAATTACCTGAGCTTGAATGAATGCGAGGCTCGCTTTACCATCTGCTCCTGTGGGGGGAGAGGCTATCGGCTCAGGGAATGGACTACCATCGATTGGCATGAAGTTGAATGCAACGATTCGGTGTATGAGGTTGACTGCTGAATAATGTCGATTCCATAGGCTAGATGAATGAATTCGGAAATTTTCTGCGATGAAGAATGTCGAACACCGAGGGAGCAAGTGATGCGGAAGACTGAAATTTTCACAAACCCTTGTTCGAACACTTCAAATTCAACTCTTCCGGTTTGTTGCTTTGCTGCTGGCAACGTAGCACCGGCCGCCACTGAATGGCAAAAAGTCATAGAATGAAGGTGAGCACAGCATTTCAACCACCTGAAAAGAGAGATAATCGTCACTGAATCGACGAATCATGTGTGAATCTATGACCCATCACTTTTATGTTCATTACTTGAAGTCGGTTGGACGTTCAGACTACGTCTGCGCCCTCAGGTGTCTAAAATGGTACTCTCTCACAATCAAATGGCTTACACTGCAATCACGGTCACGATGATTTTCGGATCACTATTCGTAGGGTTGAGCGGATTCGTCCAAACCAGTGAAAGTCTGGGCTCGTTTGAACCGGCTGGAGAGGATGATCTGTTCAAAGATGAGGAATTGATTTCGCAGGCCATCGACACCGATGGCGACGGACTCCCCGATAAGATGGAAGAGGTACAATACGGTACTGACCCGTTACGGGAAGATACCGATAATGATGGTTTGACGGACGGTTGGGAAGTTGCCAACGGCCTGAATCCCCTCGATTCCGGAGATGCGGATGATGACAATGCGCCTCCGGCAACCGGCGAGGAATCGAGCAGTGAAGGAAATGAAACCGAGAGTTGGCCAAATCCCGAGGATGGGCCCAATGGCGACCCCGACCGAGATGGCTTGACCAATCAGCAGGAGCAGGCATTCGGTACCGAGCCAAAACTGGCGGATACGGATGGTGATGGCCTCAACGACCGCTGGGAAGTCGAATACATGTATTACAATCAAACCGCTCAAGACGGCGAGAATATCAACCTCTTCAACCCGCTTTCCGGCAACTGGGATTGTGGCCTATTAACCGAGGCAAAAATCAGCGCTATCAAGCAGATTCTCGATCAGGATGAACAGCGTCCTTCGTGGGATGAGATGGCAAATATCGCCGGTCAGCACTCTTGCGATGCGCTTCTCGATTCCGATGGTGATGGTCTGTTCAATTTTGAAGAGGAAGCATATGGCACTAATCCACTATCCACCGATAGTGATGGCGACCTCATCAGCGACCGTGTTGAAATTGCCCACGGCAGCGTTAACGTAGATGATTTCTACCTTCGTATCGGCATCTCGATGACCAAAAAAGCACCATTCACCGATGCGAGTGGCGGCTTGATATCGTGGTTTCTTGAGGATATGGATGGCGATGGAAAATTCAACGGCCCCTCCGATTGGGATACCGATGGTGATGGCATGCCAGATGGATTTGAATTCTACTTCAGCGACCCCAATGACCACCCCTACGCCGGCGCGGCTATCGCCTCGGCACAGTTACTTGACCCTACCAACGGCTCCGACGCCTACCATGATTGGGATGAAGATGGGCTGAATAATATGGAAGAATATCAGGTCGCTTTCGAATTCGGAGCGATGAGTTTCACAAACCCCTGGTTAGCCGATACCGATAATGATGGGATGCCCGACGGATGGGAATCCAGTAATGGTCTGAATGCCACCGATGGTGAGAACTGGGATGAAGACCCCGATCACGATGGGTGGGACGCCGATGGCGATGGCAGTTCTTTCTTTGAGGAATTGGAAGGCGAGGCAAAGGTTTACGCAATCGATGTCAAATTGGATGATTGGGTTGAGGAGAACCAAACCGTTGCTCGGGCACAGGTGACTTTGGCCGGCGGAAACCCGATAATCTATCCAATCAGAGCGACCTCGACTGGATATGTCTACAAGATCAGCGTTTCTCTAGGAGATACAATCAGCAGCCGACTGACCCCTTGGCTCACAGTTGTCGAGACTGATGAGATGTTCACAAATCTACAGGAATACAATGCCCGTGACCGTGATGGAGATGGACTGACTGACAGTCGCTCTACCGACCCCCTAAACCCCGATACCGATGGTGATGACCTGCTCGATGGAATCGAGGTGATGGGCTGGGAGATTTTGGTCGTCAGCCATGGTGTGAACCGGGTTTGGGTCATCAGTGACCCAGGTGACTGGGATACCGATGATGATGGACTAACCGACTTCAAGGAGTTCAACAGCGTTTGTGATATGGGCTCGAACGCCAGCAATAGCGATACCGATAACGATGGCTTGGATGATTACCATGAAGCAACTATCGGTCACATATGGCAGGACACCGGGGAGAACTACTCGACCAGCCCGTGCATGGACGATACCGATAACGATGGACTTGTCGATGGCGAGGAATTAGAGATCGGCGCCGATGGATATGAGACCCATGCAAATAATTCCGACACCGATGATGATGGGCTGATTGACGGCCAAGAAGCGCTCTATATCCCCCGCCCCTGGCAATCTGCGACCGACCCCACCAACAACGATAGTGATGGTGATGGGATGTTAGATGGCTGGGAGATGCAGGTGGAATCCCTTGAAGAAAATTCGAATTCACACAGCCTCTGGGTGGTGCGCGACATGTGGCTACCGCCGGGTTGTGAATCGATGAATGAATGTGGTCTGGACGCAGGTGGTTACATGTGGAATAATTGGCTGAAGGGCTTCATCGAGGTAAAGAAATATGAAATCCACGAAATGAATCTCAGCGGATTCCAGATGCCGACAAATTCCAAATGTAGTTGTGACGGACGTTGGGCCTTGGACCCTGCAGAAGGTAGCCTCGATGATGCCCTCTACGATGTCGATAATGATACCCTGACCAATTCTGCCGAAGCGCCAGACCGGTGGAATACCAATCCGGTCGACGATGATACCGACCATGACCTGCTACCCGATGGATGGGAAGTTTACTACTCAATGTTGGCAATTCAATCAGGATTGGTAGACAATGCAACCCTTGAGTCATATGGCGCCCGCGGGCCGATGGACCCAGCCCTGATTGACTCTGACTTCGACGGCATCAATGATGGTGATGAAGACCCCGACCTAGACGGATTGAACCGTACCTCATTACTCAATAAATACTGTCCCGGCCACGATGACCCGACCTCTTCGGACTGTAATATAGACCCGACCACTCCAGATGGCAAGAGGTTTTATGATAACCTGGAGAATTTCACTAATTTCGAAGAGTATGAAAATGGCACTAACCCAATCAGCAATGATACCGATGGTGATGATTGGAATGATGGACCAGAGGTATACTACCAAGACCACGACAATGATGGAATGGCCACTGGATGGGAATATTACTTCGAGTTCGACCCGATGGATTCAGTCGACAGAAACATCGACAGTGACGGTGATGGGCATGTCAACTACTGCGAATACAAGTGGGATACCAATCCCCGTGACCCGCTCAGTTATCCAGGTCAAGGTCAGAACTGTGACTGGTACAATGAATGATACAGGTCGCCGCTGACTTGATAGTCAGAGCGTGGCGCAATTACTCTTGAGGTGAGTACGGTGCGGCGCAGGATTATGGTTTGTGCGGTAGTTCTACTCCTTTCTTCCGTGCTCACACAATCGCCCCCTCATTACTCTGATGAGTCGGAGTCTTTGTCATCGCAAGTACCGTCTTTCGCCATGGTGAAAATGGGCGAGATGGCCAATGTAACCGTTACCCACGAGGGAGGAGTGAATTATTCTATAGAATGGAATATCGACGCGTCCGTAGAGGCTGGCAATTGGGGAGTTTTCGACGCTGTGCAACGTGAACATTTAGTTGCAGGATATTTAATTGATAACGTCACGAGTGCTAATTTCTCATTGAATGGCACTTCTTGCTCTTGCGTTTATTGGGTTAACACAACGTGGGGAAATGATGAGCAGTACACGGAATTTCGGGTTGAGTTTCTTGGGACCTCACCCCACACCCCATTTGCCGTTATTACCGAATGGAGTGGCCTTTATGTGAGAAATGTTCTAACACTCCAAGGTGAGGTTTTCACCGCCGAGGAAAACGAGACTTTTGAAGCGCGCTTTTCTCTATGTAGTTCTGATTCGTATTTTTCTGGGACTTGCGCAACAATGCTGGATACCATTTTCAACCCTATGCAAAATCCTGTCTCGGTGCCAATGCAGTGGGATTGGTCTGGCAATGAGTTCTCACTCAGCTTATCAATCACAGATAATAAGGACATTATCAGTGACGATATATACTATCCCTATATCTCTATTCGCGGAGAAAGTTTGCTTACCAGCCATGCACTTTCGAATATGGTGATAATCGATGCCACTAAACCGACAGCAAAAATAATCGGACCCGGTGAAGTTAATGAGCAGAGTGGTGCTGTCATATTGGATGGTTCAGGTAGTGATGATAATATGAGCGCTATTTACTTCTCGTGGGTCATCACCGAGCCCAGTGGAGCAGTGCGAGGCCCTACAAATAATGAATCACTCGGGAGTTTTCTCTACATCGTATCCAACCAGGCAGGTGTTTGGCAGTTCACACTCTCGGTCACTGATTATGCTGGAAATAGAAATACAACGACTCACAATATGACTGTGACCAATGTCGTTCCTACCGCAGTGATGTATATCGGCGGGATGCCGGCAGCAAATGGCACCCTGCACAGACTTCCAGAAATCGAAAATTGGACCTTCAGTGCAGAACACTCGACCGATGAGGGAGATGATTCCGAAATCCTGAACTACCGATGGTTATTCGATGGTGAGGAAGTATCCACTGAGGTGACCTATATTTTACCAATTTCTGCCATTTCTGGAATCCACGAAATGATATTACAGGTTAGTGACGACGACGGGGCGAGCGACAGTATCAGTATCGAAGTTGTGATCTTTGGCTCCTCTGCAGACCCGTTGGCAGAATCGGTGGAGTCGAGTGCATTCAGCGGCATGGTCGATAAATTCGGTATTATTTCTATTGCCCTAGGTATTATCATCCTAGTTCTAGCATCAGTTTT
>JYMV01031447.1_pt1 | contig 43969 bp, 39 predicted proteins | sample 338911 | NCBI WGS metagenome assembly JYMV01 (sample SAMN03354496, study PRJNA234377) | hydrothermal vent metagenome | biome: Deep sea; feature: Hydrothermal plumes at the Eastern Lau Spreading Center, Western Pacific Ocean; material: Seawater | place: Tonga | collected 2009 | depth 2000 m m | reverse complement strand
GGCTGTGACGAGATTGCACTGGAAGCAGCTCGCCAGCTGGCGACGCGGCTAGACGTAACTTTGTTGTTGGACACCCCGGAAGAAGTCGCGCCTCCGATGGTAATGGATCTCGAGATTTGTCGTGGCCATATCGCTCGCGCGAGTGGCCATCTGGGTGCGTTCCTAGTAGCTGTCGACGGTTACGCGACAGCTGATCCGTCCGCACGTTCGGTTCTATCATATTTGGATGGACAAGACGGAGTAGAGATCGAAACAGACCTAATCCTTGATTTGTCCAAGCGTGCACCGCTGTTTCTCTCTTCGGGTAAACGGGACGGTTACCTGAAACCCGATCCCGATGATCCTGTGCGCGTGCAACGATCGCTTTTTGAACTAGTGGACCTTGTTGGCACGTTCGATAAACCTCGTTACGTCGACTACGACAGCGATCTATGTGTTCACAGCCGCAGCGAAAAGATTGGCTGCACTCGCTGCATCGATAATTGTCCGAACGTAGCAATTGCAAGTAATGGCGACGGAGTATCCATAGATAATTACATTTGTGGAGGATGTGGCCAATGTGCAAGCCTCTGTCCGACAGGTGCTGTCACGTATGCGGTGCCCGGACCCGCGGTTGACTTTGAGCGCTTGCGTATCTTGTTAAGCCGATATCTTGCTGCAGGCGGAACAGCGCCAATGTTGCTGGTGTACGACCACGCAGGAGAAGAGATCCTCAGCGCAATAGGTCGGTTTGGCCGTGGACTGCCAGCAAATGTTCTGCCTTACAGTATAAATGAGGTCACGGCGGCTGGCCTCGACTTGCTTTTATTGGCTGCAGCATATGGTGCTGAGGCGACATTAATACTGTGTCCTCGGCGTCAGACCGATGCGTTAGGTGGACTGCAATCGCAGATAGAAATTGCGGAGACTATCCTTAAGGGCATGAGTGTCGGCGTTGGTCGAGCATTCATTTTAGATGAGGTAGACCCGGATATAATCGAGACAAAACTGTTCGAAATCGCCGCCTCCAGGACTAAAGGCTTGGCATTTGAGGCTGCCAAATTTTTGCCATTGGGAGGGAAGCGGGATCGAATGTGGCTTGCGCTTGACCATCTTCAAAAGAACGCTGTCGGTGCCCCAAGCCCCATTGCTCTTCCTACTGGTGCGCCTTTTGGCGCCGTTAGCGTAAATTTAGAAGGGTGCACGCTTTGCCTGGCGTGTGTGAGCGCATGTCCAACTGGTGCTTTGCTGGATAATCCGGAACGGCCACAGTTGTCCTTCTTGGAACGTGCCTGTGTTCAATGTGGCCTTTGCCGTACTACTTGTCCGGAATCAGTAATCACGTTGGAACCCAGAATCGATTTCGGGGAATCTACGCGCGCACCGCGTATGCTCAACGAAGAGGAACCGTTCGAATGTGTTCGTTGCGGTAAACCATTCGGTGTACGTTCTTCAGTGGAGCACATGGTTGATAAACTCCGAGATCATTCGATGTTCGCGAATGACGACAATGCGCTTGACCGTATTCGCATGTGCGCAGATTGTCGGGTTGCCGCACAGTTTGACACGAACCAGCCTCTTGCCCTTGGCCCGCGGCCTAGACCGCGCACTACGGATGATTATCTGCGCAGCGATGGTGAAGAAGATTAAGGCCCGTTACGGTGGGAATTTTGTGCGGCAGAGTGCATCCGCACGCGTCTTGAACAAGGTTGCCTGTTTCTCATCTATTACGCCTTCGTCGATCATCTGATCTATTGTGCTTCCACGTTCATTCAGGCACAAAACATAGTCCGTGTTGGCTGCGCTAGTCCCATTTTTGGGCTGTGTCCACAGATAATCGCGGTGAATAACGCCAAGTAGTATGAGCATCGCTACGAAAACGCTGAAGGCAACCCATCGGGCCGTGGGTCGATCAATCCAACTTTGGTTATTGGCTGTCATGGCGAGCAATTAGCAAATTTCCGGATCATTCCGTAGGGCGCTGGTCTGTGCGAACCAAATTAGATAGGGTATCGATATTATGTTCCGCATTGGCATTTTTCACATTCTAATTGCTATCTTATGTTTTTCGCCATTGACGTTCGTGTCTGCTGCGGACTCCGATGGTTGGCAAGCCCTGCGACGGGGCGATTATGATTTGGCGGAAAAAGTATGGCTGCCGCGCGCTCAACGTGGGGAGGTCGAAGCGCAATTGTTTCTCGGATATTTGGAGACAATGCGCGAGAGGTATGGTGCAGCAGCTAGATGGTATCAGCGCGCAGCCGCGAAGGGCAATGCTACGGCACAAGCATTACTAGCTAGCCAATACCTGATTGGGCAGGGAGTTGATGCTGACCCGGTGCGCGCCTTCGCTTGGTACGAACTCGCTGCAAGCCAGGGGCATGTGAATGCCGTTCGTGCACGTGAGGCCACGGCGCGGCAGATGACTGCTGAGGAAGTTGAAGCAGCATCCCGGCTAGTCGAAGATTGGATGCGGGACGGACCGCCCACTGAATCGGAATAATCGCTGCGGTGGATCACGTAATGGGATGTCCCTCAGTAATGTCGTCGCGCTTCACGTTGAAGCAATTGTCAATGCGACTATTGCCTAACTTGATCAGTTAAATGGTTAATGAGGCAACTCGAAAGACGACCGACAAACGGGCGCATCGAGGAAGCACCCACTGCGTGGGAAACGGACAAAGCTTTATCATTAATGGCCGATACTAGGTTTGTGCCAAAGCTTGCTCCAGGTCAGCAATGATGTCTTCTACGTCCTCTATCCCGACCGAAAGCCTGACTACGTCGGGTCCGGCACCTGCACTCTCGCGTTGTTCGTCAGTGAGTTGGCGGTGTGTGGTGGAGGCTGGATGAAGAATTAGGCTTCTGGTATCGCCAATATTGGCAAGGTGAGAGTGAAGTTCCACGCAATCGATCAGCTTTACGCCGGCGTCAAAACCACCCTTGATGCCGAAAGTAAATACTCCCCCTTTTCCTCTAGGCAGATACTTTTGGCCTAATTCGTAGAACTGGCTGGACTTGAGTCCGGGATAAGAGACCCAGTTTACCTTTGGGTGTTTTTCAAGCCATTCAGCGACTGCTTGCGCGTTGTCGCAGTGCCGCTGCATCCGGAGCGGCAAAGTCTCTACGCCCTGGAGCAGGTTCCATGCGGCTGTGGGATATAAAGTGGCACCGTAATCCCGTAGCGCCACCATCCGGGTCCTCATGGTAAAGCCGAAATCGCCAAAAGTTTCGGCAAAGGTGAGCCCGTGGTATGCGTTGTCAGGTTTGGACATCCCCGGATATTTATCGTTTCGGAACCAGTCGATATTTCCGGATTCAATGAGGATGCCACCCATCGTGTTACCGTGGCCGCCGATGAACTTAGTGGTTGAGTGAATCACCAGATCTGCTCCCCATTCGAACGGTCTCAGTAGGTAAGGAGAGGCCAGCGTATTATCGACTATCAGCAGTACACCATGTTTGTTAGCGACCTCCGAAATGCGTTCGATGTCCAAAATAATCCCACCAGGGTTGGCAACCCCCTCGCAGAAAATGAATTTGACCCTATCGGTCATCGCCTGCTCGAAATTCTCAGGATCAGTCGGATCAACGAAATGGCATTTCCAACCTAGCTTTGGAAAACTGACCCCAAACTGCGTTAGCGAGCCTCCATACAGGTTGCGGGAGGAAATAAACTCATCGCCTGCTTCCATAAGGCTTACTGCGGCGAGAAATTGTGCAGCGTGGCCAGAGGCAGCGGCTACTGCCCCGCGTCCTCCCTCTAGCTGGGCAATGCGCTCTTCGAACACGGATACGGTTGGATTTGTCATTCGGGAATAGACGTATCCGAAGGTCTGCAAATTGAAGAGTTCGGCAGCATGTTCCGAATCGTCAAACACGAATGAGGTTGTCTGGTAAATCGGTGTCTGTCGCGCTCCCGTGACGGGGTCTGGTCGTGCACCGGCATGTACCGCAATGGTTGAAATGCCAAATTCGCGTGGACCGCCCTCTTCACCGGGGACGTTCGAAGTAATTTCATCAATATTGGTGCGAACGCTCATGATTTTGGGGACCTTAAAGTTTTAGCGGTAATGATCCTTGAATTTACGCCCAACCAGGACAATTCTCCGGATAGTCGTCCGAACTCGATTTTTGGACATCGGTCCATGACCACTTCGAGGCCGGCGGCTTCCGCGAGCTCAGCAGCTGGATCGTTGCGCACCGTCAATTGCATCCATAAGTACTTAATGCCTTTATCATCTTTGTTGGCAATGACGTCTTTTGTGATGTCATATGCCTCTTCCGATGTTCGAAAGATATCGACCATGTCGAATTTATGTGGTGCTTCAGCAAGTGATCCATAGATGGTTTCTCCCAACACTTCGCCTCCGGCACGTCCTGGATTGATTGGGACAATCCGAAAGCCTTTGTGCTGGAGATACTTCATCGCGTAAAAGCTTGGTCTGCGCCACGCCGTACTAGCGCCGACCATGGCGAAGGTCTTTACGTCTCGCAAGATGCGACGGATTTTTGTGTCAGCGTAATAATTATGATGTTCGAGATATACTAAAGGGTTACCGCTTTCGCTTCGGCTTGCTGTCTCGGACATGCCGGGCACCTCCCAACGCCAGAAAAATTTTCGCGCACCCAGTAAACCGGAGTTAAGTCCATCGATGGTTCACTGTCGGGCAAAATGTATTAGTCGTTTCCTGCAGTACGCAGCAATAACCTGTACAATACCACCAGAACCATTTATTTCTACTGCAAAATGCAGGAAAATTACTTAAGTCTACTCCTGTGACAAATGTAGAATAGGCTAGTCAAAAACTTTATCGTGTAATGTGGATAGTTGATTATTTGATATGAAGGTGTCCCAGAGAAAAAATATAAAATTTGATTCTGATCGAATTATCAGAAGATTATGCCAGATTCATGAGGTGGATACTGACGCAGATCTTTCCGTGAAACTGGGGGTGGCGCGGGGAACTATCAGTTCGTGGCGTGCGCGCGGGCAGGTGCCGTGGAGAGAGTGTTTAGAGGCTGCAATTAGCAGTGATGTGTCTCTTGACTGGCTCGTAATAGGCCGTGGTGCGAAATGCTCTCGGTTGGGTGGCAGCACTGGCGAGGATTTAGGACAAACATCGGTTTCACAGGGCAAAGAAGGCGCGCGGTTCACAAACCCGTATAGCAATTATCTCGTTAATGAATACAGCCTAATCACGAAGGGGGGCATCAAAATTGGAGAAGCAGGCGATGTTTTGCCATTTCCACATAACGCTTTCCCCGTCGCGTTTAAGAGCAAGTATTTGGCCAATTTGGCTGGAGAGTTGGTTGGACCTTGCTACGGGTATCTCTGCACGGACGATGCAATGGCACCTACTATACCTGAAGGGTGGTGCGTTCTCGTTGCAGACACCAAAGGTGAAATTGGTGAGTCGGGTATCTATGGACTGTTATTTCGGGATACGGGCCAGCAAACTTTTCGTCGGGTGACGCCGGTTGGAGACGCTCTCCACCTGTGTTGTGATAACCCAAATCAAGATCCCCTTATCCTGGATGCAACACACCAGCCACTTCCCATTTTGGTGCTTGGCCGCGCAATCTGGTCCGGTGGGGTTTTGGCCTAGTCGGGTAAAGCGATTTTTAGCTCGCCGTCTCTACTGATTATCTATTTTCCTTTCCACATGGGTTCGCGCTTCTGCATGAAGGCGTCGATGCCCTCTCGCGCGTCCGAGGCCATCATATTTTCTGTCATTACCTCACTGGTGTATGCGTATGCGGCGTCTAGATCCATTTCAAGCTGGCGATAAAAGGCTTCCTTGCCAATCTTTACCGTTAGAGGAGATTTGTTTGCGATGTCGCGTGCTAGCTCGTGCGTCTCGGTGTCAAGCGCTTCGGGAGCGACGACACGGTTGATCAGGCCCACCTCCCTCGCGCGCTCAGCGGTAATCGGCGTTCCAGTAAGCAACATTTCCATGGTTTGTTTGCGACTCACTGTGCGGCTTACAGCGACCATCGGGGTTGAACAGAAAAGGCCAATGTTAACTCCTGGCGTAGCGAAATGCGCTTCAGCAGAAGCCACAGCTAGGTCGCAGCTCGCCACTAACTGGCAGCCGGCTGCTGTAGCGAGACCGTGGACGCGAGCTATTACTGGTTTTGGAAGGCGGACTATAGAGGTCATTAACTTTCCGCATTGCGCGAAAAGGGATTCGAAAATCTCGCGACGTTCATTAGTGCGGATTTCCTTCAGATCGTGCCCGGCGCAAAAGGCAGGTCCCGTACCACCAATTATTACCGCTTTAATACTCTTATCCTCGGCAACTATGTCGAGCTGGTTCTGCAGTTCTGCCATGAGGGCTCGCGAGAGCGCGTTGCGAGCAGTGGGACGGTTCAGCGTCAGTGTTGCAACGGCGTCTCGGTCGTTGCGTATCAACAATTCTATATCGGTCTCGAGCGCTGGAATTGCAGCGTTCATGGCGGTCTCCCCGTCAGGCCTATACGAAGGTTGCAGTGTATTATATAGCACGACGAGCTGTTGCCCAGCTTCGCCGGTCCAAACAATTCAGCCTCCGAACCCCAGTATCATCTGTACACGCCTAAATTAATTAACATTTTGGCTAGTTGACAGGGGCTATCCTATTGGCATACTGCGCCACTTCCCGAAGGAAACTTGGCCATGCGTACGTATTCCGCGACCCCGTCCGAGGTCGAACAGAAGTGGTATTTGATTGATGCCGAAGGGGCAGTGCTCGGCCGATTAGCTGCATTGGTAGCAACCCGGTTGCGTGGGAAACATAAGCCGACATTTACGCCACATATTGATTGCGGAGACCACATTGTTGTAATCAACGCCGAGAAAGTAACTCTCACTGGTAATAAACGCCAAGGCAAGCGTCATTACTGGCACACAGGTTATCCTGGTGGGATCAAAAGTCGTAAGTATGGGGACTTGCTTGATGGGGATCGTCCAGAGCGGGTGATTGAGCGTGCGGTCACGCGGATGGTAAGCCGCGGCCCACTGGCGCGTTCTCAACTTCGTAAACTGCATGTTTATAAAGGAAATGAGCACCCACACGAGGCGCAAGGTCCGGAATTACTGGACTTGGGAAAATTAAATCGGAAAAACACACGAGGCGTGTGATTATGGTTGAAGAAAAACGGACTTTAGACGATTTAAAAGATCTTGCTCCGTCGGTTTCGGTTGACGAAATTGCTTCGGTTGAGCCGGAACTCGACAAATTAGGACGGTCATATGCCACTGGTAAGCGTAAGAATGCGATCGCTCGGGTTTGGGTTCAAAGGGGGACTGGAAAAATTGTGGTAAATGGTCGCGACCAGGATGTTTATTTTGCACGTCCAGTATTGCGCATGATCATGAACCAACCTTTTGAAGCGTCACAGCGTAAGGGACAGTTCGACGTTAAATGCACGGTTACCGGTGGCGGACTGTCCGGTCAGGCGGGTGCCGTTCGCCATGGTATTTCCCGCGCACTAGTCAAATTTGAGCCGCCACTTCGCCCAGTGCTAAAAAAGGGCGGCTTTCTGACTCGTGATTCGCGTGTGGTCGAGCGTAAAAAGTATGGAAAGCCGAAAGCTCGACGAAGCTTCCAGTTCTCAAAACGTTGATCAGCTAGGACAGCGCAGTGCAGCAGGGCGTCCAGGCTGGGCGCCCTTTTTGTTTGAGTGCGGTTGGCAGTAGTGTGATGCTAACGAACCAGTAGGGACCAGAGCTGATGGCTGGAGTGAAGAATATTCGGGTCGCAGTGCTAGGGGCGAGCGGATATACAGGTGGTGAGACGCTACGTCTGGCCGTGCGACACCCGAACATTGATATAATAGGGCTCACGGCGGAGCATCGTGCGGGTGAGGCTCTCGATGCGGTTTTTCCGCACCTGGGCGGACTTGGCTTGCCAAACCTTATGAAGATTGGGGATTTGAATTTGGATAGCCTAGAGGCGGTATTCTGCTGTCTGCCTCATGGTACAACGCAAGAGGTCGTCAAGTCCCTACCACGCCATCTCAAGGCCATAGATCTTTCGGCAGATTTCCGTTTGCGCGATCCGGAGGTCTACGCTGCTTGGTACGGGCATAAGCATTTTGCCCCAGAACTTCAACCGGAAGTATCATATGGCCTCACCGAGCTTAGTCGGGAGGTGATCCTCCAAAAAAGAATTGCCGCTTGTCCTGGGTGCTATCCGACCACCGCGCTTCTTCCACTCATTCCAATAGTTGCTGCTGGCCAAATTGACGCGGATGAGATCATCATTGACGCTAAATCGGGTGTTAGTGGTGCTGGCCGAGCAGCCAAGGAAGGGATGTTATTTTCAGAGGTTGGGGAAGGGATTCACGCATACGGCATTGGTGGTCATCGTCATGGTCCAGAGATAGATCAGGAGTTGAGCACGACTGCTGGGCGGCCTGTCGTGGCAAGCTTTACACCACATCTAGTTCCAATGAATCGGGGAATATTGTCGACGATCTACGTTAAGTTGTCGAACGGCATAACCACTAACGATCTGCGCCGAACCCTAGTTGAGCAATATGCGAGGGAACCATTTGTGCGTGTTGTGCCAGAAGGAGTCTCACCGGCGACTCGTCATGTTCGCGGTTCCAACCAATGTCTCATTGGCCTTTTTGAAGACCAAATACCAGGGAGAGCGGTTCTCCTCTCGGTAATCGATAATTTGGTCAAGGGTGCAGCTGGCCAGGCGATCCAGAATTTTAATCTGATGTTTGGTCTATCGGAGACCGCCGGCCTTCAACAGGCACCGCTGTTTCCGTAATTAATTCAGTATTGTTGTAGTTAAGGGGTAGAGCAGGGGGTTGGGATGAATCTACACAAACTTATGGCGGCTAGGGCTGAGGAAAAACGGCCCGTTAAGGTTGGCTTAATCGGTGCGGGAAAATTCGGCACTATGTTCCTTGCCCAGGCGCGTAATACCGTTGGTATTCATTTACTTGGAATTGCTGACCTAGATGTCGATCGTGCCCGCGCTTCCTGTGAGCGGGTTGGTTGGCCAGCCGAACAAATTGCTTCTTGCTCTTTTTCTAGTGCACTGGAGAGTGGCGGTACATTCCTTACAGATAATGCTGAGGCGCTTATTAAGGCGGATGGTCTGGAAGTATTAATCGAAGCTACGGGCGATCCTGCAGCGGGAATTCGCCATTGCCTTAAGTCGATTGATCACGGGCGACATATAATCATGGTCAATGTGGAGGCTGACGTTGTTGCAGGTCCGCTACTTGCGCGCAAAGCGGAAGAAGCCGGCCTAGTCTATAGTCTTGCATACGGTGATCAGCCAGCGTTAATTTGCGAGCAAGTAGATTGGGCACGCACGGCCGGTTTTGAAGTCGTGTCCGCCGGCAAAGGTACACGTTACCACCCAGACTTTCACCATTCGACCCCGGACACCGTATGGCCCAATTTTGGTCTCAGCCTGGAGCAGGCTGAACGAGGTAGTATGAATCCCAAAATGTTCAACAGCTTTATAGATGGGACCAAATCAGGCATTGAGATGACTGCCGTTTGCAATGCAACCGGTCTGACGCCACAACCGGGCGGACTGAATTTCCCGCCTGCTTCCATCTATGAATTGGCTGAGGTGTGTAAACCCGTGGCTGCAGGTGGGCAGGTGAGCCATAAGGGAACTACAGAGGTGGTGTCTTCTATACAGCGGGACTGGCAACCAGTTGAAAATCACCTACAAATGGGCACTTTTGTTGTGGTTAAGGCTGGTTCCGAGTACGTTCAGAATTGCTTTGAAGACTATCATATGATGCCAGATTCTACGTACGAATATGCGTCGCTTTATCGTCCTATACACATGATTGGTCTTGAGCTTGGTATTTCAGTTGCTTCGGCAGCGCTACGTGGCGAGGCTACTGGTGCCGCTACCGGCTTTCGTTCAGATGTTATCGCAACCGCCAAGCGCCAGCTTAAGGCCGGTGAAATTCTTGATGGGGAGGGGGGACACTGTGTTTGGGGGCGGCAGATGCCAGCCAGGCGATCGCTAGAGATAGGTGGTTTACCCCTTGGGCTCTCAAACAAAGTAAAGTTAAAACGTGATATTTCCGAGGGTGTGCAGCTCGCATGGGATGACGTCGAAATCGACGAAAGTGATCACGCAGTTCTCGTTCGTCGCGAAATGGAAGCTGCATTTGCGCGTCCAAACGAACATGTTAGGGCTGCGGAGTAGAATCGCACTTTTTTAGATTTCGTTTTAAAAATGCTTAAGGGGGCTGCGCGCTCAAAGGCGTGTGGACTACCAGTTTTCTCCGACTGCAAGATCAGTTAGGCAAACATTTTACTAACTCGTTAATCACGCGTGCTGGCCACCATTGATGTGGATTTCAGCTCCGTTGACGTAGCTGGACTGCTCGGAACATAGAAAATAGATCGTTTTAGCCACTTCCTCTGGAGTTCCCAGGCGTCTCATGGGAATTTCAGGCACTAGTTTTTTTTCTGTTTCCGGCGACAAGATCGAAGTTTTGATTTCGCCTGGCGCGATAGCATTTACACGAATACCATGAGGGCCAAAATCCACGGCCATTTCGCGAGTTAAACTAGCTAGAGCCGCCTTAGAGGTAGCGTAGGCGGTCCCGGCGAATGGATGCACACGACCGCCCGCAATCGAGGTAACATTTACCACTGTGCCGTGCATCTTAGTAAGTTCCTTGAAGAGGCCACGTGCAAGCATGATGGGAGCAAAGAAATTGACCTGAAAGACGTGGCGCCAATCGTTCATCTCGGTAGACATTGAATCTAGTCGGTTTCCCGAAGGTTCTTTGGGTGAAATCGCGGCATTGTTGACCAATGCGTTGAGGCCAGCTCCGTTGAGCTTTGCGCGCAGAACCTCAACCTGTTGGGGCAGAGCCTTTATATCGGAAAGATCGATTTGCATGTGGTCTTCTGGACCGGCTTCCCATGGACAATCCTCGGGGAAAGCGTGTCGAGAGCAGGTTATCACGCGCCAACCTGCACTAGAAAAACGTTTAACAGTAGCATGTCCGATTCCCCGGCTAGCTCCCGTGAGGACTAATGTTTTACGCTGATCATCTTCCATGTCATCCTGTCCTTGTTGGGTGCTAATATTTCATTGAGCCATTTTCCAAACATCAGAGCACGGTGCAGGTTTCAATGAATTCAGTTTACCATTGCTAGGAAATTGCACTGCTATTTTTCCACCAGTCTTGTTGATGCCAGAAGCGTGTGTGTTCCCGCCATAAGCCCATTGTGGCACTTGTGACCCGATTCGGTCGCTCTATTATGTGTCGGTTTGCGTCAATAAAGTTTGCGCTGATATCAAGAGTATTGCCAATCTGTTTCTTGCCGTGGCTCGTGTTATGTCAAAGGATTATACTCAGCACTTGTTGGTTGTCCTCGGCGATTCGCAAGACATTTTTGGTAAATGTAGCGGGTTAAAACTTTGTGTTGGCAGTGGTGTCCTTACCTATCATGATCGTATCCGGCAAGTAAGTTTCGCGATTCTGTGTGGATGAGTTTGGCTTGCCACGTGGCTTACATGTGAAAATCAAGAGATTATGCCTTATTGTTTATCGCAGCTTCTCTTTCGCATATATTTAAGTTTATCTGACTCTCTTCACGTGCACGATTTGGCAAATTCTTGGGTAGGCTAGACTTGAGGTAAGTGAGGTGGGCCTTGTGATCACTGGTTGACGGGCGTATTGACGTGGACGTGGAAAACATAAGGTGATGTGCGTTATGACCTTATTTAACAATAACTGCCGTGTGCTGGCCTTGGTCGGTTCGGTGCTACTGGCAAGTTGTTCCTATTTGCCGGATCAACTAAACCCAATTGATTGGGTAGACTCTGCCAACGACTGGGTTGAGGGCGGCATTTGGGGCGACAAAACTTCTGACCCAGACTCTGAAGCACGAGTACCCGGTGCGGAGGATCCATTCCCTAGCCTTGCTATGGTTCCTGATGAGAGACCGTCGATATCTAGCCTGGAGGTGCGGGAGATTCTTGCAGAGCAACTTATAGCGGACAGAGAGAATGCTCGCTATATCGCGGAACCAGAGGCTGTGTCGGCACAGGATGAGCCCGTATTGGAGGTGCGTCAGGCCCCTACAGTTTCCCGGCCCAGCGATCCACAAAAAGTCGTTTCAGATGAATTTGCCGTCGCGCCACCATTGGTGGCGGAGGTGCCCAATTGGGGCACGGTGGAGCAGCAATTTTACTCGATGTTTCAGGCTTCAGGTGGTGCCGGCGGTGCAACGCGGGGAGCAACTGCTCCGACTGGTTATCAGGGGGAGAGTGCAGCATATTCAGTAACCGATCATGCAGGCGTGATAGGAGATTCGAGCGACACCATTGATCTGGGAGAGTCCCAATCTGCTACGCATGCTGCAGTTATTTATTTCGGTCATGGGTCCGCGCTTTTGTCCAGACAGGATCGGGAGGTACTGCGTCAAGTAGCTGCGGCACAACAGGATTATGGTGGAACTGTGCGCGTGGTAGGTCACGCCAGTAGTAGAACGAAAACTAACGATTTGCTGGCCCATAAGATTGCTAATCATGAAACGTCTTTAGCTCGCGCACGAGCGGTCGCGGAGGAGTTAGTCAAGTTGGGAGTGCCACGCCAAAGCGTGTTCGTGGAAGCTTTATCTGATGCTCAGCCAGATTACTCGGAGGCAACAGCATTGGGTGAAGCAGCCAATCGACGCGCCAACGTTTATATAGACTTTTTGATCCCACCGGGTTGATCGATAATAGCCATTACTATCCAGTTTAAACTAGTCAATCTCGAGACTGAATATTGGCAATGGAACACCAATTTGAGCGGATAAACCGCTTGCCGCCTTATGTGTTTTCCGAGGTAAATGAGATGAAAGCGCGTGCGCGCGGGGCAGGTCTCGACATAATCGATTTTGGCATGGGCAACCCAGATTCCCCTAGTCCCGCACATGTTGTGGAAAAGTTGGTCGAAGCTGTTCGGGATCCACGTACCCATCGCTACTCGACGTCACGTGGCATCAAGGGTTTGCGACGTGCACTAGCAAACTATTATCAGCGCCGTTTCGATGTGACATTAGATCCAGACGAAGAGGTGATTGTCACACTGGGTTCCAAGGAAGGGCTAGCCAATCTTGCATCTGCAATTTCAGCTCCCGGTGACATCATATTGGTCCCCAATCCCAGTTATCCAATCCATCCCTATGGGTTTATTATCGCCGGTGCCAGTGTGCGCCATGTCCCCACCGGTCCTGATTTTGACCTGATGGCTGAAATGCATCGGGCAGTGAAGAACAGTACCCCTTCGCCACGTGCGTTGGTACTCAATTTTCCAAATAATCCGACCGCTGAGACTGTTGATCTGGCTTTCTATAGAGAGGTAGTCAAGCTTGCCCAAGCGCATGAAATTTTCATCTTATCCGATATAGCGTACGCCGAGATCTATTTTGATGGTGAGCCGCCTCCTTCAATACTGCAAGTCCCGGGCGCTCGTGAAATTGCGGTGGAGTTTAGCTCTTTGAGCAAGACCTACTCTATGCCTGGTTGGCGGGTTGGATTTGGGGCTGGGAACAGGGATTTGATCAACGCACTAGCGCGAATTAAATCATATCTGGATTACGGTGCTTTTACTCCGGTGCAAGTTGCAGCGTCTGCAGCTTTGAACGGACCACAGGATTATGTTGAAGGTATCCGTCTGCGCTATCGTGAGCGGCGAGATGTGTTAATCGAAAGTTTTGCTGCTGCCGGATGGGAAATTCCGTCACCTCGCGCGACTATGTTTGTTTGGGCGCCCATCCCTCCGGAATTCCGGTCTATGGGTTCTCTGGAGTTTTCCAAATTATTGCTTCAGGAGGCACAAGTCGCGGTATCACCGGGGATCGGTTTTGGCGAGTATGGTGAGTGCTATGTGCGTTTGGCTTTGGTCGAAAATAGGCAACGGATTCGTCAGGCAGCACGCAACGTTAAGTCGTTCCTTGGCATGCATCAAAAAGCATCGGTCTCGTCTCTTCCCCGGGAGACGGGGTCCTAAATACCGCCTACTAAGCTTGTGACTTTACCGAATCGGCAATGGTCTTTTTGGTGCATATGGGAAAAACCGCATAAGGGTGGATGCACGAAGGCCCGCGAAAAAACTCCGGAGTCGGTTGGATCATTGCATCGTCTTCCGCTCCATGGTGTATGGTTGTTTTCACGTACACAATTTGTGATTTGACTACGTTGAAAAGGCATTTAAGTAGGCATGGTTGGGACTTTGGATAGAAACCTCGCCTTAGAGGTAGTGCGTGTCACTGAAGCGGCAGCCATAGCAAGTTCGCGCTTAATGGGGCGCGGTGATGAGATGGCAGCTGACCAGGCCGCAGTGGACGCTATGCGACAATCACTCAATGGTCTGGCGATTGATGGCACCGTGGTTATAGGCGAAGGGGAGCGAGACGAGGCTCCGATGCTTTATATTGGTGAAAAAGTTGGAGCCGGAGGACCGAAGGTAGATATAGCTCTTGACCCGCTAGAGGGCACCACTATTTGTGCGACTGGTGGCCCCAACGCCCTATCGGTTATTGCGATGGCAGAGGACGGTGGGCTATTGCAAGCGCCCGATGTTTATATGGATAAGATAGCAATTGGACCGGGAACCCCACCCAATGTGATTGATTTGGACGAAACCGCTACCAAGAACTTAGAAAATCTAGCCCGAGCGAAGGGTTGTGACATTTCCGATTTAGTAGCCTGTATTTTAAACCGGCCACGCCATGAAGAGTTGATTTCAAAAACGCGTGAGGCCGGGGCACGCATTCAACTTATTCAGGACGGCGATGTTGCTGGCGTTATTGCAACTGCCCGTGAGAAGACCGGCATTGACATTTACATGGGGATTGGGGGTGCTCCGGAAGGCGTGCTTGCCGCGGCCGCCCTTAGATGTATTGGCGGTCAGATGCAGGGTCGGCTTGTGTTCCGTAATGATGAAGAGAAAAATCGGGCAGCAAAACTCGGCGTTGATGATTTGACGAGGAAATATGATCTGGGTGAAATGGCCAGGGGAGAGGTAATGTTCGCGGCAACCGGTGTTACAGATGGTTCGATGCTGCGTGGCATAAGGCGAAATATCACCACGGCGAGCACCGACTCGCTTGTTATGCGCTCTAAAACGGGAACCGTGCGCGTGATTAGTGCTGAGCACGACCTCACTCGCAAGTCATTGTTTGAGCCCGACACACGATAAGATGGTTGTGTCGGATCAAGCGGTGGAGGCGTTGCTGGGTGTGGAACGCTCAGTAAGCGGCCTGCGGTGGCGGGATAGGGTTGGCGACCACCGAACCGCAATGGCAATTTCCCAACAACTAAGAGTCCCTGATGTAATTGGCCGGGTTCTCGCGGCGCGTGGAGTGCGTTCTGAGAGTGCAGAACAATTCCTCGATCCGAAACTGCGAGATTTAATGCCTGATCCTTCACAGTTGATCGATATGGATCGTGCGGTTTCTCGTCTTGTTCAGGCGGTAGTTGAGTCTGAGAAAATTGCAGTTTTTGGGGATTACGATGTTGATGGTGCAACGGCCTCGGCATTGTTGCGTAGGTTTTTGTCGGAGGTAGGCGTAAATATTGACGTGTATATCCCGGACCGCATGCGAGAGGGTTATGGCCCGACAATTGATGCATTTCGAAAGCTACGTGCGAAAGGTGCCAAAGTTGTTGTAACCGTTGACTGCGGCACCACCGCCCATGACGCATTGGCTAGTGCTAAGGTTATAGGACTTGATGTAATTGTACTCGACCATCATTTGGCTGGGCCGGCTTTGCCACCATGTTTTGCGTTGGTCAACCCTAATCGGCTCGATGATGACAGCGGCCAGGGGGCTTTGGCAGCGGTGGGCGTCACCTACTTGCTCGTCGTGGCATTGAACCGCGCTCTGCGTGGAGCGGGGTTTTTCAAGGACAAAGAAGAGCCCGACTTGATGGCATGGCTTGATTTGGTCGCACTTGGTACAGTGTGCGATGTGGTGCCTTTAACAGGTCTCAACCGAGCGTTAGTTCGTCAAGGTTTGAAGGTTTTAGCGAGACGCAACAATAAGGGACTGGCCGCGCTCGGCGACGTTGCTGGGATAGATGGCCGCCCTGAATGCTATCACCTGGGATTTGTATTAGGCCCCCGGATTAACGCTGGTGGCCGGGTTGGGGAGTCGGACTTAGGACACCGCCTGTTGACGACGAGCGACGCAACCGATGCCGCCCAAGTCGCGGCCCGCTTAAATGATTTAAACTTAGAACGGCGAACAATCGAGTCTTTGAATGTTGAACAAGCATTTGCCCAAGTGGAGGCGAGTGGGCAATCCAGTCCGGCAATTGTCGTTCAGGACCGACACTGGCACCTCGGTGTGATTGGTTTGGTAGCGAGTCGGCTTGTGGAGCGTTATAAAAGGCCGAGTCTGGTTATCGCTTTTGATGGTGATATTGGAAGGGGATCGGCACGCTCGGTTCCAAATATCGATATTGGTGCAATGATTACTGCTGCCCACCAGTGCGACTTGCTATTGGGGGGCGGTGGCCACCCCATGGCTGCCGGCTTCACGATTCAGCGCGCCAAACTTGATGAGTTTCGAGACTTTGTTGAAAAACGCGCGGTGAAGCAGGGAAGTTTAGCGGATGCACCATCACTTGGTATGGATGGTGTTCTTGCGTTGTCGGCAGCCCGGAGCGAATTGATTGAGACGTTCGACCAAGCAGGTCCCTATGGAGCTGGTAATCCGATGCCACGTTTCGCTTTTGCAAAGGTAAAAGTGGTCAGGGCTGATAGGGTTGGTAGTGGTGACCATGTTCGGTGCATTTTAGCTGGCGATGAAGGTACCCGACTGAAGGGAATAGCTTTTCGAGTGGCTGATCAGCCATTGGGTCAAGCATTACTGAATGCAAAAAGCCTTCACATAGCCGGGTCTTTGCAGCACAACAATTGGGGCGGACGCCAAGAGGTACAATTATCTATCGATGACGTTGCCTATCCTGAGAACAGTTACCAGAGCATATAAATTGTCAGGCTGACGGCCTACAACTTCGTTTTTCGATCTGGTGCGGAAAATGTTTGCTTCTAATTTAAACTTGAGGGCGTGTGGGCCCCAGATTAATTCCGAATAGAGCGATTATAAATAATGTCCGTCCGTAAGGCTATTTTCCCGGTTGCCGGGTTAGGAACACGATTTTTGCCAGCGACGAAGTCGGTGCCGAAGGAGATGTTGCCAGTAGTCGATAAACCGCTGCTCCAATACGCAGTTGAAGAGGCACAAAGTGCGGGTATTGAACAATTTATCTTCGTCGTCTCACCTAGTAAAAACGCAATCGCAAATCATTTTGGCAACTCTAATGAACTAGAGAGAGTTCTTGGTGATACCGGGAAACCCTCTTTACTTGCTAGCATCAGAGATTGCCAACTACCGTCGAGTGCCGCACAGTTCGTAGTGCAAGAACATCCACTTGGTTTAGGCCATGCAGTGTGGTGTGCACGAAAATTTATAGATGAGGAACCTTTCGCGGTAATCCTGCCGGATGACTTAGTGTTGGCTGATGAACCTTGTTTGGCGCAAATGGTTACCGCCCAGGAGGGAGTGGGTGGGAATATGGTTGCCGTGATGGATGTACCCACCGATCATACCAGCCGGTATGGAGTTTTAGCGCCCGGTAAAGTTCACGGTCGCTTGATAGAGATTAAAGGATTGGTAGAAAAGCCTCAGCCGCTGAAGGCACCTTCAACGATAGCTATAATAGGCCGTTATATTTTGCTGCCCGAGATTTTTGACCAATTGGCGGAGCAAAATAACGATGTGAGCGGCGAAATACAGTTGACAGAAGCGATGGCCACTTTGATAGGCGGAACGCCCTTCAGTGGATTTCGCTTCGAGGGTGAGCGTTACGATTGCGGTGACAAAGTTGGCTTTCTTGAGGCCAATATAGCATATGGACTGGCCCGAGAAGAGTTGCACGATGACGTCGCTGCTGTTGTTTTACGTATGGCGGATGCACTCAAATCCGAATAGGGGCGGATCATGCGGATAGCAATGGTTGGGACCGGTTATGTCGGTTTGGTTTCGGGTGTGTGTTTTTCAGAGTTTGGTGTCGACGTTATTTGCGTTGACAAAATTCGGGAAAAAATTGAGGCCCTTTCCTCCGGTGAGATTCCGATATACGAGCCCGGCTTAGAGGAACTAGTTAGAGCAAATGCAGGTTCTGGTCGTCTTACTTTTAGTAATGACTTGGGATCGGCCGTCTCAGATACTGATGCGGTGTTCATTGCAGTTGGTACGCCAAGCCGGCGTGGTGATGGCCATGCGGACCTGTCGTACGTTTATGCAGCAGCTGAAGAGATTGCCGGTTCTTTAGTGGGGCGCACAGTAATAGTAACCAAATCAACGGTGCCGGTCGGAACCGGAGATGAAATAGAACGTCGCATTGTAAAAACGCGTCCCGACTTAAAGCCTGGTAGAGATTTTGACGTTGTTTCAAATCCAGAATTTTTACGTGAAGGGTCAGCGATAGAGGACTTTATGCGTCCCGATCGAATTGTTGTTGGCGCCCATTCTGACTATGCGCGCGATGTGCTCAGGAAGCTTTATCGGCCCCTGTTCCTCCGCGATACACCGGTTCTTTTTACTGATCGTTGCACGGCAGAGTTGACGAAATATGCATCGAATGCGTTTCTTGCGACCAAAATTACGTTCATCAATGAAATCGCCAATCTTTGTGAGGCGGTAGGGGCTGATGTTCAGGATGTGGCACGTGGGATGGGTCTCGACGGCCGTATAGGATCGAAGTTTTTGCATGCAGGTCCTGGGTTTGGCGGTAGTTGTTTTCCTAAGGATGCTGCTGCTTTGGCTCGGACCGGCGAGGATTTCGGTTCACCTTTGCAAATCGTTAATACAGTAATGGCGGTGAATACGGGGCGTCGGGCGCAGATGGCGGACAAGGTGATCGCTGCGTGTGGCGGGCAAATTCGTGGTAAAAAAATTGCGATTCTTGGTTTGACCTTTAAGCCGAACACCGACGATATTCGGGATGCACCGAGCCTTGACATAATATCTGCATTGCAGGCTGTAGGAGCGCGAATAAGTGCCTATGACCCAGTAGGCATGGTTGCTGCAAAGGGTCACGTGGCTGATGTGAGTTGGGGGAACTCTGCGTATGATATTTTGGGGGGAGCAGCGGCTCTAGTGATCATTACGGAGTGGAACGAATTTCGTGCACTCGATCTCGCTCGGATTAAGTCGTTGATGGCAGCTCCTTTGATCGTTGATCTACGCAATATCTACCGTTTAGCAGAGATGCGTGAAGAAGGCATTCGCTATGTAAGTGTGGGTCGTCCCGAGATTGAACAATGACGGGGACCGCCAGAGAGTTAGAACCCAGCATTCTTAGGGCGTACGATATTCGCGGTTTGGTTGGACAAAATTTGCGGGTTGATGATGCTTTTGCAATTGGGCGCGCATTCGCAACGATTTCTGCGGCACGGCTTGGGCGCCAGCCTAAATTGTGTGTCGCTTATGATGGTCGTCTCTCATCTCCTGACCTAGAGGCGGCATTGGTAAAGGGTTTGGCAAAGTCGGGAGCAGATGTGGTGCGTGCGGGCTTGGGTCCAACTCCGATGCTTTATTATGCGGTTACGGCTCTCGGTAGGGACGGTGGTGTGATGGTGACGGGGTCACATAATCCACCTGAATTTAATGGTTTCAAATTAACGCTTTGTGGTTTGCCGTTCTGGGACCAGGACATTCAATCTCTAGGCAGAGCAATTGCCGATGGAAACCTTGCTGAGGGGCACGGTAGTGCATCAGAAGTTTCGGTGGAAAGGGATTACGTGGCGCGCGTAGCTGCTGAATATCGTAGTAAGGTGCCTCTGTCGGTTGCATGGGATGCCGGGAATGGCGCCGCGGGTGAGGTTATACGCAGTCTTGTTAATTTTTTGCCCGGCCAGCATATTGTTTTGAATAGTAAAATTGATGGAACCTTCCCGTCGCATCACCCCGATCCAACCGTTGCAGAAAATTTGAATCAACTAATATCAGCAGTGATGGAGCATTCCTGTGATCTTGGCGTTGGTTTTGATGGGGACGGAGACCGGATCGGAGTAGTCGATAACAAAGGGAAAATTATATGGGGAGACCAGTTATTGACTTTGTACGCCATTGACCTTCTCCAAGAACTGCCAGGCTCCACCATTATAGCGGATGTGAAATCCAGTCTTGTTTTTTTTGAGCAGGTCACCTCTCACGGTGGCAACCCGGTGATGTGGTGCACTGGACATTCTCCGATAAAAAGTAAAATGACTGAGTTAAAGGCACCGCTCGCTGGAGAAATGAGTGGGCACATGTTTTTTGCCGACCGGTATTACGGCTATGATGATGCTATCTACGCGGCGGTGCGGTTGCTAGATTTGCTGGCCCGATCGGGCTGTTCCCTTGCAACGCTTCATGACCAATTACCAACTACTTTTCATACACCAGAATTGCGTTTTCCTTGTGATGATGGACTAAAATTTAAAGTCGTCGACTTGGTGCGTGAGAGTCTTGAAGGCTTGCAGGGCATAGAGGTCAACTCTATTGATGGCGTGCGGGTGACCACGCCTGATGGGTGGTGGTTGCTTCGGGCTTCCAATACTCAACCAGTGCTTGTAGCTCGCTGTGAAGCAGAAGACGAAGATGGGCTTGCTCGCCTGAAAGCGATGTTGAAGGAACAACTTGGCTGTTGTGGATTCGTAGCGCCCGTCTTTTAAACTTTATTTGAACAATCCCGTTTGGGCTGGACCTAATAACGCATTTGCATGTTTGCGTTGTTGGAACAATGGCGTTTGTGCAATCTTGATTTTGAGCAGTAACTCAGGAGGAGGGGCTTGGAGGTGAAATTATGCAAGCTTGCGAGCGCCCAGTGAGTTCAGAGCATAGGGCCCTTGCTGCGGCTTCGGTTAGGCCGATATAACGTGCTCTGTATAGGGTGCCGACAGAGTCTGTTACGGTTGAAACTTCAGGCTGGGTATTTCCTAACAGCTCGGGAAATAATGGAGCCACGCTGTTGAGCACCCGCTCGGCTGCATCATGCCGAGAAAAGGCACCCAATTGAACGCCCCATGTTCTGTCATGGGATTGGGCGGCCATGGCATCGTTCACTGCTACGTATTCTGTTAAGACTTCGCCGATAATGTCGGCAGCGTTTGCTAAGTTCTTACGTACGGTCTTTAATGGATATTCATTGACTGCTGTCTTTATTGTTGGTTTGCGCGGTGGTCGTGACACTACTGCGAATAATTTATTGTTGCGCTCAATTCTTATAAACGCTTGGTCTAGGAGACGTCGCATCTGCGCATCGCGCCTTTTTGCGGTTTTGCCACCAAGCACAACCGCGATAACATGGTTGCCATTGTCACGAGCCGAGATCATCAGATTGTACCCAGCCGCTCGGATATAGCCGGTCTTAATTCCTTTAACTCCTTTATACATACCTAGCAGATTGTTGTGGTTACGGTACGTCCGTCCACGGTAACTGAAATTTTTGTGGGAGAAGTAATGGCCATAATGTGGGAAATTGGCGTACAGCGCCACACCTAGTACGCTAAGGTCTTTGGCCGTGGTTTTCTGTCGGCTGTTAGGTAAGCCAGACGCATTCCGAAAGCTGGTTTTTGACATTCCCAGAGATTGGGCTTGTTTGGTCATTTGCTTTGCGAATGCGGGTTCCGAGCCGGAAATAAACTCTGCCACCGCAGTCGCAATATCATTCGCGGATTTTGTAGTCAGTGCCAGTATGGCATCTTGTAACATTATCGAGTCGCCGGCTTTGAGGCCTATTTTCGAAGATGGCTGCCGCGATGCTCGCTGAGATATCGGAACCATTGACTTGAGGGAGAAAGCCCTGTCATCAAGTCCTTTAAACACCAAATAAAGGGTCATCACCTTGCACAGCGAAGCAGGAAAATTTAGCACTTGGCTATTGCGTGCGTGCAGTACTGCTCCACTGTCGGCATCCACAACATAGGCAGCATACCCCGCCTGAGCAGATGGCTCCATAAGTAGGGAGATGGACACCCCTAGCATTAATAATATTATGCGAGATGCGCGTTTGCATGTACGGAGCCAATGAGGATTCCAGCAATTTGTGCGAGATAACATACTGTCTCCTATGCCATCCAAATCATGTTGATAAATGATTTATTCTGGTACATGCGAATGTTTGAGATGCTACATAGAAAATACTCGCGGATTGTGTGTTCATCTATAGGTATGCAAGAGGTAGCTGTAAAGACGTTAGAAGAAATCCCTTAAAAATCCCTATATAGTTGGTTTTGCGGGATTTGGTCTTAGGTTTCACAGATAGTTTTCGACAATTAGGCCTGGATTCATTCGAATTATCCTGGTTCGTTTGTCTATCTCCATGATTAAACCTTAAAGTTCTAATATATTGCTTTAACTGGTAGAAAAAACTCCCTAGGGCCTCGATTTTGCAATGCGAAAAAGCGTGGTTGATATCTCTTGTAATAACCGGTTGGTAAGTTTATGGAGCCCATAATTGCTGCATCGCAGCAAAGCCTTTAGTGTAAGGAACACATCCGTAGTGATGATGAGGTCTTAACTAACTCTAAACAGGTCCTTGTTTCCACGGATTCGTATGAAGCCCTCGCTACGCACACTAAGCACAAAAAAATGTGCTTGATTTATGGTTATCCGAGAGTGAGAAGCTTACCAAATTTACCAAGCTTACAGCTAAGGCGGCGGTTGAAGGGTGGTTGCCGATTTTGCTGTGCGAGTGAGACAACTGGGGTATGTTTTTGTTTCCAAATTCGTTTGGTTGACCATATTGATGGTGATTTGGTGGGCTTGGCGGTTGCTAGGCCCTTTGTTGTAGAGTGAGTTCGACCTGTTGACGCACCCCTTGCAGATCTTAGCTCCCGACCCCAAATCTACCAAACCGTTAACTTCCGATTAGAATTTTCCTATAATCGCAGTGTACTCTAATATTTGTGTCCTATCCCGGTCACGGAGCGTGTCGCTAAAGCTTTAAAAATCCGTTAAGAGTGTACTGGCTATGAGTAACAACCCGTACAAAGATCAAGACAATGTATCTGATACCGGTGTTGTTACACGTGCTAGGCCCAAGACGAAAAAACCTTCTATGTATAAGGTTTTAATGTTGAATGATGACTATACTCCGATGGAGTTCGTCGTTTACGTGCTAGAACGATTTTTTAGTAAACAAGGTGAAGACGCTACCCGAATCATGTTACACGTTCACCAACGCGGGGTGGGAATTTGCGGGGTTTACTCATACGAGGTGGCTGAAACAAAGGTTACACAGGTGATGGATTTCGCGCGCCAAAATGAACATCCTCTGCAGTGTACCTTGGAGAAAGACTAACGGCGTGCCGAGCATCGCTCTAAAGGCAAAGGTCCTAAATGCTTTCACAATCGCTTGAGCAAAGTCTTCATCATTCCTTAGCCCTGGCCAGTTCGAAAAATCACGAATTTGCCACCTTGGAACATTTGTTGCTGGCGTTGACGAAAGATGAGGACGCGGCTGAATTACTGCGTGCCTGCGGGGTTAACCTCGACCGATTGCACCAGGCTCTGGAAAAATTCATTGACGAGGAATTGAGCGATTTAGTTGTGGATGGTGAGGAGGTGGAAGCCAAAGCAACAGCCGGTTTCCAACGCGTTATCCAGCGTGCAGTCCATCATGTCCAGATGTCCGGTCGTGAAGAGGTTACTGGAGCTAATGCCCTGGTTGCGATCTTTTCAGAACGCGAGTCACATGCCGTATATTTTCTTCAAGAGCAGGCTATGACCCGTTTAGATGCTGTTAGCTACATAAGCCATGGGATAGCTAAGGTGTCGGGTTCTGAGCATTCAACCGTCCCTGGTGGGTCCGAGGTGGGGGACGATGATGAATCGGCTAAGCAAGGACAGAAAGCGTTAGAAGCATATTGTATCGATCTAAATGAAAAGGCTCGTGACGGAAAAATTGATCCACTGATTGGACGACATAGCGAGATTGAGAGAACCATCCAGGTGTTATGCCGTCGTTCCAAGAACAATCCGCTTTATGTCGGTGATTCTGGAGTTGGCAAAACAGCAATTGCCGAAGGACTAGCGCGGCAGATCGTCAATAAGGAAGTCCCAGAGGTGCTGAGTAAGGCCACCATCTTTGCGCTCGATATGGGTTCACTACTGGCGGGTACTCGCTACCGCGGTGACTTCGAGGAAAGGGTCAAGGCCGTACTATCAGAGCTAGAAAATCACGACGGCGGTATTTTATTTATCGACGAAATTCACACAATCATCGGAGCGGGTGCTACCTCAGGCGGGGCAATGGATGCCTCAAACATGCTTAAGCCAGCGCTGCAAAATGGATCACTGCGATGCATTGGATCAACAACCTACAAGGAGTATAGGAGCTATTTTGAGAAGGATCGTGCGCTTGCTCGGCGTTTCCAAAAGATTGACGTTAATGAGCCAACGGTTCCTGACGCAATTAAGATCCTTCAGGGCCTGAAGCCCTATTACGAGGACTATCATGGATTGCGTTATACCAAAGAGGCACTTAAGGCTGCGGTCGTATTGTCAGAGCGCTATATTGGCGATCGTAAACTTCCTGACAAGGCGATCGACGTAATCGATGAGGTAGGTGCTGCGCAAGCCCTACTTCCCGAGAGTAAACGCAAGAAGACTATTGGTGTGCGGGACATTGAAACGGTGATTTCAAAGATGGCCCGAATTCCTCCCAAACGGGTATCAAACGACGACAAGTCGATGCTTGAAAAGCTTGAGCGCGACCTCAAATTGGTAGTATTCGGCCAGGATAGAGCGATCGGAGCACTAGCCAGTGCAATTAAGTTATCTCGAGCAGGATTACGTGAGCCCGAGAAACCCATCGGTAATTATTTGTTTTCTGGTCCGACTGGGGTCGGAAAAACCGAGGTGGCTCGACAGCTTGCGCACTCCATGGGCATTGAGCTGATCCGTTTTGATATGTCCGAATACATGGAACGCCACACAGTTTCGCGTTTGATAGGTGCTCCACCAGGTTATGTTGGGTTCGATCAGGGTGGCTTGTTAACCGACGCAATCGACCAGCATCCGCACGCTGTATTGTTACTAGACGAGATTGAAAAGGCACACCCGGACCTCTTCAACATTCTATTGCAGATTATGGACTATGGTAAATTAACAGACCATAACGGCAAAGAGATTGATTTCCGAAACGTAATCTTGATTATGACCACTAACGCTGGTGCTACCGAGCTAGCTAGGCCCGCTATCGGTTTTGGCCGCGAGATGCGCGACGGGGATGATGAAGAGGCAATTAAGCGCGCATTTTCGCCTGAGTTTAGAAATCGGTTAGACGCGGTGGTCAGCTTTAATAGCTTGCCTCCGGAAGTGATTGCTCAGGTGGTCGACAAATTTATCGCTCAGCTTGAGGCGCAACTTGCTGATCGCGCCGTGTCAATTGAACTCAGTGAGGGAGCTAGCACGTGGGTCGCTAAAAAGGGATACGATCAAGCTTACGGTGCGCGACCCTTGGCAAGGGTTATTCAAGAGTATATCAAAAAACCATTAGCGGATGAGTTGTTGTTCGGTCGGCTGGTTAAGGGTGGTCATGTGAAAGTCTTAGTGGAGGAGAATAATCTCAGCTTCGAGATCATGAATGTTGAACCACCCAAGAAGTCGAGATCGGGTGAGGGCGTGGCTGGGGGCGGCGAAACTGTTCAGTAAGTTTTGTGCGCAGTTTATGCTGGCCATCTTTTCGCGAGGATAAAATCCTTTTCCAATGCCGATGTGGTTTCGGAGGGTTTATGAACCAATCGCGCATTTGTCATTCATTATCCAGTTAAGCCCACAATGAAACTGCAGTTAAAGAAAATAATGTGACAATAATTATAACCAATTGATTTATAATAATAGTTTCAGATAAGGAATGCCGAAGTGAGATAAGGAAACTCTGTCATGACCGACCAGCCTGAAGTCACCGCAAAGCAACAGCTGGACTTGATTTGGGACTACATAAAGGGTTTTCACGCTGTTCACTTGATCGCAATCGGTACCGAATTAGGCTTGTTCGAAGCGATCAGTGAGGCTGACGACGGAGTCAAATCCGATAAGCTTTCCCAGAGGCTAAGACTGCATGGCCCCTACGTCGATATATGGTGCAAGACCGCTTGCGCCTATGCACTGATAGATATTGATGAGGAGGGACACTTGCGGCTTGCGGCACACATGGACCAATTGCTCGCAGACAAGCAAAGTCCCCGGTATATAGCTGATTATGCAATAGCGGCGACTGGTTTTTTTACGGACGATTTGCGTCGTTATCCAGAATTTTTCAAATCCGGAGAGGTCTTCTCATTCCAGCAGCATGGCTCGGATTTTTCTGCCCAAATTGGTACCATGATTGCCGGTTTTCACAAATTGATTGCGTATAAGTTATTGCCGTCTGTCGAAGGGATAGCAGCATGTCTTGGTGCAGGCGGGAAAGTACTCGACATTGGGTGTGGGGCTGGTGGATTGGTAATTCAGATAGCGCTTGCTAACCCTAATTGTCGATGTGTGGGGGTTGACGTGGATACGCACGGCATTGAGTTGGCACGAGCGAACATCGTGTCTGCTGGTGTCAAAGATAGGGTTTCAGTGGAATTGGCAGACGGTAGCGCGATTGGTCGTGAAGACGAATTTGACGTCGTGACTATGTGCGAGGTGTTACACGAATTGCCGCTCCAGGTTAGGGGCCAAGTGCTAGCCAATGCTTATAAGGCCTTAAAGCCTGGTTCACCCATGTTCATTCTGGATGAAACCTATCCTTCGCGAAGCGCGGACTTGGCGGCGCGAGAATACAACCTCGCTGTACAAACAGCGTTCAACGAGTTGATATGGGGAAATGTTGTGCCAACGGCCGAGGAACAGGATGGGTTGTTAAATTCTGCAGGTTTTGCTCGCATCGAACGTGCTCAAATCGCTACCTACCTGACCGCACTTACCGTCTGGAAATCTTGAGAAAGCTGCTTCGTAAGCGCCCATGGTCCGCGAAATAGCAGCTTGACATTTGGAACCAGATGTTGTGCGATCCGGGATGTTACCCGCTAATTGTGGGGTGAACTGCGAAAAAGCGTTAAAACATCGCGTGTCTATGGAGCCTAATGTTGGGAATCGGCCGACGTTGAACTGGAGATTCCTGGTCAAGGTGGAAAGGAAACGTCAATGTTAAATACAGTCAAACAGTGGCTCGGCCAAATCATTGAGGTCGGGTTACTCCTAATAGCGATTGGTATAGTGCTTCAAGTCTTGTTTGGCCGTATGGTCGGCTTCATTACTGGAGATATCGTAGGTAATTTAATTGCGATAATCCAGCAACTCGGGGATGGTGGCCTCGTTGGTTTGATTGCGATTGGCATCATTCTGTGGCTTTTCCAGCGGCGAGCCGCAATGTAAATTATAAGGTAACAATATTTGTATTCTGGGCGAGCGCTGAGCGCTCGCCCTTAATTTATTGGCTCCCCAGTTCGGGGACGTCATTCGTCAATTAAGTATTTGCGATCAATGTTAAGCTTTGTTGCGATTCTCATCGACGGTGTCGTTTATGCCTCATGGCTGTTCGTTATTGGCATTGGGCTTACGCTGATCTATGGCGTCATGAACATCCTGAATGTTGCTCATGGCAGTCTCTACGCATTGGGTGCTTACTCGGCAGCTTGGTTGATTGGCCAGTATTTCCTTCTCGATTATCCGGCGGCTGCGAGCTATTTGCTGATCCTAATCGCGGCTGTGGCAATTGGTGTAATTTTTGGTTTTATCATTGAACGCGGGCTGTTGCGGTTCATGTATGACCGTGACGAGGTTGTGATGGTATTAGTAACTTACGCCGTGTTTCTAATTTTAGAAGACGTGATGAAACTGACTTGGGGTGTTGAGTCCTATATGCCGTACCAGCCGCGATATTTATTGGGAAATATATCGATAATGGGTTTGCCATTTGTGGTTTACGACCTTTGCTTAGTACTTTTGGCATTGGTGGTCGGCATCTCGGTTTGGTTGGGCCTTAACAGGACGCGCCCCGGCAAGTTGTTAATAGCAGTGATTTATGATCGTGAGCTTGCACTAACAATCGGTATCAACGTAGGCCGTATTTTCACCATCACATTCGTTATCGGATCTATTTTGGGTGCACTTGGTGGTGGCTTTACCGCACCTTTAATTTCTGTGTCACCTGGAATTGGGATAGAGATAATTGTGCTAGCCTTTGCAGTGGTCGTGATTGGTGGCTTAGGTAGCATCGAGGGGGCCGCGGTCGGTGCTCTAATAGTGGGTTTTGGGCGCGCAGCTGCTGTTCATCTTTTGCCGCAAGCAGAATTATTTGTGGTGTTCGGAGTGATGACCCTGGTGCTATTGATCAGACCGCATGGTCTATTTGGGCGTGCTGTTTTACGTAAAATTTAACCACAAATGACTCACCAAAATCGCACTGTTTGGTGCCTAACCATTGCACTAATCTTGTTGGTCGCCGTCCAGCCAGTGTTGCCGGGATGGGCAGTTAACATGATCGCAATGTCCCTCTCTAACGGTTTGGTGGTTCTGGGGTTAATGGTGATTATGCGTGCTGGTTTGGTTTCGTTTGGACACGGGCTTTATTTTGGTCTTGGTGGGTATGGAACAGCGCTGGGCGCAGTATTTCTTGGAATTACGGACGCTTTCGTTTTAGTTCTGTTAGGCATAATTGCGTCAACTTTCGTTGGGTTCGTATTAAGCTTTATGATAGCTCGTTACCGGGGCATTTTTTTTGCCCTTCTCAATCTCGCATTTTCGATGCTGCTATTTGGAATACTGGTTAACAGTATCGTCCTAGGCAGTACTGACGGATTCAGTGTTCCGGTACCATCCTATTTCGGTTATGTGCCTTCGTCGGCAGAAACACGGGTCAGCTTTTTGCTTTACGGCATGATCTGTTTACTTGTTTATGTATCGACCTTGGCTGTACATCGCTATTTGAACTCCACAATGGGATACATAGGAGAAGCGATCCGAGAGAACGAGGTTCGTGTTGATTATTTAGGCGCCTCGGTCAAACAAGCAATCATGGTTAAATATATAATTTCGGCAATCCTCGCGGGGATGGGTGGGGCTTGTACTGTTCTCTTAATTGGCCACGTGACGCCGGAGGATACGGTCTATTGGACCCGTTCTGGGGAATTTGTTTTCGTCGCGATTCTCTCAGGAACTGGAAATGTAGCAGCCCCATTCATAGGTTCGGCTATGTTTGAGTTAGTTCGTACGTATGCACTGCAGTACGCTCCAGAGGTTTGGCAAATGCTGCTTGGGGCAACCCTCCTATTGGTGATCATGTTTTTGCCCAGCGGTCTTTGGTCACTGATTCGGAGCCACGATCGCAAGCGTGAGCAAACGTGAACACGGCGCTGGAAGCTGTCGGAATTAATAAACGATTCGGGGCCGTATCGGCTGCATCGAATGTGAACGTGTCACTTGGGGTCAATGAGGTGCTCGGCATTATTGGTGCCAATGGTGCCGGCAAGACCACGTTTTTAAATATAGTGACTGGTTATCTTAAGCCAGATTCGGGCGTCATCCGGTACCGAGGCCGCAACATCACTGCTCTGGAGCCTCGCAAAATCGCCCGCCTTGGTATTCATCGATCTTTTCAAATCCCGCAGATTTTTCCGAAACTATCGGTGTTCGACAATATTTTGATTGCGCTTGGCATTGCTGGAAGTGGACGAAACAACGGTTGGCGCCCCTTGCTTACTGGGGATTCAGGAGATGCTGCCGATGCTATCTTAGTACGCTACCGGATCAGCGATTACCGCGACCGCGAAGCCGGCCTTTTGCCACAAGGGATACGTAAGTTGCTCGACATTGCCATGGCTATGGTCGGTTCGCCCAATATTCTCCTGCTAGATGAACCGTCTAGCGGGGTTAGCGCTGACGAGAAAATGCTCATGATGGACACTATAATGGACGTGCTTGGAGGGAGTGAGGTTGGCGTGCTGTTCGTTGAGCATGATATGGAAGTTGTTGCCCATTACGCACATCGCGTCGTTGCCTTTTCGGATGGGAAAATCGTCGCTGATGGTCTTCCTGAGAAGGTTTTAAATGATTCTGAGGTGCGTGGATTGGTAATCGGTAACGAGTTGCGAAGCGAGCTTAATTAGAGAATGACGCTTCTAATCCGTGATTTAGAAGTAACCATTGCAGCGGCACAAATTCTTCGTGGTGTGTCGCTTGATGTATCTTCGCATGCCATGGTCGGGTTGATTGGTCGTAACGGTGCTGGGAAGACAACCTTTCTAAGAAGTGTGATGGGGCTTATTGCTATCCGCGCAGGTGAGATGATCTATGAGGACGTCAATTTGCGCCGAGAGCCAGCTTATCGTCGTGCCAATTTAGGTATTGGTTATATGCCCGAAGACCGTCGCCTGGTCCCGGAACTTACGGCAGAGGAAAATGTGTTATTGCCCGCATGGGCAACGTCTTTAAGTGATAGCGGGGAGCGTCTTCATTGGATTTATCTTTTGCTCCCTGAGGTAGCTGCATTTGCGGACCGTAAGGCCATTGAATTGAGTGGTGGTCAACAAAAACTCGTTGCACTCGCTCGTGCGCTGATGGTGGGCCGATCACTTTTATTGCTTGATGAACCATTTGAAGGCGTGGCTCCAGTATTGGCCCAGCGACTTGTGGATGTTTTAGTGAAGCTGAAGGAGGAGGGGTTGTCGGTTTTGCTTTCTGAATCGGATGCCAGCCATTCGTCCAACTTGGTTGATCGTCTTTACATAATCGAACGCGGAAAAATCGAATTAGGATGACAGTGTAAAAATTGATATAGTACTTTAAAATATTAATATAAATTAATGCTATGTATATTTTATTTGAAAAATACTTAAGCGCCCCTGACGTGGAAATCAGTAACTCGTGCCTGACCTAGTTGGATACCGTCGGACGCAGTAACATAACGATAAATGGCGCCGACATCTTCGCTGTCTTGGGTCTCACTGAGACGGTCGATGGGGGGTTGATGGCGACGACCACGCCATTGCTGCCCGACCACTAAAGTTTTGGAATGCGAACCGGATTATCCGCTCTAGCGTTGGCGGTGAGGAGCGCATGTCAGATGCGGGGACCCCGGGTACAGGAAATCCGCACCGTTCTGGCTTAGGGGCACCTTTTGCCGTCTGATAAATTCTCGGCTACAAGGGGGAACCAGACACTCATATATGTAACAGTACATGATCAACCATCGCATTTGCGTCGCGCCGATGATGGATCGGACCGATCGTCACGAGCGTTACTTTTTGCGCCTTATCTCGAGCCGCGCGTTATTTTATACGGAAATGGTGACCTCTGACGCAGTGCTCTACGGCAATCCAGAACGTGTTTACGCATTTGATCCAGCCGAACACCCGATTGCGCTGCAGTTAGGGGGTAGTGATTTGGTGGCGCTGGCTGAGGCTGCAGCACGTGGTGCAGAAATGGGATACGATGAGATTAATCTCAATATAGGGTGTCCGAGTAAGCGGGTGAGCGTGGCACGATTTGGGGCATGTCTGATGGCGGACCCCGTCCTGGTTGCTTCCTGCACCCGAGCAATGTCTGACGCTGTTGATATTCCAGTGACCGTTAAGACCCGGATTGGAATCGATGACCATGAGTCTTACGAGGACTTATCTCATTTTGTAAGGATAGTCGCCGAGGGTGGGTGCAGGACTTTCATTATCCACGCAAGAAAGGCGATTCTCTCCGGAATAAGTCCAAAGGAGAACCGGACAATTCCGCCTCTCAAATATGAGTTCGTCTATCGGCTCAAGAATGATTTTCCGGAGCTAGAAATAGTGCTTAACGGAGGCGTCCTCAGTCTCGAGGCTGCTGCTCAACATCTCGAGCATGTTGACGGCGTAATGATCGGCCGTGCCGCCTATAGAGATCCTTACTTACTGGCTGATGTAGATCGGAGATTTTATTGCGACTCGTCATTACCCCGTAGTCGGCATCAAGTGATCGATGCACTTAAACCTTATATTGCTCAGAGGCTCGAAAAGGGGATTCATTTGTCTTGTATTACCCGCCATATTATGGGGCTTTTTCATGGACAGCCCAACGGTCGTGCGTGGCGACGACACCTTGGTGAAAATGCGTGTCGGCCTGGTGCTGACTTTGCAGTAATCGACGCCGCGATGGCCGAGTTAATTATCTAAGTCATAAGCTCGATAGTTACAGTTGGTAATGATATGAGTCTTCATATTCATCTCGATCTTGTAGGAGGTATTGCCGGCGATATGTTCATTGCGGCGCTTGCCGATGCGCATCCTGACCTGGTCGATGGATTATTAAGGGCCTTGACTGCCCTTGGTCCACCATCAAGCGTGACTTATGCGTTAAAGGTTTGCGATGACGGGATCTTGAGCGGCACTAGATTCACTACGGCTGAGCCTCAGGATCAATCAGCACACATCCATTTCCCTGTGCTGTGTGAACGCATTCGTGCGAGTAAACTTTCGCCTCCGGTTGCATCACGTGCAATTGACATCTTTACGCTGCTGGGCGAAGCCGAATCCCGAGTCCATGGAGTGTCTTTGGATAAAGTCGACTTTCATGAGGTTGGAGCATGGGATTCAGTAATTGACGTCGTCGGGGCGGCTTATTTCATAGAGACCTTGGACGCGAGTTGGTCTTGTGGAACAGTCCCGCAAGGGGGAGGCTTCGTCGGTACTGCTCATGGTGCACTTCCTGTACCTGTGCCCGCTGTTACAGCATTACTGGATGGCTTTGAATTTATCGACGATGGCATAGAAGGTGAGCGAGTGACGCCGACGGGAGCGGCGATCTTGCGCCATTTGATCACGAAGTTGGAGACGAAAACCGAACGGCGCCAACTCCTAACCTCTGGGATCGGCTTCGGAACCCGAAAGTTAACCGGAAAAAGTAATGTTCTGCGGGCACTTGTTTTTAATATCTCGGCGAGTCATGAGCGTACGGATGAAGTGGGGGTGATTGAGTTCGAAATTGATGACCAAACTGCCGAGGATTTAGCTCATGCCCTCGAGTTACTGCGGGTTATGAGCGGAGTTGTTGATGTCGTACAGTGGCCCGTGTTAGGGAAAAAGGGCCGGCTCGGTATTCATATCCAGGTGTTGGTTGCGCCAAAGCATTTGCAGGACGTTGTGGACGCTTGCTTGTCAGAGACGACCACTATCGGCTTGCGTTGGAGGTTTGAGGCACGCCAGTTCCTAACCCGCGAAACGGTGACGGTAGATGGCGCTAATGGACCAGTTAGGGTTAAACTGGTGGAACTGCCCAGTGGTGGGTCATCTGCTAAAGCAGAAAACGACGATCTGGCTGGGATAACCGGCGGCCACGAGGCGCGACGTGCAGTACGGTATCAAGCGGAGGAAAAAGCGCGTGGGCGCAAAAAATAACCGGTGCACATTGACGGTACTTGAGCGGCTGAATACGTGGTTTGATGCTGCGGAGAGGGTATCCGTGGCGGCTAGTGGTGGCGTTGATAGTACTACGCTAGCGATCATGGCGCATAGGCGGCTGGGTATGGGCTGCAAAGTATTTCATTCTGTCTCACCTGCGGTGCCGCCCGTAGCAAGTGAGCGTCTAGCGGAAATAGCAAAGCGTGAGGGCTGGCTATACGAGGTGGTTAACACTGGAGAGTTTGATGATCCAGAATATCTTGCAAATCCGGTGAACCGTTGTTTTTTTTGTAAAAAAAATCTTTATGGGACTCTTGCACCACTTGCGGATGGCGTCCTCCTATCGGGAACTAATCTTGATGATCTCAGCGACTACAGGCCGGGTCTGCAAGCTGCGGACCGGTACGCGGTCAGGCACCCATATGTGGAAGTTGGGGTCGATAAAACTGGGGTTCGCGCACTTGCCTCGGCGTTAGGATTTGAAGACCTTTCTGAATTGCCTGCAGCACCTTGTCTATCAAGTAGGGTAGAGACGGGTATACCGGTTGAGCCGAAAGCGTTACGCCTAATTGATGCCGTCGAGCGACATATAGCAGAGATGATGGACACGGATATTGTACGTTTCCGGGTTCGTCGCGAGACTTTAATTGTCGAACTGGATGAACCCAGCTTGGAGAGAATGGAAAAGGAACGACGCGCAGTGCTTGGGGCTGAAATTGAAGACATGGCCTATGCTGCTGGGTTTGATTTGCCAATCAGCTTCGCCGTTTATCGTCGAGGGAGCGCCTTCATTCAACGCGATGGCAAATGAGCAACGTAGTCACTCCGGATCTTAATCGTGGCGAACGAATTGGGCTCGATGAGGCGATACTTTGCGATAGCAAGTCTAATGCAGATCTAGTCCACATTCTTGACGGAGCTATCGAGGACGACCATTCTCTATTACTCACCAGACTTTCCGAAGTTTCGCTCGAGAGATTTCCGGTAAATATCAGGGAAAAAATTGATTATGACCCTGACTCTAAGACCGGCTTCTTGGGCCCATTGAGGGCGCTTAGCGATACTGCGTTGGTAGCCATAGTTACTGCTGGTACCTCGGATAATCACGTGGCAAGAGAAGCATCTCGAACTCTCCGCCATGCCGGTGAGGCATCGGTGAGTTTCGATGATTTGGGCGTGGCAGGTCTTTGGCGAATTTTAGAAAAACAATCGGAGTTGCGAACTTATCCGGTCGTGATCGTGGTAGCGGGCATGGATGGGGCGCTTTTTGGCGTCATCGGAGGCTTGGTGCCTGGCACCATAATTGCCGTTCCGACTTCGGTCGGTTACGGCGCGGCGCGGGACGGAGAAACTGCACTCGCGGTGGCGTTGGCCAATTGTGCTCCTGGTATCGTTACGGTCAATATTGATAACGGATATGGTGCGGCGTGTGCAGCGCTTCGCATACTGAGGCAAATGCGCCAAAACTAGGATGTTGGGATAATGATCAGGGCTTGGGTTTGATGCGAGTGGATATAAATTTTGGGAAGGGGAGTTTGCCAGTAGAGTTGTCTGACGATTGGCAAGTGACAGTTGTTCGTAAACCGCAGATGCCAATCGAAGCGGACGGGGCGTTTGCCGTGAAGCGTGCTTTGCAATCTCCTGTGGGATGCGCACCTTTTGGTGAACTGGCACGTGGCTGCAGTAACGTCTGTATCTTGATTTGCGATATAACTCGCCCTGTCCCCAACGGAGTCATTTTACCGGTCCTGATTAAGGAACTAATTGCGGCGGGTGTAGAAGCAAAAGCGATCACAGTACTCATTGCGACGGGTCTGCACCGGCCCAATGAAGGCGACGAACTGGCGAAACTAGTTGGGGATCCTTGGGTATTGGAAACGGTCAATGTGGTCAATCATTTTGCGGCCCGCGATGATGACCACGTCCTAGTTGGGACGACAAATTCAGGCACGGTTGTTCGCCTTGACCGTCGTTTTGTAAATGCGGATCTCAAGATTGCCACCGGGTTGGTTGAGCCCCATTTTTTTGCAGGTTATTCGGGCGGTCGAAAAGTCATAGCGCCGGGTGTTGCCCACGCAGAAACGATCACTACTCTCCACAACGCCCATTTTTTGGAGCACCCTAAAACCGCGAACTGTGTTTTAGAAGGGAATCAACTCCACGCCGAACAATTGGAAATCGTCTCGATGGTTGGTGATGCGTATGCGGTGAACACAGTGATCGATGAGCATCGACAAATTTCCTTCGTCAATTTTGGGGAAATTATTGTCAGCCATCTCGACGCAGTATCTGTCATCCGCCGATTTGCTGAGGTTCCTATCTTGGAACAATTTCCCACCGTGGTTACTAGTTGTGCTGGATACCCACTCGATCAGACTTATTATCAGACAGTAAAGGGTATGGTGGGGCCATTAGATATCCTGTCTCCTGGCGGGTCCCTGATAGTAGCCTCTGAGTGTTCTGAAGGACTCGGATCTCCGCAGTATGTTGAGGCCCAGCGACGACTAATCAGTCAGGGAGCAGATGTTTTTTTAGAGCAACTTAAGTGTAAGACCCATGCAGCAATAGACGAATGGCAAACCGAAATGCTGTTAAAACCTATGCAGCGTGGTGATGTACAACTATATGCACCAGGCCTCTCCAACGAGGAAGGAGAATTAACCGGCGTTCGTATGATTGAGTCAGTTGATCAAGCAGTGCGAGAAAGCATTAGGAAAAGTAATGACACACGAGTTGCGATCGTTCCCGAGGGTCCGTACGTAGTCCCTTTTGTTAGACCCAATAATGCACCTTCAGTTAACAGGCGCTAAAGACATAGATTATAGAGTCGCGAGAAAATACTTCCATTACAGCTCGACCTGATACCGGGATACGGCTTCCTCATTCCATTCGACCCCTGTGCCAGGTCGATCGGGGATCAAAGCATGACCGTTTTTTAGTTCCAGGGGTTCAGCAAGCACGGGTTCCGCCCAGTTCACGTATTCAAGCCAATGGCGGGTGGGAGTCACGGCCAGCAAATGGCACGAAACCTCTGGAAATAAGTGTGATGACATATCGATGCCTGCTGCTTCAGTTAGCGCCGCTGCACGCAGCCACCCCGTAACTCCCCCAATACGCTGCAGGTCTGGCATCATGTAATCGCCAGCATTTGCTCGAATCGCATCCGCCATGGTCTTGGGTCCGTAAAAATTTTCACCTAATTGGATGGGTGTTTTTACTTCGCGTGTTATCTTCGCGTAACCGAGTAAATCGTCATAACGGATCGGTTCTTCGATCCAATACACTCCTTCTTGGTCTAAAGCCTGACCGCGATGTATGGACTCTGAAACGCTAAGCCCTTGATTAAAGTCGGTCGGTAAAATTACATCGTCGCCTACGGCTTTGCGTACCGCGCGTATAGTCTGAATATCCTCTGCTAAAGTTTCGCGACCGATGCGAACTTTGACGGCATCAAAATTTCTGTCGGCTAAAAGTTCAATTGCTTCTTCTGCGACCGTTTCGGGAGAACTCAGGCCTAGCCCATTACTGTTGTAAGCGCGGATTGATTGCACCGTACCACCGAGTTGGCGGACAAGTGGCAAACCTCTAGCCTTGGAGAGTGCGTCCCAGCAGGCGATGTCAAAACCAGACGCCGCCATGGTTGCGAGGCCTTGGTGACCAGCAAGGGTGAGGCTTTTCTCAATAGTTGTATATTGATCGACAGGCGCGATGCGTTGGCCTTTGGTGGTTGCTAAAATGTCTCGCAAAATCGCGGCCATGTAGGTGGTGCCGCGATTTAAATAACCGAACAAATATGCGTGTCCCGTTACCCCTTCCTCCGTCTCTAGGTCGATCAGCAGGAATGGCGCCTTGTCAAAAGTCGCTATGCGAGTGTGGAGTTGTCGTTCCATCGGCACTACTACCGCGCGGGTTCGAAGCTCCCGAATAGTGAGGATTGGACGGGACATTTAATTAATCTACTTTATCAGAAAATTGAATCAATATGTTGCCCTGCCTCCAGAAATATCGAATACCGCTCCCGTCGAGAAGGAACAATCCTCGGACGACAACCAACTCACTAGGGCGGCCACTTCCTCAGATGCGCCCATTCGTCCAAGTGGGATTTTGGAGACCATGTATTCCTTGTGGGCATCAGTTACTTGACCAAGGATCGGGGTTTCAATCACGGCTGGGGTCACGCAATTACACAACACACCAGTTTCAACCAATTCTTTGCCGAGTGATTTGGTAAGCGCGATTACGCCGGCTTTGGCGGCGCTGTAATGTGCAGCGTTTGGATTACCTTCCTTCCCTGCGATGGAGGCGATGTTAACGATGCGCCCATATCCAGCATTGATCATTCCTGGTGCGATAGCACGGCAGCAAAGGAATACCCCTGTCAAGTCAATGTCGAGCACCCGTCGCCATTCCTTCACATCGGTTTCCCATACAGTAGCGTTATCACCTGCAACGCCCGCATTGTTGACCAAAATATCCACTTTACCGAACGCGGAAAAGGTGTTTTCACGCGCTTTATCAACGGATTTTGGATCCGCTACGTCCACTGGCACCCGCAATATTTGTCCTTTTATGCTTAGCTGCTCGGAGGCTTTATCCATCTCGGAAAGTTCTCGGTCCCATATAGCAACTTGTGCGCCCGACTCCAGCATCCGGTCTGCGATCGCATAGCCGATACCGCGCGCTGCACCGGTTACGACTGCGCATTTTCCGTTCAGGTCGATACTATTCATTTAGTTGCCTCTTCTCTACAAAGTGGATGTCTAGATACTAATTTTTCCTTGAGCACAGTGGTCCATTAAAGGCCGAGGTGTCTTGCGGTAAACTCGGTGCTCATTCAATATGAATGTTGGTCACAATACATCTTTGACAGCAGATTGCTGTAACGGCGGCTCCTTCGGTAATCCAGAGAGAGTTCGCTTCAGCAGTTCTGCTTTGGTTTTTTTCAAAGTGCTGCAATGCGTCGGGCGTAGGCAATGGCCGCCAACATGCTGGAATGATGTGCGTGTCCTTTCCAGGCAATATCGAATGCAGTGCCGTGGTCAACGGACGTACGTTGGATGGGTAAGCCAAGGGAAACGTTTACGGCTTGGTCGAAGGCTATCAGCTTAATTGGAGTAATCCCCTGATCATGGTATTGCGCAACTACTAAATCGAATTCTCCATTTGCTGCGCGGTAGAATATCGTGTCGGCTGAATACGGGCCACTGACGTCGACACCTTCTGCACGCGCTTGCGCAACAGCAGGTTCAATTTGTTCGATTTCTTCCCGTCCAAAAATGCCACTTTCACCGGAGTGAGGGTTTAATCCGGCGACAGCAATTCTTGGTCGGTGAACGCCAAGGTCGCGGAAGTGGGTATTGCCGGCATGAATTGTTTCTAGGATGCGCTCCCTCCTACATTGTTTTATCGCTTCGGCAAGTGACACATGGGTTGAAACTTGAATCGTTGCTAGCTGTTCCGAGGCAAGGAGCATGAATGAGGACGGCGCTTTGGTTAAATGCTGCAGAAGGCCTGTGTGGCCGTCATATTTGTGGCCTGCCAAATGCATTGCAGCCTTATTGAGTGGCGCAGTTACTAAAACGCGGATATCTCCCGAAAGTGCCAGTTCCACCGCTTGGACTACGTAGCCGTACGCGGCATGTCCACCGCCCGCGCTAATCTCCCCATCTCGAATTGTGTCCAACTTGGGTGTATCGACCTCTACCAACCGAACCGTATTGTTAAGCCCGTGGGACGAAAAGTGGAGCCCTGCTCTAACAAGTCCATTAGCACGAGCTAGAATGGCCTCACGTCCTATGACCAATATCGCTTCCCGCTCTGTCGGGGATAATTTGGCAAGAGCACGGCATACTATTTCTGGACCAATGCCGCTGGGGTCTCCGATGGTGATTGCGATTTGCGGCATGGCTAATGTGCTCCGAATTCTTTCGGTCATGATATGGTCACTGCTACAGGTCCTCAAGCGGAGGTATTATGCGGGAATATAAAATCGCTGCCATTGGTGGTGACGGGATAGGGCCCGAGGTTCTTGAGTGTGGCTTGCGTTCGCTAAACGCCGTTGCGGAGTACGAGGGATTTGAGTTCTCCGTCGAACGTTTCCCCTGGGGCTCAGACTATTATCGTGCCTATGGGACAATGATGCCGGACGATGGGCTGGATACATTGCGAGAATTCGATGCAATCTATTTTGGTGCGGTCGGTGATCCCGAGATTCCGGACGATGTAACACTTTGGGGTCTTCGGCTTGTGATTTGCCAGGGATTTGGCTTGTACGCAAACGTGCGACCTGCAGTGATGTTGCCGGGCCTCCGTAGCCCGTTACGTTCCGAATTATCTAATAAGATAAACTGGGTGGTGGTTCGAGAAAATTCAGAGGGAGAATATGCTGGGATTGGAGGCAGGACCCATCGAGGGTTCACTGAGGAGATTGCAATTGACACATCGGTATTCAGCCGTGTTGGGATCGAACGCCTTCAACGTTTTGCCTTTGAACTTGCTCTCACTCGCCCGGAAAAACACCTGACCTGTGTCACTAAGTCAAATGCCCAGCGTTTTGGCATGGTTTTATGGGATGAGATATTTGCTGAACTAACGCAGAAATATTCGGACATTGAGACTGACAAAGTGCTGGTTGATGCAGCAACTGCGCGCATGGTTCTTAATCCAGGCTCACTCGACGTGATCGTTGCTAGTAATTTGCACGGAGACATTCTGTCAGATTTGGCTGCGGCCTTGGCGGGTAGTCTAGGAATCGCGGCCAGCGGCAATCTTGACCCAAGTGGTAATAATCCGTCGATGTTTGAACCCGTCCATGGGTCCGCGCCAGATATCATCGGGAACGGTATCGCGAATCCTATTGCGGCAATTTGGTCCGGAGCGATGATGTGTGAGCATCTGGGTGAGGCCGCTGGGTCGTCGCGGTTGATGGCAGCAATCGCAAAGGTAGCAAAAGAGAATAAAGTTATGACGCGCGATCTTGGTGGCGATGCCAGCACTGAGAATGTCACTGACGCGATCATCGCTGCAGTTAGAGGTGATGATCTGGACCTGGAGATTTTTAATCAACTTGGGACGTAATGGAACCGACTTGCTTTAACGACAAAAGAGAAGATCTTTGTTTAAGCGCTCAATCTATGGGATGGCTTAACTCGGGTAGAGATAATTTCTGTGCAACCAAGTCCGCGAGTGCCAGCGAGGCCGTCAAGCCCGGTGATTCGATCCCATACATGCTTACCAAACCAGGCACGCCGTGTTCGAGAGGACCTTGAATTAGGAAATCTCCTGTCGCAGAGCCTTCAGGTGCTATCTTCGGTCTAATGCCGGAATAACCGGGTTGCAAGGAGTTATCTTCTAGGCTGGGATAATATCGCCGTATTGCAGTATAGAAATTCGCTGCCCGTCCCGGGTCGACGCGATAATCAATTTTGTTGACCCATTCGACGTCCGGGCCGAAGCGTACTGCACCGGACATGTCTACTGTAACGTGCACTCCGAGCCCACCAGGTTCTGGAACCGGATATATTAATCGGGAAAAGGGGTTGTGACCTGAAAGAGTAAAGTAGCAGCCACGAGCTAAGTAACGTGGCGGAATGGTTGCTGGGTCGAGGCCGGTAAGGTTTCTAGCTACTGATTGGGCACCAAGTCCCGCGGCATTGACCACGATGTTTGCAGAAACCGCGAACTCTCCATTGGATTTCCCCACGAAAAGTTCGATTTTCCCACCCTCTATCAAACCGCGCCGGACCTGGCTGTTAAATGCTATCACGGCGCCTCGGTTTTCGGCATCCCCCTGATATGCAAGCATTAAACTGTGACTATCAATGATACCGGTTGAGGGCGAAAGGAGGCCCCCGACGCTTCGGATGTTTGGCTCAAGCGACTTGACTTCGGCTTGGCTTTTCCATTCTAAGTCGTAGACGCCGTTTGCGGTGGCCTTGGTTCGTAGAGCGGTGAGGGCTTCGGTCTGGGAGTCGTTCGTCGCGACGATCAACTTGCCGATCCGTTTATGTGGTACGCCGTGAATTGCACAATAGCGGTAAAGTCTCTCCTTTCCTTCTACGCACACTTGGGCTTTGAGGCTGTCGGTTGGGTAATAGAGTCCGGCGTGAATAACTTCGCTGTTGCGTGAGCTCGTTTGTGTCCCGATGGTGTCTGCGGCCTCCAGGATAATTACTTCATGTCCCGCCAACGCCAGGCGCCGTGCCACGGCGAGGCCAACTACGCCAGCACCGACAACTATACAGTCAACTGACTCGCTCATGTTTGGACTATGAGAAAATGCACGAGCAACTCTTCGTATTGACTATTTCGGATGTCATCGTGGGAGAATGGAAACTGGATGTCGGAAATTGTCATTAATCTAAACACATGGGTTCGTTCAAAGCTGTAGTGTTGTTTCAGAAAGAGGTCATTTAAGTTCGCGGGTGCGAGCTCGGTGCAGTTTATGTAGAAGCGCTAAGAGGGCTGTCCTCTGTAAAGGGGATGGTTGATTTTGGGGTTACATCACTGAAATAAGATAAACTGTCAAAGAGGTAAGTGTCATCAGTAGCTGATAGGCTTTCAGTCAATGTCGAAGAAGCGCGATAAAAATGTGCCCATCAAAACAGGTGGCGCAGAGGTCCAAGCCTTCTTGGCGAAGGTTGTACAGACCCCTCATTTTCCGGCGGGAGGAGAACATGGGCGTTTGATTTTCGCACTTGATGCCACCGCTAGCCGTGAGCCAACGTGGGATGTTGCCTGTGATATTCAAGCCGAAATGTTCTCTGAGACGGCTTCCCTGGGTCGGCTTAGCGTACAGCTAGTGTATTATCGCGGATTTGGCGAAGTCTATCGCGGTCCCTTTACCGATAATTCTTCTGCACTACTTAGAGATATGGTCGGCGTCTACTGTTTGGGCGGGCGCACTCAGATTGCTCAAGTGCTTGATCATGCCCTGGTTGAGCACGGTGACAAACGTGTCAGTGCCTTGGTTTTCATCGGGGACGCTTGCGAAGAGAATATAGATGAGCTGTGTCATACGGCTGGCGAGATGGGCATGCGCAGTCTCCCGATTTTCATATTTCACGAAGGTGATGACGTAATCGCAAGAAGGGCCTTTGAGGATATTGCTCGATTATCGGGTGGCGCCTACTGCCAGTTTGATTCGGGAAGCGCTAAGATTCTTCGCGAGTTATTGGCGGCGGTTGCCGTATATGCGGTTGGTGGCCATCGGGCCTTAGAGGATTTCCATGACCGGGCTGGTCGTACGCTGTTGCGTTTGGCCGCGAAAAACGGTCGTTGACGTGATCGGTATGCAGTGACCTATCTCGCGATCGGTGCCGGGTTTTTATTCTTGTTTATGATAGGCATCCGCGCGTTTTTGTCGGCAGATCCTGTTGTACTTGCAAAGGTTCTCCGCTGGTCTTTGATCACGGTGGGCGTCTTCCTGGCGTTGTTGCTTTTCTTTCGGGGGCAAGCTCTGCTCGCCGCTGCGCCCGCCGCTGTGGCAGCAATCTCCTGGCGTCTATTACGTGTGGTGCCCATGGGACTTTGGTTTCGACTTTTTCAAATGGGCCGGGCGCGGTCTCGACAACGCCGCTACGCTGCAAGTGCAAGTTCTCGCGCTGCAGGAGGCGGTGAACGTTCTACCGTAGAGTCCGAATGGTTACGCATGACCCTTGATCACGCCACGGGGGACCTTTCTGGTGAAGTGGTGAAGGGCCCTTTTTCTGGCCAGCAACTGGACGATATGGATGAGGAATCTCTACAGCAGTTGTTTGGTGAGTGCTGTGCGGACGAGTCAACGGTGCAGTTATTGGAAAGCTATATCGATCGACGGTTAGGGCCGGACTGGCGCGATACTTTTGCTAAGGATGGATCCTCGCGGAGGCCAAATAGCAGTGATATGGGCCGTGATGAGGCGTATGAGATTTTGGGCTTGGCACGTGATTCCAGCGAAGCAGAGATCAGGGAGGCCCATAAAAAATTGATGATCAACAATCACCCGGATCATGGCGGATCGGCCTATCTCGCCACGAAAATCAATCGTGCTCGCGACGTTCTACTTGACGAGTTAAATTTTTTTAAACGGTGATGTCTGCCAAAATTTAGGCTTGGATTATGGTGTTTGCGAGATTGGCTTATCGGAGCAATTGACGACCGGCGACGTGCTTCGTATATAGCCAATTGTACGACCCCTTCGTCTAGCGGTTTAGGACACCGCCCTTTCACGGCGGCAACACGGGTTCGATTCCCGTAGGGGTCACCAAACTTGCCTTTATTCAATTTTTTGTTGCCGCTGCTCATCGACTAAATTTTGGGCTTTCGAAATTTCAGCCTCGCTCATGAGAGGCATCAATAAACGCAAGTTTCCAGCAGCCATGTTGCTCCCTTGATCTCTAGCTTGTGACCACCAGACATAGGCAGAAACGTAATTCCGTGCCACACCTTTGCCGCTAGCGTACAACAGACCAAGATTTTGCTGTGCATCCAGATGGCCGTGTTCTGCGGCCATTCGAAACCATTTCGCTGCCTTGTCTTCGTCTCTGCCTATTTCTTTTCCATTAAGGTAAATATAGCCAAGGGTAGCCTGGGCATCCGAATGACCTTGCTCGGC
>JYMV01018418.1_pt1 | contig 44006 bp, 39 predicted proteins | sample 338911 | NCBI WGS metagenome assembly JYMV01 (sample SAMN03354496, study PRJNA234377) | hydrothermal vent metagenome | biome: Deep sea; feature: Hydrothermal plumes at the Eastern Lau Spreading Center, Western Pacific Ocean; material: Seawater | place: Tonga | collected 2009 | depth 2000 m m | reverse complement strand
TCAAGATAGACTCCAGTTCCCTTGATTCCAATAACGGCTGTAACGGTTCTCAATGTACGCTTTTTCCCGGCAAAAACTGAAAGTATTGCTCCTGATCTGAGACTGAATCCGGAAATTTCGTTTTGTTTCCTGTCAAGTGTAGGGTTAAGTTCCAGTCTGCTGTTTCCCCGGATAAGAAATGCATCTCTACCAATAACAAAGACAGCAGATCCGGCTGATCCTGTACTGATCGAAGCATCATTTTCTACAAGCACACCATCAGTTCCTTTCAACTGGTCGGGCCGGATTCTACGTCCGTTAATGAAAACTTCACCAGTGATTTGTCTCATGCCGGCAGGCAGAGTACAACTGTTCAGAAGAAACGCGATCGTACCCATCACTCCGGAGTATGAAAGAAATGTCAGTAACTCACGCCTGCTGAACTGATCCGGATTTTCTAATGAATCGATATCCATTTAATAAAATTCCAAATTTGGTGGTTTTAGATTAAACCAATATATACCTTCATTGTGTGTTTTTTACAAGTAATTGGGATTTTATTAAAATAGTTTTTACATCTTAATTCTCCTTCCAAATCCATCAATCGATTTGTCCTTTGATCAACACAAATTTAAATTATGAAAATTAATTCTTTGAAAATTATTATTAGACAAATAATAATTTGTATTGTATAAACAATATATTAAGCCCGTATTATAAAAACGTTTCAACTTTTTCCTGATTGATTTTCTTTTCAGGCAACAATTTTGCTATATGAAGATTAAGACCGTAAAAACTTTCGACGGCATTGGCGACAAATTCGAAAATCCAAATTCGAAAATAATTGCGTAAATTTGGAAAAAGAATAATCAGAGTTTTCGAGAATAAAACATGAGCAAGGTTTTCTACCCCTTAATAGACGGCCCAAAGTCAGAACAGAAGCCAAAGAGTGATGACTGGCAAATAGAGGAAAATTATTTAAACCTTTGGGGCTATCTAAGAAGAAGGTATCCTAATGTTGATTTGGAAGAAAAAAAGTTTTTGGATTTGATACAGATAAAAACCTCACTTGAAGGTCCACATCAATTAAGAGAATGGAACGAAGATATTGCATCAGTTCGCAAGCATTGATTACCGGTGGTGAACCACACCCTTCACGGGTAAATATTTATGAAGTCCTTTGACAGCATCGACAAGTCTTTTGAGGAGCGTTTTGATCCCAAGCTCCGCACAATAGGAGAATCCCAACTCCAAAATCACGACCGCAAAAAAGAACAAATCCCTCCCTCAAAATTTTTCCGTATTGAATATTCAGCATCAATTCCTGAAGAGACAAAGTTATTTTTGAGCGGAAAAATTCCGGACATCTTAGATTTTCCTGAAAAATTCGGTATTCAGATTCCTCATGCCAACCATTTGCTGCGTTTTATAGACCAGGAAACATACGAGTCTGAAATGGGTTCTCCACTGCCTGCAAACGTTGCGCTTCCCGCATCTCGCCTGAAAATTATCAACACTTCACGGGCATACAATGTAACGGTTATTCTGCCAAAAAAACTGGACACTGCAGAAGTAATAGTAAACATTACACGTAATTTATTTTCAAAATTATGCGGAAATATTTTCTTTAATGAACAAATTCTGCCGTTGGAATTTTACCGGCAAAGTGCACAAGTTCAAAAACAAATCAGTGCCGCAATTCCGGAAATCCTGGACCTCGTTGAAGAACTTAATTTTCCGGCAAAAAGTTTGCAGGCATTTTGCGAAAGTGTGGCGAAGTCATATCGTCTTGATCTGGAAAAAAAGGGTGCTGAAATCCGGAAACAATTAATTGCGGAATGGCGGGAAAAGTGGAAATCCCAGTCGCTTTCAACGGAGGAGCAGCACACGCTTGATTCCATTTTTACCGAGTTTAAACAGACATTCAGGACAAATCCGGAAAAATTTAATCAGACAGTGTTTGAACGGGTTAAGCAACTTAATTCACAGCTGCATTTCATTTTACCGCATGAGCGACATGCCTATGAAAAATTCAAACAGGAGCGCTTTTCACATTACATCCGCTCTGTCATGCACAAACTGGAAGAAATAACTGCGCTTTCCGGATTTATTGAAGAACTGCATGCACTCCTGAAACAATCTCCGGAGGCCGCTGATTTAGAGGGAATCGGCTCTCAAATTCGATCCCGAATGCGGGAACTGCGCAGGGAGAAAAAAGTCGTTCAGTTTTATGTTCCGGAAATCCCGCAAAACCCGGATTTGAAACATATCCGGCAAAAGTTCCCGTTGCGTCTGGTTAAGATGCTGCCGTCAGGAACTCCGCTCAAAGAGTGGTCAAAAGAAATAAAACGAATGGAAAAACATTATGCTGAATCGATCTATTCAAAACTTTATTCCGCCCTTCACAGTTTGAGTGAATGGACACTCGCACTGCAAGAATCAAAGACAGATGATTTTCACGAAAGTGAGGATGGACAGCGCTTAAAAAAGCTGTTGCTGGTTTTGAAATACAGAACTCCTGCTGTTAAAGGATTGCAGAGCGTACTTGGCGTATTGCTGGACACAAGCGAACAATACGTTCTGCAAACTTCGGACACGGATAAGCCGCGGCAGTTGGTGCCTTTGGATGATTTTAGCAAAGCCTGGAGCTATTTCATCTCTTCCATTTTGACCATGCTTTATTATCAAGAGCCCTCTGCATCATCAACTCTCCCTCAGGGATTTAGAACTGACAACTTCCTGAAATCTATTCTTAAATTTGTTGACCGGCAATCTATCCGTGGAATAAACCATTTTCACATCGTAAAACTGCTCTGGCTTGTTTATGAAGAAAAAGAAGCTGATGACCTAACATTTCTGCTGTTTTGCATTCAAAAGCCCCAGGATATTCTACGCTACACATTGGCTCTCACGATGCGTCCGGTAACAGAAAAAACAAGCCTGGAAAAACGTCTGGAGAAGCTGCCTCAATACCGGGATGCCTGGATTTCCGCATATCAAAACCGCATAAACGAATTCGAAAAATGAAAATACTGAAATGTTTGCCCACCGGTTTTTTCAGGCAGGAGTAATCAGTGAGAAATCTGGATTAGATTTGAGGCGGAAAGAAACATGAAAAACAATTCGATCGCGGTGATCGCTACTAGTGATTTAGCGCCTCTCTGCAGGAATTGAAAAAACAAAACCAGGTAACAAAGCAGTGTAACTGAAGCTAAAACCGCAATTCCTAAAAGTGGCGCAACATCACCATAACTAAGTTCTGAAATCCACTGCCATCCTGTAGGCGCGTCCGTTTTTTCCAAATATTCATTCAATGGAAGAGACCAGTATTGCGGTAGATCTTCCAGTGGAACATGAGGAGACAACACGCCTGTCAAATACAAAGCAAATCCTGCGACAAGAACAAACAAACCAACGTGGTTAGTGTGATAAACTATTCTTGCGTATAGTTTCTGTTCTGATGCATTTTCAAATGCTGAAGTATCTTCCATTACAGAGCTCAGTTTCTGTTCAAATTCCAAATGCTTTCATTAAGGAACGGACTCCCGCAAAAAAGAGGACGCCGATGACCATGTTGCGTATCACAGATGGTTTAACTTTAGGCAGCAGCTTGGAACCTATTTTTGCGCCCAGCATTATTCCTACCATCGAAGGTACCGTGAGAATAGGCAATACCGCTCCTTTGTTCATGTAAATCCAGGCCGCGGTGCTGTCTGTGATGGACAATGCAAAGCTGCTGGTTGCGACCGCAATCTTGACCGGGGCGCCCATGATCAAGTTTAAAATTGCCACATTCGCCCAACCTGCACCTAAACCGAAAATTCCTGCCAATAATCCCACAATAACAAAACCCAACATTCCTCTAGTGGTTTTGTGCACCGTCCAGCGAACTTCTTTTCCGGTAGTTTCTTCCGTATAAATCCCGTTTATCTGGAAGAGTTCTGTCAAGTAGTTGCCATGAGTAACGTCCGGATGTTCTGAATTTTTTGCGAACAGCATGATGAATACGATAACAATAATCGTAACTCCTAAACTACCCTGAATATAAGCCGGATTCAATGCGGAAAGCCAGAGTCCCAGGAAAGCTCCAACAATCGCAAAGGTTGACGCCACCAAAGCGGAAGGTAAGGCAAGTTTTAAACTGGCCAGATTTTTTTCAAGTAAATGTGGAGCTGCCGCAAGAGAACTGCCCAGCGCGATAAAAAGTCCGGTGCCGCGGACAAAATCGATATGAAACGGGAAAAAACTACTGGCAAGGGGAACGAACAAAACTCCGCCTCCAATGCCTGCCATTACACCAAAAACACCAATGAAAAAAGTAGTGAAAAATAAGATGGTCGGCCAACCCCACCAGGGCATATCGAATTCTGCCGTTGACCCGGCCAACAGAATTGACGGTGAAAGTAAGGAAAACAATAATGAGCCGAATTTGAACAGGATGCTCCGCTTCATTGAAGGACCTTTACTGTTCCACCGGAAAAGATGCTATTTTCCAATCCGCCATTCCGGAACTGTTTATACAAACAATATTTCCCAACCCCTGCATACTGAGCATTGTAAAAACTGTTTGTGCCCTGAGTCCGGAATGACAATGTAAAAACACCTTGTCATAGCTGCGGATTTCTTCAATAAACTCATTCTCATTTCCCATGGGAATATTCAAACTTCCGGGTACATGACCTTGATTGTACTCTTCAGGCGTCCGGACATCAATCACCCTTTCCGTAGGTTTAAGTTTATCCAGCAGCTGATGCAAATCATGCATGGTGAAATTATCTTCGTTGACATGACCCAGTGGCAGAGAATAACCGCATTTAAGATTCATTGTAACAGCTTCATCAATTCTTTTTGGATCAGGCAAATCCAGGTTGTTCATGATCTGGACAAATTTTTCCAGTGTCTGTTCACCCCCGATTCTGGGATTAAAAGCTTTTTCTTCCTTGATACAGGAGGCAGTTCGTCCAAGGTAATCATGTCCCGGATAGACCATAGTTTCGTCCGGAAATATAAACAATTTTTGCGTGATACTTTCAAAAAGTTTTTCCGGATCACCTTGCTGAAAATCAGTTCGCCCACACCCACGTATCATCAAAGAGTCCCCGGTAAAGAGTCTTCCTTCGGTATAAAAGCTGGTGCAGGCATCGGTGTGTCCCGGAGTTGAAATTGCCCTGAGGCCAAATCGTCCGAACTCCAACTCATCACCATCCTTGAGCAGAATATCAGCACACTCTACTTTTGCATTTTCACCCAAAGCACTTTTTGCGCCGGTAGCCTGGCGTAGCATTCCCGCAGAGGTCACATGATCCGCATGGACATGTGTATCAATCACGTACTTGAGTTCAACACCAAGTTCTTCAATGAATTGCAGGTTCCTGTCAAATTGCTCCTTGACAGGATCTATGATCAGGCCTTCCTTGGTTACAGAATCAAACATCAAATACGTGAAAGTTCCCGTATCCCTATCAAATAATTGCCTGAAAACAAATGATGATTTGTTGATATTCTTCATAAATCTTCAACTTGTCAGGTGCAGTAAACTTCTTTGATCACGTCAAATAGTTCAGTTATTTTATCACTGGAAATCCGGTAAAAAGAATAGGTTGCCTCACGACGTGAGACTAACACTCCCCGGCTTTTCAGCAAAGATAAGTGCTGCGAAAGCGTTGTTTGCTTAATTTCGGTGTAATATTCCAGATTCTGAACTGTTTGTTCACCACCGCGCAAAGCGCACAAGATCCGTAATCTGGCAGGATGAGACATAACCTTTAAGCACTGAGCCGCAGTCTCTATATTTTCCTCCTGCTCACCAAATAACTGGACGAGTTCACATTTAAGTGCTTCGTTTTTGTTGACTGATTTTTTCACTATATCCTCCTATAATTGTCATATACCATAATATACAAATATAAAGAAAGCCAGCCTGTTTCCGGATTTATTTAAGTAAACTTCATAATTAAAAAGCTGGAGCATGACTCAGCATTTGTTATCCCAGCTTTGAATTTGCCTATCTAACTATAATTATTAGTATTTTTGGATAAATTTGCAGAAGAAATTATTAGCGCTTTTCTAGAAGCATTGGAGCCGCAAAATGTTTTTGCAACAACATTGTAATTGGCATATTTTTCGCACCGAAATTGTTAATCGTAAAACTTAACCTGTAAAGACTTTTAAGAAGAGGTAACATGAAATGGTTCAAATTCGAACCTCAGGAAGAGGAAATAGTAGAACCTGAAACATCGCCCGTTTTGGTTTACTTGAGTCCGGAAGCACTTAAACACACTGTTATTGTAGATGATTTTGGTTCTTTCCAAGACAGCCCTGAGTGCATTCCAGGTGGGCGGCTTTTTGAAGTAAGTCGTCAATACAGTTATCGTTTACGTCAGGTTGCGGATCTGGTAGAAGAGCCATTGGAGGAGAAAAATTTGCATATGAAATCACAGTCTAAACGTAACTTTCACGCAGATATCCGACCCGAAAAACGCCTTGCCTCGACAAGGAATGACATGCTTGAAGGCAGCGCAAATGCCACCTGTCCTGAGTCTTCACCTCTGGATCTGTCCAAAAACTCCGGAGAAGAAAATCTGCCGCAACAAAAGCTTCGACCTGAGCAGGTACCATTTAAAGATCTGGAATCCCTTTTTGTCAAATAAGCTGGAGACCGGTCAGGCTGTATAATCTGCAGCCTGAAAACATTCAGCGTAAAACATCAATGCTTTAAAAGCTGAATCTTACCTCGCCGCAGAGTCAGCAGCTGCATTTCACGCTGAACTTCCCCCCTTTCATCAAAGCGCAAATTGCCCGTTACACCGGCATAGGTCTGCATATTCGCCAGAGCATACCGGAGGTCGCGGTGAGTTTGGTTAGATTTGTCTTCAAGCAATTTCATCAATATCATCAAAGTATCATAGGCATAAGCGGTATAATGCGTGGGACCAATATAATTTTGATGTAGATATAACATTCGTTCGTGTAGCCTCAAAAGTTTTTTCATGGCAGGTGTATTACTTTGCGGGAAAAAACTGTCTACAAATACAGGTTTTTTCACACCGCGCAATCCTGGGGCAAACGGTAGCGCCGAATCATTCCAGCCGCTATCTCCCAGAAAGATCGTCTTTTCCATTTTATAAACAGCACTATAAGGAAAGATAAGCCTCAAATTTTTAACACCGCCTGAACCGACTGCTACGAACACAGCATCAAAGTTGTGGATTGGGTCTTCCTTTTCTTTGAGATCCTTCAAAATACTTTTATCTTTTGTGGTCATGCGTTGATTTTTACCCGTGAATGTATCAAACTCGTTCACCAAGCTTTTTTGGCCTTCATCCTTGTAACCTTCAACCGCAACAACTTCACAGCCTTTACGTAGAGCCGCATCCCAAAAAAGTCGCATCTTTTGTCGTCCTTCACGCGTTTTTGCGTATAGTATCAGGAAACGACAAGCCTGGAGTTCACTCACAGCATATTCCAGCAACTCCAGAACTTCCTGATTCCAGCTCTGATTGTTACGAAAAATGTAGTCCCCCAATTCCGGAATCCCGGCAGTCAATGACAGAGAGATCAAGGGAACTCGCAGTTTCTCGGCTTCTTCTGCCGCGGCCTCTGAAGTTTTCCGGGCAAGAGGGCCTATAACGGCAATCACGCGTTCCTTTTCCACCAATTCACGGATTGCGCTTTTGGTTTTTTCCGGATTCAAATGTGAGTCCCTGACCACAAGTTCCCACGGGCCAGCAGGTGTTTTCGGCATCGTTTCAACCGTAACATTGTCAGCAATCTGAGAATTCGCGCTTAGTTCATTTGTCAGTAAAGTTGCATTATCAGTTTGATTATCTGTCAAAATAGATTTCTCGTGGGCACGAAGCGCGAGCCACAAACCATTCAAAGTTTCCTGCGCTAAGCCGGCTACTTTTGCGCTGGAACTGCTCAACGGCAGAATAACGCCTATTCTCCGGGGACTAACATTCAACGCAGTCGTGAAGTTGTTCTGCATTTGCTCCAAAAGTTCAACCTCTTCCGCATCACCGGATTCACGTGCAAAATCGAGTCTTCGATCCACAAGTTCCAAAGCTTCACGATAGCGCTCCTGTTTAACCAAAAGCTCCAGCTCCATTGATGAAATTTGCTCCCGCAGCCAAGCTATATTTGGATAATTTGCTGATATAATTTGTAATTCTTCACGAGATTGAACTTCTTTAAGCAGACTGAGCAATTTTTCCAGATCGGCCATGTTTGCGGTTTCAGGATCATTAAGTTCATCAAGCCGATAGTTAACAGCAGTAAAAAGATCACCTTGAAGCAGTGCCTCATCACTGAGTATCCGTAATAAATCGCTAAGTAATTTTGGCTCCAGAGATTTCAAGGCACCTTCAAGCATAATCAGATTTTGATTAAGCGCCTTGTTTTGGGACAGCAGTGATTTATTCAAATAGTAAAACATTAAAGATGAAAGAGGGCTGTTTGGACGTTCATTCAAAAACGCTTCTGCCAACTGTTCCGCGGAGTTCCACTCATTTAAATAATAAAGCAGTTGAACTTTAAGCCGTGTGCGCTCCTCAATCTCCAGTTGGTTTTCAATTTCCAGATACCTTTCCCTGGCCTCTTCCGGATTTAAAATGAGCAGCCTTTCAATCTCCGCAACCAGCATATATACTCCGGAGAACTCTACGTCTGCCCATTCCGGAAGTGTTTCCGAGGCTTCTTTTTCAGTTGCGGGGTTCACGGATTCGGTTTGTTCTTCATCGGAAAACCACGGAAACAGTCTGCTGAGAAATGATCCTGAAAAAATTGTGTTCCCCTCTTCCTCATTTATCAAAGGAAGCGCGGGTTTTTTTGAAATTGACGGGGAAACAGGATAATTTTGAGCACTGCTTTCAATTCGGGTTTGTACAGGCTCAGACAGAGTAGTAGGAGTTGAAAACAAGTCTGCGGGCAAGTGTGGAGTATTTTGTCCGGAGTCTTCTGATTCTTCGGAGATTTCTGCTATTCCGGAAACTTCTGTTTTTCCGGCGGATTCTGTTTTGTTCGTGACTTCTGAATTTTGCTCTAACCACGTACTGTCACTCAGCAGACTTTGGGCAAATACGTTTCCGGAAGTTGACTGGAAAATTCCGAAACTCAGCAGAGCACAGGATATAACAGGGAAAATTGCAATTCGAAGTAAAATCACTTTGTTTTCCAATTTTTCTTTCAAGTGTTGGAAGCTAAAATTGTACCTGGAACACGGTGGTTATCTTCCCGAATTGTGAGGTGTTGACTGTCAAAATACTCTAATAAATCAATAGCATGTTTGCGAGAAATGTTTAATAATTCTTTGAATTGAATCACGGTAATATTTGGATTATCATGCAAATAATTCCGGAGACTAGCCAATATTTCTGCAGTTTGTTCCGGAGCATAATACAAGTCCTCCGCAACACGCACAAGCCGTTTGGAAAAAGTCGCGGATTTTAGCATCGCGACACCATCTTTCTCTTTCAGTCCCAGTTCTTCCAGTAAACGAGTCCGACGCACAGGCTGAAAACCTCCGCTCTTGAGCAGTACAAGACAGCGCGAAAAACTGTCTTCCTGAAATTGAGAAACCCGCGGCTGATGCTCCGCCATTGCGAAGTAGTGTTCATTTTGTAAAATCGTACCCGCCTTCACCATGTATTTTAGCAGAACTTCAACCTCTTTTTCTGTAAAAATCAGGGATATCTTCCCCGCCAGTTCAGAGCGGGTCATGCCTTCACGATCCGGAAATTTGTTGTGATGCATAGCTAAAACCTTGCACAAAAACTGGCCGATGCGTTCGACATGCTCCACATGCAAATAACGCTTGCAGATAGGATCGACGCAAAGTACCTGCTGCTGACTTTGTAAAAGCTGTAAAACTTTTCCGGACTGTTTTGCAGAAAGACCTGAACGCACCGTAAATTCTGATTCAATTACTCCCCTCACAGATTGCAGATAGATCACTTCCGCCGAACGTACATTTTCATCACCATCGTGCAAACGCTTGAGACGCTCAGGAAGCTCGTGCAGTATTCTCCGGGATTTGCTGGGAGAAGGATCAATCACCATTCCCCCGCCTATGGTGTACATTGGTGAATAGCTCCGGACAATAAAACGGTCGCCATGTCTCGAACTGACCAGACTTTCCAAACGAAATTGAACCAGAGCCGTTTTTCCGGGAGACAAAGCTTCGCCTTCTAATAGTACAATCCGACCAAAAACTTCCTTGCTGCCAATATGAAGCCTTATGCGGGTTCTGTTTTTCAACGGAGCAGAAACATCTTCGAGGAGGGACAGCGAGGCATTCAGCATGTAACTGGTGAGTAAAGACTCCGCTTTTGCCAATTGGTCACCACGCTGAATTTCTTCTTTGGCAATTCCCGCCAAATTCAGCGCAGCCCTTTGTCCCGCATTAACTTCTTTGACTGCTTGGCCGTGGGCCTGCAATCCCCGTATACGAACGCTGCGGCGTTGCGGAAATTGCTGTACCTCTTCGTCTTGAATAACCGATCCACTTAGCACTGTTCCGGTAACAACTGTACCAAACCCCTTGATCGTGAAGGAGCGGTCTACATTTAACCTGAAAGGTTTTTCAATTTCAGGAGACTGAATTTGCTGTGGCAGTTTTGTTAATGCTTTCCGGAGTTCCTCCAGTCCATCTCCCGTATTGGCGGAAACCGGAATCACCGGCATGCTTTCGAGAAAAGTACCTTGCAGTAATTCTGAAACTTCCTCCCGGCAGAGTTCCACCATATCCGCACCCTCCACCAGATCAATCCGTGTAAGTGCCACCAGGCCGGTTTTAATTTTCAGCAGATTGCAGATATTCAAGTGTTCCCGTGTTTGAGGCATCACACCTTCATCTGCCGCTACTACGAGTAAAACTGCGTCTATACCTGCCACTCCGGCAAGCATATTATGAATAAATTTTTCGTGACCTGGAACATCCACGAATGCCATTTGATTTCCCTTTTCATCTTCATAATGAGCAAATCCAAGGTCAATCGTAATGCCACGTTTTTTTTCTTCGTCCCAACGGTCTGTGTCCACTCCCGTGAGGGCTTTGACCAATGTCGTTTTTCCATGGTCAATGTGTCCGCTTGTGCCAATCACAAAAGGACGGGAAGGAAGAATTACGCCTTTACTGGAAGTCATTTTTTAAGGTAGAGTATGAGATATTCTACGCAGCTTATGCGATTTTATTAGCAGTTCGTCTAACTGAAAGTGATTATACTAATCTTATGCCGCACAGGACTCAAGTTGCTCAAGCAATATTTCACTGACTTCATAATAATAATTTGCTATAATTATTTTGTTTTTAATAATGTCGATTTGTCCAGTTAACCGTTTCAGGGAGAAAGAGTTGAGACTGCCGGGATTTCAAATGTTTAAGCTTAAAACAAATATATTATTTATTTGTTTTGGACTTGTGCTGGTCATGTTGCCTCAAGGAGTTACTGCAGCAGAAAATTTTTCCAGAGATGCAGAACACAGGGGAATTGTGGAAATTGGTCCCTACCAGATCTATCCTGAAAACAGGATGGGAAACGGAATTTATCTCGACAAAAAGCTTTTGGATTCTCATCCTCAGCGAGTGATTCTTAATATTGTCAGCATTAAACATAGTAAAAGCCATGTCTATCTCTACCGAGGTCAAAATGGACTTTTGGGACTGGACATCGTAAAAAATGATGCAGACGGAGAAGCGCGTTTTTGGAAGATTGATCCTGAATTCTATCAATATACAAACCGCACTTCTGGAATTCAAAGAGTGTTTAGAATTTTTCAGAATCAAATAAAACCTCTACTCTCTCATCTCCGAACAGGAACCGGAGTTGCCGCATCAGCTACTCACGCGGTTTTTTATCACATCACAGATTCAAAAGATATCACACGCATCAATTCAAGCGGTCAGGAAATAACTCAAAAGGTTTACACTTTCAGGCTCCATCTCATCAATCGTAAATTTGAAAACATTGAAAGTCTCATTAATCTCAAGATTCAGGACGTGAGTCATCGTCTAAAACTGAAATGGGTAAGCGAATATTCTGTGAGTTACAAACTTAGTAATGGTGAAAATCAAACCGTTGATTTACGAAAATACGCGCCCGGCCTTTTTTAGAAAACACGCCTGAGACTCCTGTTCATATCTCATCCTTTTTCAACCACGACTCAGCAGCCAAAAAACTCAACAATGCCTCCCACAATTTCCTGTTTAATTTACGATATGGACGGTCTTCTCCTTGATACAGAAGGCATTTACACTGAAGTCACTCAAGAAATTGTAGGTGAATATGGGAAGGTTTTTGATTGGTCTATCAAAAAAAAAATTATTGGACGCAGATCGATTCAGGCGGCACAAATCATTGTTGAAAGTCTGGATTTGCCGATAACCCCGCAAGACTATCTGGACTCAAGGAAAGACGTTTTGCTGGAAAAATTCAGGGACACACAAGCTTTGCCCGGAGCAAAAGCAATAACAACTCATTTTTTCAAACATGGAATTCCACAAGCACTTGCCACCAGTTCCTCATATCCGATGTATGAGGCAAAATATGAAAAACACAAAAAGTGGTTTTCACAATTCAAACAGATTGTCCGCGGAGATGACCCTGAATTGAAGGAGGGAAAGCCTGCACCGGATATTTTCCTGCTTGCGGCAAAACGACTCGGAGTCAAACCCGCAGAGTGTCTTGTTTTTGAGGATGCACCTACCGGTACCGAAGCAGCGTTAGCAGCCGGAATGTCGGTGGTTGTCGTGCCTGATCCTCACATGGATCATTCTCACTACCGGAATGCTTCGCAAATCATATCCTCTCTGAAGGACTTTGATCCGGTATATTGGGGACTGCCTGGCTTTAGCTGAAAACAATCGAGTACAGTAAAATGAAAGTTCTTGTTACAGGTTCATCCGGATTAATTGGTTCTGCTCTGACCAAATCCCTGAAGACCGGTGGTCATTCTGTAATCCACTTGCTGCGTACAAATAATAATCCGGACTCACCTGTTTGGGATCTGGACAAAGAAGAAATTGATTTAGCTCAGACAGGAGGAAATTATGCAGTTGTTCATTTGGCCGGCGAAAACATTGCGGATGGTCGTTGGAGTGAAAAAAAGAAAAACTGCATCCTGAACAGCCGTGTTCGGGGAACAAAACTTTTAGCGGAACATTTTGCGTGCGCAGAAAACAAACCCCAGGTTTTTATTTCGGCATCCGCAGTCGGTTTTTACGGTGACCGTGGGGAAGATATCGTAGATGAGTCCAGTGAGGTCGGCAACGGATTTCTGGCCAAAGTTTGTGGGCAATGGGAGGAAGCTTCGAATGTTGCGGCTGAAGCAGGTATCCGGGTAGCAAATGTACGCTTTGGCGTAGTTCTCAGTTCAAAAGGAGGTGCTCTAAAAAAGATGCTCCTGCCCTTTAAAATGGGACTAGGCGGTGTTATCGGCAGTGGGCGGCAGTATATGAGTTGGCTCAGTATCGATGATGCGGTAGCAATGATCCAATATGTAATTGCCAACGATTCAATCCATGGTTCTGTAAATTTTGTAACACAGAATACTATTAACAACCGTGAATTCACAAAAACCCTGGGACGTGTTTTAAACCGGCCTACGATTTTTCCATTACCCGTATTTGCGGCACGCCTCGCATTTGGCGAAATGGCAGATGAACTGCTGCTCTCAAGCACCCGTGTTTTTCCAGAAAAACTCGTGGATAGCGGCTACAAGTTTCAACACCCTGATCTAAGTCAGGCTCTCGAACATTTAATTGAAAGCTGATACTTACTCCAAAGTATTAAAAACGCCATCTATTTCCCGTTTTTTATTGAAATTTTGGAGAAGTTATTTTGTTTTTCCAGTCTATCTTGTAAACATATCTAAAATTTAGAAGTACAATTATCAAGTTCATATCACGCAACTTGACGTGGAAAAATTTCCTTCTGAATGGAAGCTCCCACTTGTTGCTCAACTATTTTTAACTCGTAAGCAGTTTGGAGATTGAGCCAAAACTGAGCAGTGCTTCCAAAATATCTTGCTAACCTTAAAGCAGTGTCTGCACTCAACCCACGTTTTTCACGAACTAAATCATTGATTCGTGGAGCAGGAATACGCAAAGCAATTGACAAAGCATTCGCACTCATCTTCAAAGGTTTGAGAAATTCTTCTAGCAGTATTTCTCCGGGGTGTATCGGTCGCATTTGGTTGACAGGCATATTGTCTCCTTTAATGATAATCAACAATTTCTACATTCAATGCTTCTCCGTTTCGCCAACCAAAGCAGATTCGCCACTGATTGTTAATTCTGATACTCCAAGATTCAGAACGGTCACCCCGCAATTTTTCAAGTCGATTTCCTAGCGGACTGCTAAGGTCTTGCACTTTAGTCGTGGAATCCAGCATTTGTAATTTTCTTTCTGCTAGTGTTCGGAATGATCGAAAAATGTTTGGACAAACACCCGCAAAAAGAGATTCTGTTTTATGGCAACGAAAGGAAGCAATCATGGTACATTTAATAACATCATATGTTAAATGTCAAGTATTATATTTATTACGTTAAATATGGCATATAACCTACGGTTTCACCACTCACAGAGCCGTAGCTCGGACTGCAAATGGAGATTATACTTTAGAGTTTGTTTATTACCAGTTTCAATCCACGACCAATTCGTACTAAAGACGAATCTTTAACAATACTGTAGTGCCAAAATATTCGCCCATTGATGACATTTACGTCCCATTCGTGGTTAAATGCTTATCATAGTCGGAACAAAAACATTATGATTAGTCTTGCAATGATTCTATTTTTAGAGATAATCGGCAAAAAACGATATACTCAACAAGGGTTAAATGTTGGTCGGGCCTGGCGTAGCCGTAACCAAACAATTGTTTAATATTATAAAATATGTTAGGTTAAGCTCCGCTAATCCAACCTGCAAAATAGTTCAATTTTAACTCCTGCAATCTAAACCCACTTCAGGAGAAGAAGATGATAACTCGACATCAAATGCTGAAACTTTCCGGAGGAGCCGCCGGAACTTTGATCTTGCCCGCTTGCAGTGCGAATAGCCTGCCGCTGACCGCTTCCGGAATTCGGGAACTAACGCAACAACCTCCGGGAAGTCCGTTAGGATTAGCGACTTCGCTGAAACAGGAATATACCTATCAAGCGGTAGTCGAAGGCAAAATTCCGCAAGAATTGCGAGGCACACTTTATCGCAACGGGCCGGGATTATTTGAACGAAATGGAGTCCGGAAACGTTCTTTGCTGGACGGAGACGGCATGGTGCAAGCCTACCACATCCGAAATGATAACGTCGAATACCGGAATCGTTTTACACGCACGGCTAAATTTATTGAAGAAGAAGCCTCTGGAGAATTTCGTTATGGAGGCTGGACAACACAGGCTCCGGGAGGTGTTTTTTCAAATTTGTTTGCTTCCGGAATTAAGAATCAAGCCGGTGTCAGTGTTGTGCGGAAAAATAACCGACTTTACGCTTTTGACGAATCAATACAACCTTATGAACTGCATCCGGAAACTCTGGAAACGGTTGGTTTATCACATCTTGGTTTGCCGGAAGATCCCGCAGTGTATTATGCGGCACACTCAAAAACGGACTCTAAAAATGGCGATTGGTGTCATTTTGGTTTGCAATACGGCAGAAATATCGACATCTATTTTACAGTTTTTCACGCTTCCGGAAAACTCAAGAAAAAATGGATTTTCGAGTCCCCCCGTTATGTTTATCTTCATGATTATTTTGTGACAGAAAACTATTTCATCCTCAATTTGCATCCGGCAAAAGTCAATATTTTTGGCTTTTTATTTGGCCTCCGGAGCCTTACCGATTCGTTTGAATGGCAACCGGAAAAAGGAAATATGCTGGTGTTGCTCAAACGAGACGGCAGTGGAGACCCTTTGATTTTGGAAACAGAAACGGCGTGGATGTGGCATTCTTTGAACGCTTACGAAAAAAACGGAGAAATCATTGCGGATTTTGTCGGTTATGAGAATCCGGATCATTTCATCGGAGATGACCCCACATTTTCGGCTATCATGTCCGGACGAAGTGTTGTCTCAAAATACAACGGAGAAATCAGACGCTACCGCATTGACATCAAAAACAAGCGCATTCAGCAAACTGTTTTGGATCAAGGCTCGCATGAATTCCCGATTGTCAATCCACAACATACTTGCCATACTCACCGCTACGGTTATTTTGCCGCTGGTCACGGAAAGGCGGATGCCTCCTTATTTTCCCAAATCAAACGCCTCGATTTTCAAAGTGGAAAAACAGCTGTTTATAATTTTGGTGAAGGTTATTTTTGTGGTGAACCTGTTTTTGCGCCAAAACCGGATTTTCGTTACAATCCGGAGTCTGCTGAAGAACCCGGTTGGATTTTGACCCAAGTTTATGACAGCCACACTCATAAAAATTTCTTAGCAGTTTTGGATGCGGAGCATTTGGCTGATGGCCCGTTAGCCCTGATTCATCACACGCATCATTTGCCGTTTGGTTTGCATGGTTGGTGGTCTGGAATTTCTTGATTAAAGTGTTTTTCACAGTCTACAGTCGTCAAAAAAGGAACCGTTGACAAAAGCCAGTTTGTTTGTCCTTCTGGAGCAAGTGCCGGATGTCAGCCTATTCTCGATGAACTTTACGCTAGACAACTCGCCGAGGCCGAAAATTGAAAAGCGACTTCTTTGGGGGGAACTAATCGTTTGCGTGGATATCGTACCAATCGATTTTACGACAGCTACTCAAATTTTAGAGGGGCGGAATTCCGTTGGTATTTGCACGAATCACAGGATTCATTCAACTTTTTACTTGAAAAAGGAACGTTTGCCGGATTTCAAATGGCGTTTTTCTATGAGGAAGGAACTGTTGCAAATAACAGGGCAGATCTTTGGCAAAACTTGCGAACGTCTTATGGAGTCGGTACACGCTTCATTTTCAATTCCATTATCGTCCGCATCGATAGAGGCTTCAGCAAGGACGAAGGCGGACAAACGACCTTTTTTGTTGGCTATCCCTTTTGAGTGAAGGCGCTTCTGAATTCACATTTATCTTCTATATTAATCCTGCAAATTTTCAAACCCAATTTTTCCAAAAGAGGAGCAATAAATTTACTAACTTGAGTTAAGCAATTTCCGTTTCAACACCCACTTTTTTCGGTTCCTTCCAGAAAAGTCCTTTGAAATCTTCCAAAATCATGTAAAGCGTTGGAATCAAAACGAGAATAACAAAGGTCGAAAACAGTACCCCAAAAGCCAGACTTATCGCCATTGGTATCAGGAATCGTGCTTGCAGTGACTGCTCAAAAATCATGGGGAGTAAACCGAAAAAAGTCGTGAGCGTAGTCAGTAAAATTGGACGAAAGCGGCGAATACCTGCATCCACAACTGCTTTCCGAACAGGTACTCCTGAATCACGTCCACGGTTGATAAAGTCCACTAAAATCAGTGAGTCATTGACCACAATTCCGGTGAGCGCCACCATTCCCAAAACACTGATAATGCTAAGGTTGTATCCCATAAGCAGATGCCCGAGCAAGGCTCCAACCAAGCCAAACGGAATTGCCGTCATGATAATGAAAGGCTGAAAATAACTACGGAATTGGAGAGCCAGCAAGCAGTAAATCAATAACAGTGCTACTATCCCACCATCCTTAACTCCAGCCATGGTGTTGGTTTGGGCATGACTTGCACCCTGAAAAGAATATTGCAGTTGTGGTGACTGCATCATTATTTCCGGCAGCAATTCTTTCTTGAGTGAGAGTACGATTTCACCGGTATTTGAAATTCCTGAATCAACCAGTGCCCTTACGCTTACGATACGCCGGCTATCCACACGTCGAATGGCGCTGTATGACTTGCCGTATTTCAGTTCTGCCACCTGGCCTAGAGGCAAACGTTCACCACCCGGAGCTAAAATTACCATATCTTCCAGGTCACGCAGGTATCGGCGTTGCTCCAAGGGCAAGCGAAGTTTTACACTGATTTCGTCACTGCTGCGCAATAGTTTAAAAACTTCCACTCCCTGAAATGCAGCGCGAACTTGTTTAGTCAATTCCTGCGTACTCAAACCAAGAGTACGTCCGGCAGGCCTGAGACTCAATTGAACCTCACGTTTACCGTCTTCCGTACTGTCTTCGATGTTACTCACTCCAGGATATTCACCTAATTTTTCCTTGAATTGCTCCACGATGTGTAACAATTTTGAGGTGTCCGGATGACTGAGCTGCAGATCAATATCATAATTGGAGCCCATGCTGTGACGGGCGCGAATATTGAGGGCTTCAATTCCGGGTACATCACCCATGCTCTTTCTCCATCTGCGTGAAAATTCAACTGAGGCAAAGCCTCGCTCATTGATCGGCTTTAAGAAAACCCTCACAGAAGTCTTGTGGCCTCCCCCTCTTCCAACTGTGCTGTAAATTCCGTCATGCACCGGATGTCCCACTTCTGCTTCATATTCACGCAGCAGGGCTTCTGCGGAGTTTAACATTTTTTCTTCGATTCCACGACTGACATAGGCCGGTGTGCCAAAGGGCATGCGCGCTGTAACAGCAATTGTATCGCGATCTATTTTAGGAAAGAAGGTGAAGCGCATGTGTCCGCCAACTACTAATCCCACACAAAGCAGGATGAAAAAGAATCCGAGTGCCAGGATTGAGTAACGGTAAGTTATTCCCTTTTCCAGAATTGCGCGGTAGGGCTTGTTTGAAAACCAGACAAGTCCGCTGCTGAAAAAGTGACGCGGAATTTCCAAAAGTTTTCCCAATGGAGCAAGAATCCAGTTAATGACCCGATTCACATGGGAAAGATGTCCGGGAAGAATAAACATCGCTTCCACCAGTGAAAACAACAAAACCACAATCAGCACATTCGGAATATTTCTAAATATATTTCCGGTCAATCCCGGAATAAAATAAATCGGTATAAAAGCAGCAATGGTGGTCAGAATTGTAATCAACACGGGCGGTCCAATTTCAATCGTTCCATCCACTGCGGCTCGTAAAGAAGATTTATTCATTTCCTGATGCGCGAAGATATTTTCGCCTACTACGATCGCGTCATCCACTACTATTCCCAAAACCAAAATAAAGGCAAACAGGGAAATCATGTTGATGCTCGCATCCATTACAGGCATGGCGATCATCGCTCCCGCAAAACTCAATGGTATGCCCATCATAATCCAAAAAGATAAATCAATCCGCAGAAACAGTGCTAAGGTTAAAAAGACCAAACCGAGTCCAAGCCAAAGATTACGCATCAACAAATCAATTCGATCCTGTAAAATCAATGAAGAATCATTTACAATTTGCATTTTGACACTGGAGGGAAGCTGTCCCTCCAACTCCTTCAGTTTTGAACGCACCGCTTTCGAAACGTCACTTGGAGTTTGCGTACCGACTCGGTAAACCATAATGCGCTCGGCCGGTTTTCCGTTATAGCGGGAGCGAATTTCGGATTCTTCAAAACCGTCGGTGATCTGAGCAATGTCTCCAAGCCGCAAAATTCCCTGATCGGTGGTCAGCAAAGGTATGTCCGCGTATTCTGCAGCTGTATAGCGGCGTTCTTTGGTACGGATCAGGAGATCGCCGCCAACCGTTTGAATTTTTCCTCCAGGAAGATCAAGCGTGGCCTGACGGATAATACCTGAAATTTGATCCAGAGTCAGCGCGTGCTGCTGCAAAGTTGTGTTAGAAATTTCAAGTGTGATTTCAAAACCTCTTGGTTGTTCCACATCAACTTGTGTGACGTCAGGATGAGTCAATAAAGAATCCCGGAACATCTGCGCCAGTTGAATCAGGGAGCGCGCCGGCGCATCGCCATACAGCGCTATATTCAGCACTACCCTCCGGATTCTCGGCAGCTGAATTTGAGGATCATCAGCTTCATCCGGAAGGATTGTCATGCGTTCCACTGCGGATTTTACATCGTCAAAGACCCTTTGCTGGTCGGCGTCATTTTCCAATTCAATACGCAAACTGCCCATGCCTTCTCTGGCCGTTCCCGTGATTTTTTTGATGCCGGTAATTCCCGCAACAGAATCTTCAATCGGTAGCAAGATCGACTCTTCAATCTCATCCGGAGTAGCTCCGGAATAAGGAACAGCAACGATAATAAAACCCAGTTCAAATTCCGGAAAAACTTCCTGTTTGATATTCATCACCCCCATTGCACCCGCAAGCAGGATGATCAGCATCAACAAATTTGACGCTACTTTATGTTCTGCCATCCAGCGAATCATTTGTTCTCCTTATGTGCTGCTCCATTTTGTTCAGCCCGTTTTTTCCACGAACCATTCATTCCGCCTTCCTTTCGTTTTCCTTGCCGTTTCCATTTTCTTTTATTCCCTTCCTCAACCTGTTTTCCGAGTTCTTTAGTATTTCCCGCAATCCTGATTTTGAGTCCATTTGCGGCACCCTTTATCGGTGAGGTGATTATTCGTTCTCCGGGTTTTATACCTCCTGAAAGAAAGACATTATCTTGATCAATATGAGCAATTTGGACTCGCCGAACCCGAAGTTCGATCCTCCCCGCAGCGGAGTCCTGGCCCAGCGTATCTGAGGCAATCCAAATGGTATCCCGATCACGCAGGGCTTGCGCCGGAATTTTAACCACATTTTCGAGTTGCCTCCCCGGAATGCTGACATCCACAAATGCTCCCAGAAAAAGAGGGATATTTGAGAATTTCGGTTTTTCCGTAATTTCCTCTTTAAAGGTTTCAAACTGATTTATTTTTACAACTCCGCTTACGGAATTTTCTTTTATTTTTATTAAACCCGTATTTTTCAGCCTGAAAGGATCCTGCACTTCCGCGATCAATTGCACCATCATTCCGCGTGGTGTAAGTTCAAGCAAGTATCGTTTTACCGTTGCCGGCCAAACTGATGCTGTATTCATTCCTGCTAAAGAAACTGCTGCAGGAATTTGATACTGATTTCCTCCGGATACAAGTCCGGTACCCTGTTCTGTAGCATTATCCGGAAGTACTGTAGGCAATCGCTGAGGCAGCCAATCCATTCGCCCCATCGGCAAGTCGATCACAACTTCAGCGTTATCGCTGCCAAGTAATGTCGCCAACTGTGTCCCCGGATTTACGTATTGTCCCAAGTCTACATTTTTAACCTGTACCACACCGTTGAACGGTGCTTTCAAACGTGATTGTGACTGCCGGATTCCAATGCTCAAAAGTATTTCATCTTTTTTAAAGAAACGTCCTTCACTTAAATTCTGACTAATCCAAATCACTTCTCCGCCGATGCGTGCGCTCAACACCACTTTTTGGGCTGCGCGTACACGTCCGTGAGTACGTACTACAATTTGTGGATTGGATAAGGTTGCCTCTATTACTTCTACTAAAGTTCCACGCTGAAAATTAGGTTTTTTGCGGGCGGTTGGTTTGTTTTTTAACAGTGCCATTGTGATCCCTGTTCCTAAACCGAGTACCAGAACTGGAATCCAGAATTTTAAATTAAAGATTGTTTTCCACATAAAAAAATTCAGTTAAATAGTTGAAGTAGAATTGGGAAAATGCAAAGAAAACCTCGTACCTTCTCCTATTTTGCTTTGCACAGAAATTGTGCCGCCGTGTGCTTCAATAATTGTTTTGCACAGATTCAGTCCAAGTCCATAACCGCCTGTATTTTTGTTGCGTGACTTGTCAATTCGATAAAACGGTTCAAAAATCAAATCCATCTCTTCCTCCGGAATTCCTTGTCCATAATCTTGAATATCGAGCTGCATTCCGGAATCATTCCTTCTCAAACGAACTTTAATCGGATCATTTTCAGGCAAAGAATATTTAAGCGCATTGGCGAGCAAGTTTTTTAAGACTGTCTGGATTTGTTCCACATCCACTTGAGCTATGCATTTTTCGACAGAATTTTCAAATTTGATTCCAGGTATTTTTCCCTTAAACTGCAAACATGCTTCTTGAATTAACAGGCCTAAATCCGTGGGCTGCCGATCAAGTTTGCCATATTCACTTTTCAGACGGGCGGTTTCCAAAATCTCAGTCACCATCTGCTCCATTTCCTGTACATCACTTTGTAAGCTGTCGCGAGATGAATTTTCCGGAATGAATTCAAGTGCGACTTTCATACGTGTCAATGGTGAGCGCAATTCATGGCTCACATCAAGCAAAAGTTGCTCGCGCGCAGTCAGCATTTCCCGTAGACTTTCAGACATGCGGTTGAAGGCACGCGCCAAATTTCCCAGTTCGTCCCCGCGTTTTTCCGGCAACCGATGTTCTAAATTTCCTTCACCCAATGCAGACACTCCTTCAGAAAGCCAGTTTATCGGTTTCATGATCCAGCGCAGCGACAACCATGTTACAGTTAAAACCAGCCCAACCAATCCCAAAACAGCAATGATCCAGGGAAGAGCAAAACTGATACCGTGCCAGTCATCAACGATTTCGGCAAAAATGAAACGACCATTATTTGTTTGCACCGTCACGACACCTTGCCTCTTATAGCGTCCAAATAGTACATTTACAACGGTAGGCTGTTTCGACTGGGTAATAAGCCGGAAAGGATTTTCGGATTTATTTGTCCATTTTCGGAAATGTACTTTTTCCAAAGGTGGAATTCCGGAAGCGGTTTGCCAAGAATTATTTTCACCTTCGTAGCGGATAATCAAAAACAAACGCCGGGATAATTCGAGTGCATGATCCAAATTAAGGTTTTCCTCTAAATCCCTGACAAGATAAGTACCGTATTGCGCCAGATTGTTACGGAAAAAATTTCTCTGATTTTCCCGGAAACCGTGCCAGCTTATTGCGGATATTCCAATCACCAGCAAACTTCCTGAAAACAGCATAACTGTAATCAATTTAGTAAAAACTGAATTGAAGGGGCGTTTAAGCCATTCAAGCCTCATTTTCACCTCCGATAAACAAATATCCTGTTCCCCATATTGTTTTGATGAAACGTGGATTTTTTGGATCATCTCCCAATTTCTGACGCAGACGGCTCATGGTAATGTCAACTGAACGATTGAATGCGTCCCATTCAATTCCGCGCAGATGCTCAATGATTTGATCCCGATTCAAAACTTTTCCGGAGTTTTTTACCAGCAACACGAGACATTCAAATTCGGAGGAAGTCAATCCGGCAGGTTTGTTGTCAACTGTCACCTCAAGTTTGTGAAAGTCAATACTGAGGTTACCAATTTTTTTCACACCGGAACTGCTTTTAGCCTGTACCCTTCGCAATACTGATTGAATCCGTGCTACCAGTTCACGTGGTTCGAAGGGTTTCGGCAGATAATCATCCGCACCAAGTTCGAGTCCCACCACGCGATCCATCACTTCTCCTCGCGCGGTAAGCATGATCACAGGAACTGTGCTGGATTGCCGAATAGCGCGGCAAACCTCAAAACCGTCCATCTCCGGAAGCATCACGTCCAAAATAACCAGGTCCGGAACTTCACTCTCCAGTTTTTCCAAACCTTGACTTGGCAGCGTCGCGGTCAGCACCTCAAAACCCATTTTACCAAGGTAGACTGTCAGCAGTCGATTTAGTTTTTCATCGTCATCGATGATTAAGATGCGTGAATTCATAAAGTTTATTTATTGATTGAAAGAAATTTCTATAGTTTCTCCGATTTTCAATCCTCGAAAATTTTCCTTCGGAAGTCCAAATTTTTTCATGGTTTCGGCCAACAATTCCGGAGGATCCAAAAAAGGTTCATGTGAAAGCTGAAAAGTTGCCCAATGTATCGGCACTGATTTTTGTGCCCGAAGGTCTTGATGAACCAAAACCGCTTGAGCCGGATCAAGATGTTGCGACGACATGAAATATCTTGGCACGTAAGCTCCAATCGGAATCATGGCCAATTGAAACGGACCTAATTTTTCACCAATTTTTTTGAAAAGTTTTTTGTCGTAACCCGTGTCTCCGGCAAACAAGGAATTAAAATCGTCGATTTGAACGGCCCATGAACCCCATAAACTTTTATTGGTGTCCCAAGGTGTGCGCTTCGACCAGTGAACATTTGGTGCAAAAGTGATTTTTACATTTTCTGCAAATTGATGCGAATCCCACCAATCCAGTTCAATCACTTTTTCCGCAGCAATTCCACGTTCCAAAAACCACGTTTTCAAACCCAAAGGCACAAACCAAATCACAGAGTTTCCAAAAAAATCAACTGTACGGTGATCCAAATGGTCGTAGTGGTTATGCGAAATTACCATAAAATCAATCTTAGGCATTTCCTCAAAGGTAAGCGCAGGCTGTGTGAAACGCTTTGATCCCCAATCAAATGGAGACGGATAATCTGTTAAATGTGGATCGGTCAGAAAATTAACTCCTTGATGTTGCACCAAAACGGTTGCATGTCCGATCCAAGTTGCGCGAGGCATTTCAGACGGGGAATTGATGTGCGATAAGTCAACTTTTGCTAAAACGGAATCGATGTCTTTTTGTTCAATGGCAGGATATGAGCCTTCTTTGAACATCATGAAATACCAATCAAAAGATCCCACATCGATAGTTGTTTTGAAACTATTTTTGCCGTGATGTTTTTTCTCCGGATTGTAGTTGACACTACGGGAACAAGTTGTGATCGCAAATGTTACGCCAATAAAAAATAACGCACTCAAAGCAACGTGAAATAAGTTTTTTTTCATTATTGAGCAGTAATTTTTTCAGCACCGGATATTTTGTCCAAGTGTAAATGCAGCAACAATTCCAACTCGTCTTGCGGCTCCGCAATGAAACCTCCGGCAACTGCCGGGACTACAATTTTCAAAGCGGTAAAAGTTGTTTTCAATTGACCTTCGACCAGAGAAAATTCGGCTTGTTTTGCAAACGACAACGAAAACTTCACCGGAAATATTCCGCCGGCGACTTCCAAATTTCCGGAAACTTCCGGAAGTTGACCTTCCAACATTTTTTCCCAAGCTGATTTTTCGAGCCACTCGGAAACAAAACGAATATTCGGCGTGAGTTCAGTTTTGAGGATTTCATGGATGTCTGCATCACGCATTGCAATTCCGGAATCAAGTGTATTCACCGGAACACTCACTTCAACCTGCGCCTTTTCTCCGGAAGCATTCCAGCGCATTTTCGCGGTCACATCACAACTTTTTCCAATGACCTTAAGTTCTACAAAGAAAAACATTGTTTTTTCCGTTTTGTAAGCCAGACAATGCTCTTCCGGAGCAAAAACTGGTTCTTCCGCAAAAATTGCTTGAACACCTATAGTCAACAAAATCCCGGTTGCGAAAATTGTGATGATATTTTTCATAGTCTTTTTTCTACTCACGTAATTGGCGAGATTGGCGTAAAATCAATTCTCGTTTAAGATAAATAACTCAAAACCATCGATGTCCCCAGTGTCCGCCTCGACCTCTTTTGTCCGCATATTCGCGGCGCTTTTCCATTTTAGCGACTATTTCAGTACGTTGTTCAAAGGTCAGCGCGGCATGGAATTTTGCGAAACTATTTGCGAATTTTGGCAATTTGGTTCTTAGCTGTTCCAGGCTTGCGGTTAATACTGCTTCCAATTTTTCAGCATCAGCGGTCTCACTTTTCATTTGAGCAAATATTTCATCGTTAATCGTTTTTCTAATTTCCTGCAACGATTCTTTTTCAGCAAACAAATCCTCCGCAATTGGTGAGATCATTCTGGATTGCTCGTCACTGAGTCCCAGGCGGTCTGTTGTAAGCTCCATAGCACGTTCCGCGGTCATCTCTTTATTTCTGCAGCCTGAGAGTGTCAATGGTAGCAAGACGGCAACCAACAAACCAAAAATTAATTTTCTCAAACAATATCTTGACCTGTATTTATGGTTCTTCATAATACTCCTTTCATTACCGAGGTTCAATACTGGTGAATTCCAGTGAGTTTAATTGTACGCAAAGAATTGTGTAAATGCTTTTCTCAGCCGTAACAGGGTGTATCAGTTTGTAACAGTACTTGTGATTTCAGAAATTTTGCAGAAAAAATTATATTGGCCATGCAGGAACGGCTCTGTTGTTTCACACGCTTTGAGGGCTTTTATACAGAAAAAATCAATTTCGTATGATTACGGAATTGACCAAAGCCTTCGAGATTGTTAAACTGCATTGAAGTCATATTTGTGGGAACTTGGTGCTCGGTCCCTTTTTGGTAAAGGAAATCAATGCGAATTGCAATAATTGCCATCTTTGGTATCTTATCTTTTCTACTGGTATTTTTGCCTGGTTATTTTTTGCTTGTTCCGGGAGATGAAGAGGTGCCTGCAACTGTTGAAACATCGGCCGATGTACCTGAACCCGAAGAGGCTGAAACTACAGAAAAACTGCCCCTGACCAATCCGGGAGACGCGCCGCCCCTAAAGTGATCAATCACTTAATCTTAACTCTAAATTTCAATGCTTCACCCATGTTCAAGTAATATCACTGCATTTTGTCAGTCAATCTTTAGCCTGTAGGAGAACTTATGCCCATTCACCTCACTTTCAAAAACATCCGGAATTCTGATGCCGTCAGTAAACATGTACATCATGCTTTCGAAGAACTAATCAAAATTACTGATGACAAATTCCCCTTTCATGTTACCCTCAATAAAGTCGCAGAAGAATCTTACCATGTTGGCATCAATTGCAGTTACCGTAACAAACCCCTTTCCAGTAAAGCTGACCATGAAAATCTCTACAAAGCACTTTCAAAAGGTGTTGATTCCATGAAAACCCAAGTTATCCGAAAAGCCGAAAAAGTCAGAGGCTGACAATTTCTAAACTCACAGAGGAGGTTCCGCTTGAGCCTCTTTTTTTCCTTAATGCCGGAGTTACATGTTTGGAGTTGTTTCCATCAACAGCAAGCATCTTTTAGGCAGTTTTTTTGCTGTATCAATTATTTTAATGTTTGGTCAATATTTTCAGTTGCAAGCTGCCTGTCGCGGAGAAGGATACATGGGGATTTCCACCAAAGATCCAATCATGTCATGGGTTGATTTGACATCCTCTCCGGTTTATTCAAGTGCGAGCACCTCCGGAACATCCGGCTGCAAAAATTGGGATTTTTCACAATATATAGAACGTGCACGCATTCAATTTATTTCAAAGTCTCATAGACAAATATTAGTGGAAACAGTACAAGGTCGCGGTCCTCATCTGGATGCTTTATCAAAGTTGATGGCTTGTCCGCAAACAGCGAGCAGTGTGTTTTCCGGAATGTTATGGGAGCATCGTCAGCAAACAGTTCGTATTTTTGCATCAGCAAAACAAACTCCGGAGTTCATTGCAGAACTCAGGAAATGGATAAAAGCTAATCCGGACTTGCGCAATACCTGCGTAATTTCTTAGAGGGGATATCAAAAAATGCGTTTTGAAACCATTTTTTTACTGACAATTTCAGTACTTTTTTGGAGTGAAGCAGTGTGGGCCTGTCATAAAGGTGGTCCGATGGGTTTCGCGACAAATGATCCGGGTGCATTTTCTCTCGACATCACAATTTCTCCAACTTACACCGGCGCCAGCACATCCGGTACCGCCGGTTGTAAAGATTGGGATTACTCTCAGCATCAACGGAATCATTATCTAAAAACTCAGTGGACGTTCTTAGCTGAAGAGGCCGCTCAAGGAAAAGGAGAGCATCTGATTGCGTTGGCTCAAATGATGGGCTGTAGCGGAGAACGACAAACTTCGTTTATGGTTTTAATGCGTAGTCATTATTCTGTCTTGTTTGGAAAGACAAAACCTCGCAGTAATTTTTTGCAACAGTTTGAAATTCTTTTATCACAAAATTCTGCCTTCACATGCTCAGGATAACTCAACTTTACCCATAAAACAGTCAGATCAAAAATGGTTTTATGATGCACCTCGTTATTGCAGGTGGAATAATATTGATGTTTTTTCTAATTTTAAAGCTTTTTAGAGTTTCTTTTTAAACCTCGGTTCCGGACTTTCCTCCCCTAATAAAGTCAATCCTCTTTTTATTTCCTCAAAGTAAATACTATCTAATGCTGTGGATAAAATTTAGGTGCACTCTTATCAAAATCTTTGACTTCTTATTCAACAAAGTCGCAAAGTACGGTTGCATTCAGACGCAATTTGTTGTATCTTAAGGGCCTATAATTGCATGGATTTTTCTGCAATTAAAATTGACTGGAATGCCATAACATGGAGGTTTAAATGAATTGGCTGAAAAGAACTTTGGGCATTTGTACTATGTCCGTTTGTTTGTTATTCGGCGGAGTAACAAACGCAAGTGCGGAAACTCTCCAAACCGTCTTTAAAAACAGTTTATGGGGTTCTGCGATTGGCGGTGTCTCCGGCTTGGCATTTTGGGCTTTGCAGGATGAAGACAAGGAAGATAAATTATTTCCAAAATATGTGATTAAAGGCCTGGCCATGGGTTTGTTTGTCGGAATGGGCGTAGGCATATATGAGTCCCGAACTGAAAGCGGGATCTTCATGAGTGACGGAAAACTAAAGGGTTTATTCCACTTCGACCTTAATTCTAAGATCTTAGTCATACGTCCCGCAAAACTATTACCTCAGCCTGAAATTGATTTAAATACGGATTCCCCTCAATGGCGCCTCGATTTGTTGACTGCTTCTTTCTGAAACAGACATGAATTTGATGATCACAGGTGGTGCAGGCTTCATCGGAGCAAATTTGGTTTTGCACTGGCTTTGCCACCACCCTGATGATTTGGTCGTCAATTTTGATGCCCTGACTTATGCAGGCAATCTGGAAAATCTGCAAGAAATTAAAAACCACCCAAATTACCGCTTTGTTCTTGGTGATTTGCGAAACTCCCTCGATATTTCAAAAGCTTTTTCAAAACATGCGATTGACGCAGTAATTCATCTTGCCGCAGAATCCCACGTAGATCGAAGTATTCACGGTCCTGCTGATTTTGTTGAAACAAATATAACCGGTACCTTCAACCTCTTGGAAACTTCACGAAAATACTGGAGTGATGATCTGAGCACACATCGATTTCTACATGTGAGTACAGATGAAGTTTACGGTTCACTTGGTTCAAAAGGGAAATTTTTGGAAACAACTGCTTATGCTCCAAACTCTCCATATTCTGCCTCAAAAGCAGGCAGCGATCACTTGGTGCGTGCATGGCGGCACACATACAAAATGAATGTTGTCACTACCAATTGTTCAAATAATTACGGACCTTTTCAATTTCCCGAAAAACTGCTGCCCTTACTGATCCATAACTGCACACAGAAACTTCCCATTCCAGTTTATGGAGACGGAAAAAATATCCGCGATTGGCTGTTTGTAGAAGACCACTGTGAAGCTCTGGATCTTGTTTTCCATGAAGGCGCTTCCGGAGAAGTATTCAACATTGGCGGATCCAATGAATGGAGCAATATCGACATTGTCCGTTTCGTCTGCAGAGAACTGGACAAAGAACTGGGTAGAAGTGAAGATGATTCCTGTGAAAATCTGATAACTTTTGTTAAGGACCGCCCAGGGCATGACCGGCGTTATGCAATTGATGCAACAAAAATTAAAACCGCATTAAAATGGACCCCGCGTCACTCTTTTGAAGAAGGACTTTCCAAAACTATCCGCTGGTATCTTGACCACCAGGACTGGGTCAGCAACATTACTTCCGGCACGTATAAAGACTACTATGAACTCCAATACGGTTGAACGCATATAATTCGCCGTTGACTGTTTTCCATATTCTCTTAGCTGTTGTGTGTCGGTTGAAAACTGTTTAGATCATGTCCCTGATTCTTGAAAATGCTTTGCTTTCTGCCGCTGATGGCTTAGTTCAATCCGGAAATCGAATCTGGTTTCATTTTCAGAAATACCCCTGGCATCTTTCATGTCCGGAACAAAATCCTGGTGATGGAGAGCACCGCCGCTACATCGAGGCACGTCTGCATCAGGGTTTAGCCGATCCCGAAAATGCACGAGTCTTAAAAGGGACTTACCACTTAGGCATTTCACCTCACATTTACAGCTATTACCATCTACTTTCCGATTTGTTAGCCCATCTGATCGATGCACCGCGATTTCCAGTATTGGTACCTGAATTTATGCCGATTTCGTTTTTAGATTTTCTAACTGAGGCAGGGTTTGAGGTACAGGTTTTGGCACCCGAAATTTTTCATGTAGAAAAACTTATTATTCCGGAAATGACATCCCCTGACTGGAATTCGGAAAAAGTAAAAAAAATCCAAACCTTTTTTGAAAAATTTATTACTCAGAAAACGTCTCCAAATTCCCACAGTTCAAAAGCTAAATTGCGGATTTATGTTTCACGAAAATTGGCGGTTAAACGTCACTTATCAAATGAGGAAGAGTTTTTGCCGTTACTGAAAAAACACAATTTCCGTAAATTTTATCTGGAAGAGTTGAACATCCTGGATCAAGTACAGCTTTTCCGAACGGCTTCTCATGTTATCGCAGCACATGGCGCCGGTTTAACAAATGTTCTGTTTGCACCTGCTGAGATTAAAATCCTTGAGATTCGACCGCTTTTGTCAAGTGGTCAATTTTGTTTTGAAAATTTATTTTCTCTGGGTTGGCCAAACTGTGAGTTTTTGGTTCCTCCTAAAAGTGGAAATTTTTTTCTGCCTCTGGATTCACTGGAAGAAGTGCTGTTGCGTTGGCAGAATGAGATTTAAATGAGCTACTTGCAAGTAAAATAAAATTAGCAGTTCAATTCACAAACCTGCACTAAAACCGTTTTGCAACGATGTTTACAATGTGCGTACCGATATTGAGCGATGAAGTAGCCGCGGGAGAGGGAGCATTGCCCACATTGATCATGTTTTTATTTTCCTGAATTAGAAAATCATCTACCAGCTTGCCGTTTGGCAGCACCGCTTGTGCTCGAATTCCGGCTGGAGCGGCTTCCAAATCATCGGCGGTGATTTCCGGAATCAGCCTTTGCAATGCACGGACGAAAGCGGCTTTGCTGAACGAACGCCACATCTCTCCTGCACCGGCGCGCCAGTATTTTAGCGCTAATTTCATAAATCCGGAATAGCACAAAACTTCTGCAAGCTCCGGAATATTGATGGTACTGCGGGTGTAACCCTCTCGTGCAAAAGCCAAAACCGCGTTTGGACCGCATTCAAGGGAACCGTCAATCATACGCGTAAAATGAACACCTAAAAAAGGAAAATCAGGATTCGGAACCGGATAAATCAAATTCCGGCACAAATGATGTTTTTCCGGACGAACCTCATAGTATTCACCCCGGAACGGAATAATTTTGGAATCCGGATTTTGAGTCATGGCAGTGATTTTATCGGAATACAGACCGGCGCAATTTATCACATACTTACCCTCAAATTCACCACGTTCAGTTTCCACAAGCATGCGTTGAGCCGTCTGACGAATTGCAGTCACCTTTGCTGAACAAACAATCTCGTTTCCGTTCTGCTCACGTATATGTGCCGCAAATCGTTCACAAACTTTTCCGAAATTCACAATTCCCGCTTCCGGAACGTGCACTGCTTGTATTCCCGCGACATGCGGCTCGAGTTCGTGCAGCTTTTCTGCGTCTATCATTTTGCAGCGCACACCGTTCATTCGCCCCCGTTGATAAATAGTTTCAAGTGCCGGCAACTCATCTTCGGAAACCGCAACTATTACTTTTCCGCAAATCTCAAAATCGATTCCCTCTTCCCTGCAAAACGCTTCCATTCTGGATTTTCCTTCACGACAGTTTAGTGCCTTGAGGGAGCCCGGTTTGTAGTAAATTCCGGTGTGCAAAACTCCCGAGTTGTGTCCGGTTTGGTGAATTGCCAGGTGGGGTTCTTTTTCCAGCAGGGTTATTTTCAGGCGGGGATAATCCATGGTGAATTGGTATGCAGTGGCAAGTCCTACAATTCCACCTCCGATTATTATAATGTCGGTTTGCTGCATTATTGTTTGGTTCTTTACCTCATTGTATCAAAAGCACAACCAACTCTTTGCAGCCGTGAACTCCATAAACGAGAGTTTGCTCAATATCAGCTGTTTTGGAAGGTCCGGAAATAAGTAGCGCGTTTGGGGGCATTCCGGAATTCCATTTCTCTGTCGTCATGGCTTCCCAGAAAGTGTTGTGAATCGTGTCAGCATGAAGCAAGGCAATATGAATCGGCGGAATCAGGGACATCAACCGGGGTTCATCCGGAGTCGGCCAAAGGATCAGCGAGCCGGTTTCCGCAATGCCGCCGCGTGTTGTCGTGATAGCCGCGTCAATTCCAAACAGTAAATCTTTTGTTTCCTCAATCGGTTGTTCATAATCCACCAGTTCTGGCATTGTATCAGGCGTGCGTTGACACATTTCCCGGAGATGTTGGCCCAATTCGGTTTTGCTTCCGTAAAGGAGCTGGCCAATTTCCTTTTCTTGAACAACTGAACAAAGCGAACTGCCCCAGGTATTTTCAGTACAAATTCTTACTTCTGTGTGAACTGCCTCCATCATGCTTTTTAGCTGTACCACTTTTTCTGCCTGTGTCCAGCTTTTACGTTCCATCACAGAAACATTCCGTGGATATTTTTCCGGAACGCCGGGAAATCTACGTAAACTTGACAGAATTTTTTCTCGTGCAGCTGCAGAATTATTCATCCCTCAATCCCTCTTCCCGTACAAGTTGATGTAAATTTTTTTTGGCAAAACGCGGCTTTGAGCGCACAGAAGTCCATTTCCTGAGAATCGGAAGCCAGCCCGGAGTAAAATTTCCCATTTTAGCAATACCATAACTTTTTAAGCGATAGATTTCCGGATTGGCAAAAACCATGGCCCAACCTTTCCAAACCAACCTTTCTGTTTTTGCTTTTATTCCGCCGGATTCAGCTAGTGAAATTTTTCGTTTGCTTTCCACTTTATCGTGACGCAATCGCAGCAGAATATCTGTGATCGGAATTTTCACAGGACAAACCTCTACACAAGCTCCGCACAAACTTGACGCATCCGCCAAATGTCCAGCTTCGTGCAGGCCTTTCATTTGCGGCGTGAGAATTTTTCCGATGGGACCGGGATAGGTGGTGTTGTATGCATGACCACCGATGCGTGAATAAACCGGACAGTGATTCATGCAGGCTCCGCAGCGGATGCAAAGTAAGGTTTCCTGCAACAATTCGTCGGAATGCATCCGGGAACGTCCGTTATCCAGTAAAATCAAATGCACTTCTTGCGGCCCGTCTTTTTCACCTGATCTGCGTGGGGAAGTGATCATGTTGAAATATGTTGTGATGGCTTGTCCGGTCGCCGAGCGTGTCAATAAACTCAGCAACGGCGGCACATCTTCAAGTCGCTCAATAACTTTTTCTATACCCATCACTGCCACATGAACGGGCGGCAAAGTAGTGCAAAACCTTCCGTTGCCCTCATTTTCCACCAGACAAAGGGTTCCTGTTTCCGCCACGGCAAAGTTGACTCCGGAAACACCCATATCCGCATCATAAAATTTCTGCCGCAGGACTTTCCGGGCAATGGCGGTCATTTCCTCTGCACTCTCAGCAAGTGTTCCCGAATCCACTTTTTCGTGAAACATCTGAGAAATTTGTTTCTTATTTTTATGAATTGCAGGCATTATGATATGCGAAGGCAGCTCATGATCTACCTGAATAATGTATTCACCCAAGTCTGCTTCCAACGCCTCAATGCCATGTTGTTCCAGAAAATGGTTCAACTCCATTTCCTCGGAAACCATTGACTTGCCCTTTACCACGCCTTTAACACCATGCCGTTGCGCAATTTCCAGCACTAAAGCATTTGCCTCATCTATGCTTTCCGCCCAATGAACCTGAATTCCGTTTTTAGTGCAGTTTACTTCCAACTGCTCAAGTAATTCCGGAAGCTTCCGCAAAGTATTTGCGCGCACCGAACGGCCCAATTCCCTGAGCTGCTGCCATTCATCGACATCCGCAAAAACTGCTTGCCGCTTTTCCATTAAACCGTTCATTGCCCGTTTAAAATTACGGCGCAACTGTGGGTCATTCAGTGCAGAAAAAGTGTCACGCTGAAAAGATTCAGGGGAAAGTTGCTTTTTATTCATTTAACATTCCCGCAATTATTTTTTCAACACAGCTTCTTGAAGCCGATATAATTCAGTATAATCTATGTTTCCCATTTCAACTCATCAATCAAAAGCGGCTTACCTAAAAAATAAACTCTATGGTGATTTTAAAGATGTTCACGGTAAACGAAATTATCAACGTTTTCTTGCCAAAGTCAAACCATCGGCGAGGGGCAGCAAACTGAGGTCAATACGTTCGTCCTGGTACAAAAATGTGTTGAACGCCCTGAGCGCGTCGGTGGCGGCATCATGATGTTCGGGATCAGCAGGCAAGCCACTCCAAAGCACATTGTCCACAAGCAGTAAACCTCCAGGCCGCAGCAATTGCAGAATGCGCTCGTAGTACAGTAAATAACTCTCTTTGTCCGCGTCAATAAATGCCATGTCAAATGTTTCGGCAGCATGTTCTTGCTCCAACAAATGATCCAGTGTTTCCAACGCAGGTGCTAACCGCAAATCGACTTTATGAGCGACCCCAGCTTTTTTCCAATAACGCCGGGCAATGGCGGTGTATTCTTCGCTGACGTCACAAGCCACGATGCGTCCGGTTTCGGGTAAAGCCAGAGCCACCGCTAACGAACTATAACCGGTAAACACGCCGACCTCGACTACAGTTTTCGCGCCAATCAAGCGGGCAAGCATCTGCATAAACTGCCCTTGTTCCGGAGCAATTTGCATGTTCGCGTGCGGATGTGATGCGGTTTCTTCCCGTAATTCCCGCAAAACCCCGGCTTCCCGCAAAGATACCGAGAGCAAATAATCATAGACAGATTCAGTTATGTTCAAAGTGGTTCTGGACATTGACACACCTAATTAAGGAAATGGCTTTCAGCGCCACCCCGCTATGATTCCTAATTTGCCAGCAAATCCGTCACTGCCCCCAGCGAGGCAGAGCTGACAGTTTTTACATATTTTGCCAGCACTCCGCGGGTGTAACGTGGTTCCGGACGTGTCCAGTTTGCTTGACGTTTTTTAACTTCATTTTCCGGAACATCCAAATCAATTTTTCGATTCAGAATATCGATGGTAATGGAGTCGCCATTTTCAACAATTGCCAGCAAACCGCCCTCGTGCGCTTCCGGAGTGATGTGACCAATCACGAAACCATGTGAGCCTCCGGAAAAACGTCCATCGGTGATTAAGGCAACATCCTGTCCCAGACCGCGACCCATGATGGCGGAGGTTGGTGAAAGCATTTCACGCATTCCCGGACCGCCTTTGGGACCTTCGTAGCGAATTACAATCACATCGCCTTTAACTACCGTTCCATCCAAAATGCGGTCCAGTGCTTCTTCTTCAGAATTATAAACACGTGCCGTTCCTTTGAAAAATTCACCTTCTTTTCCGGAAATTTTTGCAACCGCGCCTTCGGATGCGAGATTGCCACGGAGAATAACAAGGTGTCCGGTTTTTTTGATGGGATCATTCAGTGAATGCACGATGTTCTGCCCTTCCATATAAGGGGCAACCCCTTCCAAATTTTCAGCTAAGGTTTTTCCGGTAACAGTCAGACAGTCCCCATGAAGCAAGCCTGCATCGAGCAGCATTTTCATCAACGGCGGTAATCCGCCAATTTTGACAAAATTACTCATCATATATTTTCCGCTTGGTTTCAAATCCGCCAGCACCGGAGATTTTTCGCCTACTCTCAAAAAATCGTCGAGTTCCAGTTTGACGTTTGCAGCATGTGCCATAGCCAGCAAATGTAAAACCGCGTTTGTTGATCCGCCAAGAGCCATGACCACCGTGATCGCGTTTTCAAAGGCTTCGCGGGTCAGGATGTCTTGTGGACAAAGGTTGGCTTCAATCAAACGCAAAACCGCTTCTCCTGCTTCCACGCAATCCTTTACTTTGTCTTGGGAAACCGCCTCTTGCGCGGAACTGTTCGGCAAACTCATACCAAGTGCTTCAATGGCGGAAGCCATTGTGTTTGCGGTGTACATTCCACCGCATGATCCTGCACCCGGAATGGCACAGGATTCGACTTCTTCCAGTTCGCTTTGTGTAATCGATCCCGCAGCTTCTTTTCCAACGGCTTCAAAAATTGAAATAATATCCACGTCCTGACCTTTATGTTTTCCCGGTAGAATAGTGCCGCCGTACACAAAAACTGCCGGACGATTCAGCCGTGCAATTGCAATTAAACAGCCGGGCATATTTTTGTCACAACCGCCAATCGCGACCAGACCATCGTAACTTTGACAACCGACCACGGTTTCAATAGAATCGGCAATCACTTCACGTGAAACCAGAGAATATTTCATACCCTCGGTTCCCATTGATATACCGTCTGAAACTGTAATAGTGCCGAAAATCAAAGGCATTCCTTTAGCTTTACGTACACCTCTAGCGGCATGTTCTGCTAATTCGTTTATGTGCATATTGCATGGAGTGACTGTCGCCCAAGTGGACGCGATTCCTATCTGCGATTTCTGGAAATCACCTTTTTTGAAGCCGACACCGTAAAGCATCCCCCTGCTGGCTGCACGTGCATTGGTCTCAGTAACAAGTTTTGAGTAGCGGCGGTGTCCACTTTCTCCGGATTTGGTTTTATCATTCATGTGGTTCCATTTCTGGTTTATTTTCGGAAAGTATTACAACTGCTTTTCAGCATAAAATGTAATTTTGTAGAATTAGATAAGTTTAACATATCATCTGTTTTACCGCATCACATAAAGGAACACAATAGTTCCAGTACAAAAAATTACCGGAAACAGATAAATTAGGAGGCAGATTATTTTACTTCAGAAAAATCAAGCAAAACCGATAACGGAGCATTAACCGGAAAGATCCCACTGACATTGAGGGTTACAGGTACAACCTCAACTAAGAAATCCTGCAGCGAAGACGACATCTCAAGTGCAAAGCGGTGGGAAATTGCCATCAAAAAAAGGTAAACAAGTCCACGGCAATGCCACATCTGTTCAAGTGTCGTAGTGAAATATGGATCTTCTTCAACATAAATAACAGCATTTTTTCCAGTCAGCAGATGACCGCCAAACATTAATTTGAAAAACACATCCGGATATTCATCCAGCTTGATTTGATGGTTCTGGTCAAAAAATGCCGTACCAATTTGAAAAACACATAACTTATCTTTTTCAATTTCGATGGTCTTTGACTTTTCGGATGGTAGTAAAATCTCAAATGGCAGTCGTGCCTGTATCAGCATACTCCATTCTGCTTTACGATCCAAAACAGCCGGTACATCTTCAGCTGAACGAAAATATATTGATTCCTCGTCCTGTTTATTTTTTGAAACAACTCCCCAGCGCTCAGCGGCTTTGTACTCCTTTCCACGCTGAATCAGTAATTCCAGTGTAAAATTGTGACTTGCCGCAATTACCTGCAAATTTCCACCATGCAGCTGCCGGAAATAATTTGCAAATGTATCACGATAATCTTCAACTCTTGAACGAAAATACGGTGATGAACATTCCGGAACAGGGCAAAAACTGGCGGAAAGCTTTTTCAGTGGTTCCGCGTAATTAGTACAAAGTCGTTCATAGGCTGAGATGCTTTCTTCCGTATTGTCTTGACTGACTAATTCAAGTACGATTTCCGGTTCAGTTTGGTTTTCCTCAACTGAAAGTTTCTGCGGCGCTGAATTAGTCAGTTTTACAGGATGGATTTTTGATCCGCCGTTTGACTGAAAAATTTCAGCAGCATTTGATTCGCTTGAATCCTCCGGTACCGTTTCCTGCTCTGCACTTAAAGAAATTTGCTCCTTAATCAATTGTTCAATGACACGGAAATCCAGCTTTTCCGCCAATTTTCCGGGAGAAAGCATCTCACTGTTTTCAAACTGAGACGCCAGTTCTGCCAAACGAAATTGCTGAGTTTTGTAATTATTCGGATTTTTTCTAAAGCGTTTTAGCCGATTCAAAAAATAGCGGTTTTTAAGCATAAGATATGCCCGGTAATTTGAAGAAAATAACGTTCGCAGGCGTTCAGTAAAAAATTTATTGCGTAGAGCTTCCGGAGCTCCGGAAACCACAACCATTTTTTCTGCCAGAACATCTTCTTCATACAGGTCATCACGACTGCATTTTAGAACGCGGCTCAGTGCTTCCTCCAAACGGGATTTATAGGATGCCAAAGCGTTTGATTCCCATGAGTTAAAGGTAAATTTTTCCAACTGCTGAATGACCATTAACGAGCGGTAACTTTTTTCAATTCCAGGCAGAACAACTTTCAAGCCTTTGCTGGCATCATAGTTGACAACCAAACGCATTACGGAACGCAAGTCATAAAGTTGAAGGGAATGCATGAAGGCCTGTTGTTCAACTGTTAGATGAGCGTCTGGAACAAATGAATTCGTTTCCGCAAAAAAATGATGAATAGTGTTGGAGAGTCTTGCACCAAATTGCCGCATAATTGCTGAAGAACCTGGCTCCTTCCCCCGCCTGAGCATTTCTGCTTCAATAGACTCAACGTGCGTTTTCCACTCGGATTGTTTCACTTTGGGGAGTTTCGAACTTTTGCAGATTGGATTTAAACAGTTTGAGAGGTTATGTATCCAACAAAAAAAATGGGAATTAAAACCTATTACTTTAACAATGCGGCAATGTCCAGATGGCCTTGCTGTTCTGCGATTATCAGGGCAGTTCTATCCAACAAATCCAGCAATAAAAGATCAGCGTTTGCGTCAATCAGCATTTTGACAGTATCGGTACGGCCTTCCAACGCGGATTCCATCAGTGCAGTACTTCCGCTCTTACTTTGCCAGTTGATATTGGCTCCGTTTTCAATCAACAAGCGCGCAATTTCCGTCCTGCCTTCATTTCCCGCAAGCATCAAAGAACTGACGCCTTCCGCATCAGCAGCATTCACATCGGCTTTCGATGCTACCAATAAACTAACCACACGTTCCCGTCCCTCAAGTGTCGCGAGCATCAGAGCAGTCATTTTTTGATTGTCCGCAATGTTAACTTTTGCACCTGCTTCCAACAGACGTTTTACCACACCGTAACGTCCAAAAGAACTGGCTTCCATCAGGGCGGTACGTCCCACATAGTCGGTTTTATTGACTTGGGAGCCATCAGCCAGCATTTGATTTACGACACTCAAGCGACCTTCAATAGCTGCGCTTATCAATTCATAGAACGGTTCTGAAACTTGCATTTCTGTAGAATCATCCTGAAAATCAACTTCCTCACGGCTACTGCCAAACAAGTTTTCCGGTGTCAGCAAATTGTTTTGAATCTGAACGGTTTCTGACTCTGCACCACGGGAAGTGAGATAATTAACGACTTCCAAATAACCGTTACTGGCAGCTGCTAAAAGCGCAGTAAAACCTTCTTCATTGACCGCATTTATGTCCGCACCTGCGTCGAGAAGCAAGCGCACGATTCCCAAATATCCTTCAAATGCCGCAACAATCAGGGCAGTTTCGCCATAATTTGTTCTAATACTTACATCCGAATTATACTCAAGCAGGAGGCGTACAGCAGATATTTGCCCTTCAAGTGCTGCAAAAATAAGCGGGGTAGAACCATCTTCCATCGTGCTCTTCACATTCGCACCGTGTTCCAGCAATATCCTGGTCATTTCCGTATCACCGTAACGCACGGACAAGCTCAATGGATTCAGTCCCAACCCATCCTTGTCTTCAAGATCAGGAGCGTTTTCCAGCAAGACCAGCGCGGTTGCCCGATTACCGAAAATTACCGCTTGCATCAGCGCATTTCTTCCGGAAACATCTTTTCCTGACAAGTCTGCTCCGGACGTGATCAGCCCTCTCATTTGTGCAGCATTACCTTCTCTGGCAACTCGAAACAAGTCCACTTCATCTCCGGCAAACACCACTGTGCACGCCAAAAAAATTAATAGATACAGATGAATGAGAAAACGCATTTTGGTACTTGGTTTTTATATTTTTTGTTTTTTAATTTTTGTTTGCGGTTAAACCATATTTCATGATAAATCTTTTTTTCTACGTAAAGCAGCGCCAAGTCCGGAATAACGCGAAACTTTGTGCAAAGCCGCAGATTCCAAAACATTTTGCTCACCAAGTATTAGAACAGATTTTTTTGCTCTTGTCAGTGCAGTATAGAGCATTTCGCGGCTCATCAATTCACGTAAGCTTCGTGATTCGGGCTCAGCTTCCCCCTGTTCTTTACTTGAAGTAGGCAAAATCAACGTCAGATGATCATATTCTGACCCCTGGCTTTTGTGAACCGTAATCGCATAAGCAGACTGCAGATGATGCAGTGCATACTCATAAAATGATTTGAACGTTCCGTCAACCGAAAAAACTGCTTTCAATTCCACATTCCCGGAATCCGGATTGAGAAACTTCAAAAATATTCCCTGGTCTCCGTTGAAAAGCTGCAGCAGATAATTATTTTCCGTCACCATCACAGGTTCACCGGGATAGTGTTCCGAAACTAAATGTTTAGTTCCATTTCCCGCGAGCCAGCATTCCCGTATTTTTTGATTGATGGCGACTGCGCCTGTTGGCAAAACTTGAGTTGCCGTTAAAACACGGAATTGCTTTAAATAATTAAACAAATAATCCAGTTGAACAGTAAAGGTTTCCGGGGCATCAGAAGGAAACTCCTGTTGAGTCTCAAACCTAAATTTTTCATCACTCAAATAATTCTCAACCCACCAGCTTGCAAAATCATTGAGTTGTTTCGGTGTATTTGCCTGTTCCAGGAAAAGAACCTTTTCCTGCTCAACTTCTTCAAGATTGTTTAGTTTCTGTATAATTTCATGATTTGGCTCTTTTGCATCAAATAGCAATTCCGGACGAGGATCATGCTCCATTGCTTTGACCGTGTCCGCCACACCAAGAATATTTCGTCCCGCGGAATCCCCGATCTCCTGTCTATAACTTTGAATCAGTCTGACAAGCGGTACCGGATTTTCCGCCACCTCTTCCTGTTGCGGTGAACTCGGATCTGTAGTCAATTCCAGCAGCACTGCACCATTACCGACAGGCGGCAATTGCTGTGCATCGCCCAGAAGAATAATGCGTGAAACTGAAGGCTGATGCGGAAGCTCGGAATTAGCCGCGCGCAACAATGTAGTCATCAACTCCTGATCTATCATCGACCCTTCATCTATTATCAGCAAGTCGTGTTCCAAAGGGTCATATTCGTGATGTTTAAAACTATGCGTATCAGAACGATAACCCAAAAGACGGTGAAGAGTTTTTGCTTCCGCTGCGACCTCCAGCAATTCCTTTTCGAGTGGTAACTGCTTCACGTTCTCAAGCGAGCCTAAACTATTGACAACCGATTCTGACATACGTTTTGCCGCTCTTCCCGTAGGAGCGGCCAGTGCGGGCCGTTCTGCCAGACCAAGCCTTTTAAGCACCCTGAGCAGAGTGACAGCAACCGAAGTTTTACCTGTTCCCGGCCCGCCGGTGATTATCAGAAAAGACTTGGAAATTGCCAGCAATATCGCCTCTTTTTGTTCTGCTGCCAGTTTAAGATCGTTTCCTCCGAAACGCACCGGGTTATCTACAAGCACAGTTTGGAGCACATTTTCCACAAGCGAATTTTCCGGCATATCCAGTTTCATTTTTATTCTTTGCTGCAACAGTGAAAGCAAGCGGGATTCGCGCAGCCAATTTTTGCTAAAATAGAGCAGAGAATTATTTGCAGTAAAAATTGATTTTTCGGCAGGAAGAACATCGGAATCTGTTTCAGTTCCGAAACTTGTCAACAGCCATGTTTGCCAGTCATCCGGCGAAAGCTGCTTTGCGGAAAATCCGGAATTGAGTAGCATCGTATAAATTTGAGACTGCAATACTTTCCATGGAAGACAGGTGCTTCCGGAAATGACTGCCTTGCGCATCAAAAGCATTCCGGATAACAAAACATGAAAACACTGGCTTTCCGCATCGTTTTTTTTTGTTCTGCCGGATTCTGCCCAGTTCAAAAAATCCAGGGCCTGGAAAAAATATTCACTGCCAAGCTGAATTTCAAAAAACTGCTGCCTCATCCTCTGGAGTGATTCGGTCAAAGTGAATTCCGCAATTTGTTTTATGAGTGATGCGTCTGTTAATTCCTCAGCAAAACGGGAACGGACAGTCCCTGCGGTTGTCCAGCCATCCGGAATTTTCGTGGTAATTGGTGGTTCTGGAATAGCTGTCGAACTGGACATTTTAGCTCTTACAAGTTAGACTTAAACGAGATATTTGGAGGATGAAGTGAGAATCAATTTTAGTTGGCTTTAATTCAAACTCCACTTTTTTTGGAATAAATTCCTTTTTGCAAAATCATGACACCCATTCAGAAATGAAAAGGTCTTCTCCAAATCATGCCACGAGCTGGTTAGAAGTCAAGCGTCCAATTGTCTGTCTCGCGCCTATGGATGGAGTGACTAATTCTGCTTACCGTCAAATTGTACGAAGTTTAAGCAAAGATGTCATTCTTTTCAGCGAGTTTACCAGCGTTGATGGACTGGTTCGCAGTGAACATGTACGTTTGCGTTTGGACTATGAACCGTGCGAACATCCGTTTTTCATGCAGCTTTTCGGTAATTCTCCGGAAATCTTCGCAGAAGCTTGCCGAATGGTGGAAGACCGCGGAATTTGGGGAGTCGATATCAACATGGGTTGTCCCGCAAAAAAAATTGTCCATTCTCAGCACGGCAGCGCATTGATGCAGAATCCTGATGCCGCCTGCAGGATTGTTGAAGCAATACGTAAAGCATGTTCCCTGGAAGTTTCCGTTAAAACACGATTGGGATGGAAAGACGAAAAAAATCTGATCAGCTTTGCCAAAGCCCTCGAATCGGCAGGAGCATCAATGCTCACCATACACGGTCGAACCTACAATCAGGCATTCAAAGGTGAATCTGATTGGCAGCCGATTTACGAACTGAAACGTCACCTTACAATTCCTGTTATCGGCAACGGAGATATCCGGGATTTCAACCATGGTCTTGAGCATCTGGGTAATCTTGACGGTTTTATGATTGGACGTGCCGCAATCGGTAATCCGTGGTGCTTTCAGGATCGGCGAAAATATCCAGAGCCTACTCATCATGAACGCATCGAAATTGCGCTGGAACATTTACATTTGTACAGACGTTTCAAACGGGAAATAGTGGCGGTTAGAGAATTCCGGAAGTATCTGGGTAATTATGTCAGTGGTTTCAGAAACGCGAAAGAATGGCGCAGCCGTTTGATGCAATGTAACGATGAAAAAACTTTCGTGGAATGTATGCAGGAAATCAAGCAGCTCGAACCTCCTCTTGCTTTGGCCGGTTAATTCCGGCAGTGCTTTCACGGGAATGACAACTTGTTAAGACTGCATCACTGTTTAAATTAAAATTGACTTCCATCTCTATTCAAGGCACCATTGAAGTGTTCGTTTGTCTTATTTCCTTCCAGACAAACGCCCGAAATCAAGGCACCCGTAGCTCAGCTGGATAGAGCATCAGTTTGCGGTACTGAGGGTCGCAGGTTCGACTCCTGCCGGGTGCGCCAGTCATATCAGTTACTTACATAATTTTAAATTTCAATAAATCTTCATTTGTGCCACTTTTGTGCCATTGAGTTTTAAATACGGCACTAATACTAATCTCTCCCCCACATTTTAGTTTCCTCATTCATCCCCTTTTATTACAGTCTTTTTCAGAATTGATTATTATTGAATGGCACAAAATTGGCAAAAATTAAATGTGCCAATTAAAATATTTAGTATTATTAGTTATATGTAATTAAAAACCTAAGTATTCTATTCTTGTGTTGCAGTTTTTCCCTTATTACGGCAAGATATTATAGAAGTAAAAAAGTAATGTCTGAACACATAGCAAAATAAGGAAGCATGGCGCAAATAAGAGAACGAGTTAAGAAGAACGGGAAGAAGTCTTTTTTTGTCCGGATACGTATGAAGGGGAAACCAGAAGCTACAGCATCATTTGAACGCCTCACTGATGCAAGGCTTTGGGCACAACATACCGAAACCGCTATCCGTGAGGGGCGTTACGCTACGACAGCCGAAGCACAGAAGCACACAGTAAGCGATTTAGTTGAACGTTATATCAGTGACGTTTTGCCACGAAAGCCGAAAATACATAACGAATATG